>Ga0302319_10005059_pt1 | contig 26693 bp, 24 predicted proteins | sample Bog_T0_2_FD_203319 | JGI IMG/M metagenome (GOLD analysis project Ga0302319, IMG submission 203319) | Peat permafrost microbial communities from Stordalen Mire near Abisko, Sweden - Bog_T0_2 | ecosystem: Environmental > Terrestrial > Soil > Wetlands > Peat | place: Sweden: Abisko, Stordalen Mire... | reverse complement strand
TCACCACCGCCACCAGCCCTTCGCGCACATCGTCGCCGCTCAGGTTCTCCTTCAAGTCCTTGAACAACCCCAGCGCCTGACCGATCGCATTGATCGTCCGCGTCAGCGAAGTCCTGAACCCCGAAAGGTGCGTCCCGCCGTCCACCGTGTTGATGTTGTTCGCAAAGCTGAACACCGTCTCCGAATAGCTGTCGTTGTACTGCAGCGCAATGTCAATCTCCACATTGTCGCGCACCGCCTCCATCACAATCGGCTTCTCATGCAGCACAATCTTGCCGCGGTTCAGGTGCTTCACAAACTCCGCGATCCCACCCGCATACTTGAACGTCGCACTCCGCGACTCGCCGGTCTTCGCATCCGCCGCCCGCTCGTCGGTCAGCGTGATCTCCAGGCCCTTGTTCAGAAAAGCCAGCTCGCGCAGCCGCTGCGCCAGCGTGTCGTAGTTGAACTCGGTCGCGGTGAAAATCGACTTGTCAGGAAGAAAGTGCACTTTCGTCCCGAGACGCTTGCTGGTGCCCACCTGGCGCAGTGGGCTGGTCGCCACGCCGCAGCTGAAATCCATCTCCCACGTGTGCCCGTCGCGCCAGACCTCCACGTTCAGTTCCTGCGACAGCGCATTCACGCAGCTCACGCCCACTCCGTGCAGCCCGCCGGAAACCTTATAGTTCGAAGCATCAAACTTGCCGCCCGCGTTCAGCTTGGTAAGCACCACCTGCAGGGCCGGCATCTGCTCGCCGTTGATCAGCGTCTTCATATCTACCGGGATACCGCGGCCGTCGTCTGTCACCGTGATCGAGTTGTCCACGTGTATCACCACATCCACCCTGGTCGCAAAGCCAGCCAACGCCTCGTCCACCGAGTTGTCCACCACTTCGTAAACCAGGTGATGCAGGCCCATCTCGCCCGTCGAACCGATATACATCGCCGGACGCAGCCGCACATGCTCCATGCCTTCCAGCACAGTGATGTTTTCGCCGGTATAGCTGCCGTTTTTGGGATTGTCGTCAGAAATTGGATTCACCTCAAGTGTTTCGATAGCCATTCGGTTTCCGATCGCAGTCTTTCGCTCTGTGTTTTGCGTACTTTTCGCTTTCAGATCCCCGCCGAATGCGGCTCCGGCAAGACCTTATCAGGGGCCGAATTTCCTGGTCGAACTCTCAGGAATAACCGCTTGAAACAGGGGAGCTTTGCGCGAATTTATCTATGTCCATTTTAGCATGTGAGAGGGGTCCGCAGAACCCCTAAAACACCTTAGCCGAACAATCTCAGAAACCCCTCGAAACCCCACAAAACAACACCGTCTCCAGGCTCCCGACTCGGAATTCCAGACACGACAAAAACCGCCATCACGTGCAGCCTCACTTGCGTTGCAACTTACATCTTCAATGAATGCCAATTCCGGACTTGCTATCAAAGCTCCGTGCCCCGTTCTTGCGCCTTTTTTCTGGCGCGAGGGCGGGAAAGCTAGACTCTCAACCAGCCGTGTTCATTCGACCAGAATCTGCATTTGCTCTTCAACCAACTTCCTCGACACCCTCCCACCCCCTCATGCATTACCATTTCCTTCGAATCTTCGAGGCCCAAAATGCCGCATCTCCGTACCACGCTCGGCCTGCTTCTTACCGCAATTTCCGTCCGTCCCGCCATCGCCGCCCAGCACCAGAAAGCGCCCGACCTCGGCTCCAACGTACAGGTCTTCAGCCCCACCCAGCCCCCATCCGAAATCCAGGCCCGCATCGACCAGGTCTACAAGGTCCAGCAGCACAATGAGTTCGGCCCCGAACGCAACGCCTTCCTCTTCCTTCCCGGCGAATACAAAATCGACATTCCCATCGGCTTCTATACCCAGGTCGTAGGCCTCGGCGCATCGCCTGACGCCGTCCACATCACCGGCAACGTCCACTCTGACGCTAGCCTGCCCCGCGACAACGCCACTTGCACCTTCTGGCGCGCGGTCGAAGGCTTCTCCGTCACCCCCGTTGGCGGCACGCCCGGCACCAGCGGCGCAACCGGGACCATGCAGTGGGCCGTCTCCCAGGCCGCACCCTTCCGCCGCATGCACATCCTCGGCAGCATCGTCCTCAACCAGAACCACGGCTGGGCCAGCGGCGGCTGGATCTCCGACTCCCTCATCGACGGCGCGGTCGCCAGCGGCACCCAGCAGCAGTGGATCAGCCGCAACACGGAGTGGTCTTCCTGGACCGGCGCAAACTGGAACATGGTCTTCGTCGGCGTCAACCACCCGCCCGACGGCGATTGGCCCAAACCCGTCTACACCAAGGTCGACCAGACCCCCGTCATCCGCGAAAAGCCCTTCCTCAACGTTGACCGCTTCGGCCGCTGGTCCGTCCGCGTTCCCGCCCTGCTCCACAACTCCGCCGGAATGAGCTGGCATACCGGCTCAACCCCCGGCAAGTCCATCCCCATCAGCCAGTTCTACATCGCCCACGCCAATGTCGACACGGCCGCCTCCCTCAACGCCATGCTCTCGACCGGCATGAACCTCCTCTTCACCCCCGGCATCTATTCGCTCGATGCCCCGATCCGCGTTACCCGACCCGACACCGTCGTCCTCGGCCTCGGCTTCGCCACCCTCCACCCCACGCAAGGCACCGCAGCCATCACCACCGCCGACGCCGACGGCATCACCCTCGCCGGCCTGCTCATCGACGCCGGCGAGCAGCAATCCCCCGTTCTTGTCCAAATTGGCCCAAGCGCCGGCCCAGTTGGAAGCCCCGCCAGCCACGCCCGCAACCCCATCCTGCTCAGCGACATCTTCTTCCGCGTCGGCGGAGCAGGCGTGGGCTCTGCCAAGATCAACCTCGAAATCAACGCCAACGACACCCTCATCGACCACACCTGGATCTGGCGCGCCGACCACGGAAAGGGCGTCGGCTGGGACAAGAACCTCAGCGAAAACGGCCTCGTCGTCAACGCCGGCAACGTCACCGCCTACGGCCTCTTCGTCGAACACCACCAGCAGTTCCAGGTCCTGTGGAACGGCAACGGCGGACGCACCTACTTCTACCAGTCCGAAATCCCCTACGACCCGCCCACCCAGTCCGCCTGGACGAGCGCCTCCGGAACCAACGGCTGGGCCGCCTACAAAGTGGCTGACTCCGTCACCACCCACGAAGCCTGGGGCCTCGGCATCTACTCCGTCTTCCGCCACCCCAACGTAGTTTTAAGCCGAGCCATCGAAGTTCCCAAGTCGCCAGACGTCAAGTTCCACCACATGATCACCGTCGCCCTCGACAACCTCGGCGAAATCACCCACATCATCGACGACCGGGGCGCCCCCGCCACCACCGCCAAACCCAGAGTCGACCCCAAACTCACCGACTTCCCGCCGAACCAGTAGCGGCCCCCGCCCGCGCTTTTGCACGGGGTTGGTTCACCGTTGAGTTACTCAGAATCCACAAGAGACAACATCTCAAAAAGCCTCCCGAAGGGAGCGCCCGATAATAGCCCAGGGCCAAACCCTGGGCAAGCCCACCTCTATCGCCCTGATAACCGCCGCGAACACCGGCCGAATCTCCGAACCCGCCCAACCTCATCCTTCTCCCATTCCCGCCGATCACTCCTTTATGTCTCTGCGTGTGCGATACCGTTTGCCCGATTTTCGGCCTCGGCGAGCGGCCATCCATACGCAGCAGTGGAGCTAACACCATGAACGTGCTTAATCAAATGAAGTTTTCCGTCAAGCTCGGGCTCATGTCCGCGGCGGGTATCCTGGGGCTGGGCATCTTTGCCGCGCTCGCCTTTCTGACTCTTCAGCAAATTCGCATCAACTCCCCCATGTACCAGAACATAGCGCTCGGCTACCAGCTGGCGGGTGACTGTTACGATCCTCCCGCAAGCCTGGTGGCCGCACTTCCTCCCGCAATTGCCGCCGAAGACGCCACTACCCCTGAAGAAACCGCCAAAGCCGTCGCACTGCTCCAGCAGGATCACCAGGCATTCCTCGATTCCCAAAAGCACTACAGCGATGTCCTTCCTCCCGGCGCCATCCGCGACCTCATGCGCTCCGATGCCGACCCCGCCGGGGAGCAATGGTTCACCATCGCCGAAAAGGAATACATCCCGGCTCTCCTTGCCGGCAATCACGACCGGGCCCGCCAAATTCGCATCGCCAAAATGAACCCCATCTTCGCGCGCCACAAAGCTGCCAACGACAAGCTCTCCGAATTGACCGCGAACTGGATTCCCGATCAGGAAAAAGCAGCCGCACAAATCGTCCGCGCCCGCAGCATCGAACTCGGCGGCATCTTCCTCGCCCTCGCCGCTACCCTGCTCCTCCTCGGCCTCGCCATCTCCCGCGCCATCGTCAAGCCCATCCAGCGCGCAATCGAAGTCCTTACCGCTACCGCCGAAGGCGACCTCTCCCTCCACTTCGAGGTCGAGTCAGCCGACGAAATGCATGAAATGGCCGTCGCCCTCGACCGCACCCTCGCCTCGTTCCGAAACAGCCTTTCCCACATCTCTGAGGCAGCCCACCGTACCGCATCCGCCAGTGCCCAACTCACCGCCACCGCCCAGGACACCTCCGAGCGTTCCAAAGACAACTTCAGGGAAACCCACCAGGTAGCCGCCGCCATGGTCGAAATGTCGTCCGCCATCGCTGAAGTATCCAGTGCCGCCCGAAACGCCACCCAGTCCGGCGCAGCCGCTGAAGCTGCCGCAGTCCACGGCAACGAAGTCGTGGATGAGACCAGGAAGCTCATCCGCCAGGCCTACGAAACTACCTCGGAAGCCGCCGGGCAAATCGAATCCCTTGGCAAGAGTTCTGAACGCATCGGCGCCATCGTCGGCGTCATTCAGGAAATAGCCAATCAGACCAACCTGCTCGCCCTCAACGCCGCCATTGAAGCGGCCCGGGCCGGCGAACAGGGACGCGGCTTCGCGGTAGTTGCCGGCGAAGTGCGCCGCCTGGCCGAACGCACCACCACCGCAACCCAGGAGATCTCCAGCATGATCGGCTCCATCCAGCAGGAAACCTCCGGCGCCGTGCAATCCATGGTCAACGGCCGCCAACAAGTGGATGCGGGAATGAATAAAGTGGAGGAATGCAGCGCTGCGCTGGGCAAAATCGTCGCTCTCGTGCTGGAAGAAGGAAACCTGGTGCAGAGAATCGCCTCAACCTCAGAGCAGCAGACAGTGGCCGCAAATCAAGTTGCGGAAAGCATGAACTCAATCTCAAGATTCACCGAGCACGCCGACGCCGCCGGAGAGCAGACCGTCACCGCCTGCGGCGATCTCACCCGCCTCGCCTCTGAGCTCGAGCACCGCGTTCAGGGCTTCAAAATCGGAACCGCGCGAGATTGAGCTGCCCGACGTCGGCTGACCCAGGTTCCGACTTAATGACCTGGGAAACCTCCGCCTGCGCATGGCAATTAGATCCGGCTGACCACCCCTCGGCGCTCAACGTCGCGAAGAATACCAGGAAAAACCAATCCGTCCCAAAGCTTTCCGAGTTAAATTATCCCTATGCTTCGCAGCATTCTGTCGGTATTGGCTGGAATTCTGGTCCTCACGGCGACCTCCTTCGCCATTGAGGCTGTCGTCAACCCGCTGCTGCTTCGGGCATTTCCCCATGCGCTGCCCACCCATGCGGCGCTCGCGTCCAATCCGTGGGTTAGGACGCTCACTTATGCGTATGGCCTCACCTGCGTGGCCGCCGGAGCCTACGTTGCCGCTCGCATCGCACGCCGGGCGCCCCTCACGCACGCTGCCGTATTGGGAGTCCTTCAAGCCGCTTTGACCGTCGCCGCCATGTTTTCCCCGGAAGCCGGCCATGCTTCGACCATGCAGTGGATTCTGATCGCCATCCTGAGCATCCCCGCAGCGCTGGCCGGCGGATTTCTTGTGAAGCGAAAAGAAATCAATAGGGCATTGGAAACCAATCCAGCCGGCACGTAGCTTCGCCTGGATAACGCACCCCAGTCTCGCGTGGGACAATACTTGTGATATCCGCCATGACCCACGACCCGACCCAAGAATTCCTGCCCACTCCCGAAGCCGTCCCGGAAAAAGCCGCCGAGCCAGTTGCCGAAGTTGCCGTCGCAACCAAACCGGAGGCCCCAGCTGAGCCTGAGCCGGCTACGGAGCCTGCGCCCATCGGAGATCCACCCAGCCCCGAACCTGCCATCGAAGAGCCGGTCGCGGAACCTGAACCCGAGCCGAAAGCCGAAGCCGCGCTTTCGGAAGTTGCCGCCGAGCCGGTTCCAGCCGCGCCCACGCCAGCGCCAAAACCAGCGCCCGCAGCCAAAGCTCCAGAACCGGCGCCGGAGCCCGCCCCCGAAGAACCCCAGGAAGATTTTGGCGCACTCCTCAAAGCCTTCGAGAAATCGCACTCCCACAAGTCCGACGCCGCGCAAAAGCAGCTCAGCGGCATTGTCGTCTCCGTCTCTGCCGACCAGGTCTTCCTCGACATCGGCTACAAGACAGAAGGCGTTCTGCCCCGCTCGGCCTTCGACAACAACGCCGATGCCGTAAAGCCCGGCGACAGCTTCCCGGTCTCCGTAACCGGCCGCAACGAGGAGCACTACTACGAGCTCTCCCGCTTCAAGGTAGCCCAGCCCCGCGACTGGTCCGCCCTCGAAGCCGCCTTCGCCGACAAGTCCGCTGTCGTCGGGACAGTCACCGAAGTCGTCAAAGGCGGCCTCCGCGTCGATGTCGGCGTACGCGCCTTCATGCCCGCCAGCCGCAGCGGCACCAAGGACGCCGCCGAGCTCGAAAAGCTGGTCGGCACCGAGATCACCTGTCGCATCACCAAGCTCGATGTTCAGGACGAAGACGTAGTCGTTGACCGCCGCGTCGTACTCGAAGAGCAGGCCCGCGGCCTGGCCGAAGACCGCCGCGCCGCCCTCAAGGCAGGCGACACCGTCAGCGGTACCGTCCGCAGCCTGGCCCCCTACGGCGCATTCATTGACATTGGCGGCATGGACGGCCTGCTGCACATCAGCGACATGGCCCACACCCGTGTCAATAAGCCCGAAGACGTAGTCTCCGTCGGCCAACTCGTGGCAGTCCGCATCCTCAAAATCGATCCCGACAACAACAAAATCTCCCTCGGCCTCAAGCAGCTCCTGCCCGAGCCCTGGGCCACCGTCCCCGACCGCTTCAAGGCCGGCCAGCGCGTCTCCGGCACCGTTACCCGCATTCAGGACTTCGGCGCATTCGTCGAAATCGAGCCTGGCGTAGAAGGCCTCATCCACATCTCCGAAATGGCCTGGGGCAAAAAGGTCCGCCACCCCAGCGACGTAGTCAAGCAAGGCAACCTCGTCGATGCCGAGATCCTCGCCATAAAGCCCGAAGAGAAGCGGATCAGCCTCGGCCTCAAGCACGCCTCCGCCGACCCCTGGGCAGAAATCCGCCAGAAGTTTCCCGAAGGTTCGCAGATCGAAGGCCCGGTCACCAAAATCATGGCCTTCGGCGCATTCGTCGAAATCGCGCCGGGCGTCGAAGGCCTGGTCCATGTGAGCGAGATCGTCGCCGACCGCCGCATCAATCACCCCAGCGACGTCCTCCGCGCCGGCCAGGTGGTCAAAGCCCTCGTGCTGGCCATCGACACTGAGAAACGCCAGGTCAAGCTCAGCATGAAGCAGTTGATCCCCACCAGCATCGACGAGTACATCGCCGAGCACAAGGCTGGCGACAAGGTCTCCGGCCGCGTAGTCGAACTCGCCGCAACCTCTGCCGTAGTCGAACTCGGCGAAGGTATCCGCGCTCAATGCCGCCTGAAGGCTTCCGCCCCTGCTTCCGTGCCAGACGACAAGCCCGAAGCCAAGGCCGACCTCACCTCTCTTAGCTCTCTCCTGAGTGCCCGCTGGAAGGGCAACGCCCCCGCCGCGGCTGCCAAGCCCGAGCCGCTCTCCGAAGGCCAGATCCGCACCTTCAAGATCGTCAAACTCAGCGCCGAAACCAAGAAAATCGAGGTCGACCTAGCCTGATCACGCTCCATTGGAATCCCCCCGCAATCCGACCCATCACCCAATGGAGGCTCCGCACCCGGACACTCGAACTCGGCCTCCGCACCCTCGTCATGGGCGTAGTCAACATCACGCCCGACTCCTTCAGCGACGGCGGCCTTTTTCTCGATACCAATGCCGCCGTGGCCCGCTCCATGCAATGCCTCGACGAAGGTGCCGACATCCTGGACCTCGGAGCCGAAAGCACACGCCCAGGCTCACAAACCGGTCCCAGCCCAACAGTAAGCGCCGAAGAAGAGCAAGCGCGCCTGCTCCCCGTGCTCGAAGGAATTCTCAAAGCTCGCCCGCAAGCTGTCTTCAGCGTCGACACCTACAAAGCAGAAACGGCACACGCCGCCCTCGCTGCCGGCGCTGAAATCGTCAACGATGTCAGCGGATTTCTATGGGATTCCAACCTCAGTGCAGTCTGCGCTAAAGCTGGCAGCGGCGTTATCTTAATGCATACCCGCGGTCGCCCCGACGAGTGGGTCACCCAACCTCGACCGGACTCGGATGCAATTCTGGTAACCGTGCAGGATGGTTTGCGAGCAAGCCTTGAGAACGCCGTAACTGCCGGCATCGACCCCGAATCCATCGTCCTGGACCCAGGCTATGGCTTCGGCAAACGCGCCGAAGAGAATTTCGCCCTCTTAGCTCGCCAGCAGGAACTGCTCTCGCTCAGCCGCCCGCTGCTCGCCGGCCTCAGCCGTAAGTCGTTCCTCGGCAAGGCGCTCGCGCCGCTTTATCAGGGAAATCCCGCGCCCGTCGGGTCCCGCGAAAACGCCAGCTTGGCCGCGCTTGTTACCGCAATCCTCCACGGCGCGTCCATCGTCCGAGTCCACCAGGTCCGGCCCGCCGTCGAAGCCGCGCTCGTCGCCGACGCAATCCTCGCGCAATCCGCGAGTTAGCGGTGCCCGCCTCCGTGGCCGAAGAGGCTCCCACCACCATGGTGCCCGCCTCCGCCGCCAGACATGTGCGGGGCTTTCATCGGCTTAGGCATTTTCGGAGCCTTATACGAGAAGTGCTGGCTTTCACCCCCGTGTCCGCCAAAGAAGTGCGACCCGCCTGAACGCTCCTGCTTGCTGAAAGGCTGTTCATATCCACGGTTCCCCGAGTAAGACCCCGGGTAAGCCCTTTGCTCTGCATACGCATGCTGGTTGGACTCGTTGCGCTGGTAGGTTGTCGCCGGGGCGCGCATCGGTTGCTGTGCCGCATATGGGCTGGGCTGCCGCGCGTACGACTGCGGCAAGCGCGAGTCATAGCCAGCCCCGTAGCCCCCTGGCCGCGAGTAACTCTGCGGACGCGCCGGCAAAATCGGCGCCGGACGGTTATAGGTGTAATTCGGCAGCGCCGGCCGGACGTAGCTCCCAAAATTCCCCCGCCCCGGATTCTCGCCACCACGACTGTCGGTAAAGTTCTGAGCCGATCTCACCGGCGGCCGCGTAAATCCAGGCGCGCCGTTCCCAAGCCTGTTGTACCCCTGTTCTGTCCGCAGATAACCATTCGGCGTGCGATTGATGCCGCCGCCATTGTGCCCTCCGTAGAATCCGCTGCCGCCAAAACGCTGCACCGACGTGCTCTGCGATGCATAAGGCGACTGGTGGAAAAGCACCGACGACGTGAGCCAGTTCAGCGCCCAGCCCGCCCAGCCAAAAGGTGTATGGCTGAAGGCCGACATCGCCAACCCCAGCCCAAACTGCACTGGCGATGATCCGGCAAACGACTGCAGCGCTCCAATTAGCGAGAATCCAGGGTAAGGCGAAACCGGCTGCCCATAAACATCCCACGGATTGTAAGCCGGCACATAAACCACCTCCGGATTGGTCGGAGCCAGTTGGATGTATCCCTGCTGGGAATAAACCGCCTCTTGCGGAGTACTCCGCAGCGTTCCAGCGTCCTCCGCCCTCCGGCGCATGATCTGGATGGTCTGCAGAACATCCTGCGGCTGGTTATAGTAGGCATTGCCCAGGTCTGTGGTCCAGTGCAGATCGCGGTTCATCAGGTCCAGCACCTGCGGAAATGCCGTCAGAGCCTTGATGCTCGGATCCCAGTTTGCCTGCGCATCGGCCCCAAAGGCCACCTGGTCCGGCGACGCGTACCCCAGCGAGTGCAGCCAGTTATCCGCCGCAATCACCTGCGCCGGGTAGGTGGAACCGGCTAGGATCTGCGCGACCAAAGAGTCGGGATAGAGCGCAATTGGCGCAACCAACTGCTCAAGTTGCTCGGCGGCAAAAGGCTGCGCAACCGGCTGCTGGGGCGCATACGCACCCTGGCCAGCGGCCTGTCCCTGATCGTCGTAGGCGGGTTGCTGTCCGTATTGCTGGGTCTGCGGATACACCGGCTGCTGGCCTTGAGGATACGAAGTGTAATTGGGGTTGGCCTGCACATACTGCGGGCTCATGTACTGCGGCGCCTGGTACTGCGGCGCCTGGTACTGCGGCGCCTGGTGTTGCGGGGCGGGATATTGCGGCCAACCCTGCTGGGCCAACAGGCTTCGCTGCGTCACCGGTGCAAGCATCATCAAAACGGCCAGTGCCGCGAATTGGAGATGGGGCTGAAATGCCGACTGCGTCCCCGTGGGGTGAACCAAACCATTGAATGGCAACGCAATGCGCCCAGAGCACAGGCAAGAGCGCAGGCAGGATTGGGATTCCATATTCCCTCACAATGGCCCTAGGGGACCGCCCCAAACTGATCAAACCGATCAATCATTCCGGCGGGCGCCATCTGCACAGGAGGCCAGCCGGCGGAGGACGGGCATCAAACTAGACACCGGGTCAGGGCGTTAGTTGCGAGGAAAGTTGGATTTCTCTCATTTATTTGCGGCGCAAGGCGCCAGCCTGCACTTCAAGCCCGCCAAGAGGGCTGTCCAGACGTCGCGAAACATGACGCAACCAGGGTTTATCATCGATAAGGGTGTGCAGACAGTTCAGCGCGCCCGCAGATATGGATCGGCCGGAACGCCTTCTCAGGACCCGGCGCCGGGGCACTCAAAAAAGAAACGGATGGACATGCGAGCAAAGACAGCGGTCGTGCTGGGCGCCCAGTGGGGCGACGAGGGCAAAGGAAAGATTGTTGACGTGCTAAGCGAGCGATTTGCCGCCGTGGCACGCTATGCGGGCGGTCACAACGCCGGACACACTGTCATCATTGGCGGGCAGAAGTTCGTGCTGCAGCTCATTCCCTGCGGCGTCCTGCGCCCCACCTGCAAAGGCATCATCGGCAACGGCGTTGTCCTTGATCCCATCGCATTTCTGAAAGAGGTGGCCAAGCTGCGCAGCCTCGGCGTCGCCGTCGACGAGCAGCTCTTTGTCTCCAACCGCGCCCAGGTTATCCTGCCCTACCACCGCATGATCGAACTGGCCGCTGAAAGCGCCCCCGGCCGCAAGAAGATCGGAACCACCAGCCGCGGCATCGGTCCTGCCTACGAAGACAAAATGGCTCGCAGCGGCCTGCGCGTTGTCGACCTTCTCCGCCCCGACCTTCTCAAGACCCACATAGAGGCCGCCTGCGCGGAAAAGAACGCCATCGTCCGCGCGCTCTTCGGCACCGGAACCGCCCCGCTCGATCCCGAAAAGATGTTCGATGAGTACGCCGCCGCCGCCGAAGAGATTCGTCCATTTGTCGCAGACACCGGCCGCCTGCTCAACAACATTCTCACCAAGGGCGGTAGCGTTATGTTTGAGGGCGCGCAGGGAACCATGCTGGATATCGACCACGGAACCTACCCGTTCGTCACCTCATCCTCGGCTACCGCCGGCGGAGCCGCCACCGGCACCGGCGTAGGCCCCACAGCGATCGGGACGGTGATCTCCGTGACCAAGGCCTATGTCACCCGCGTTGGCGGAGGCCCGTTCCCCACAGAGGACTCTGGCGAGCGCGGCGAGATTCTCGGCGTCCGCGGCAATGAGTTTGGCGCAGTCACCGGCCGCAAACGCCGCTGCGGCTGGCTCGATATTCCCCTCCTCCGCTACTCCAACCAGGTCAACGGTGCCGAGTGGCTGGTCATCACCAAGTTGGACGTTCTCGATGCACTCCCGGAGATTCCCATCTGCGTAAGCTATGAGATCGACGGCAAAATCACCGACGAGATTCCCGCCGATGTCGACGGTCTCGAGCGCATCAAGCCCATCTACACCACCCTCAAGGGCTGGCAAGAGTCCACCGAGGGCATAACCGATTACGAGAAGCTGCCCCGCGCCGCACAGGAGTATCTCCGCTTTCAGGAGCGCGAGAGCGGCGCAAAAATCGGCATGGTCTCTACCGGACCCGATCGCGACCAAACCATGGTGTTGCCAGAGTTTGCTGCAACCCTGGACTCAATTCACACGTAAACTTTCAGCGGGGCCTGACCGCAGCCTGCCGGTCAAGTGAGAGGGAAAACGAATCAATGGTAAGTTTCATCGTTCGTCTCAGGTTTCATCAGGAAGACCGACCCGAAGTGGCGGAGACTCTTCGCCTGCTAGCAGCGGCCTCCCGCCAGGAGCCCGGATGCATCAGCTATGTTCCGCACCAGTTGGAAGGCGATCCCGATACCGTCTTGATCTACGAGCAGTATCGCGATCAAAAGGCGCTCGCCGCCCACCGCGAGTCGGAGCACTTCAAGAAGTACGCCGTTGCCGGAATCTACCAGAAAATGCTCGATCGAAGCGTCGAAAATCTTCTTGCTCTCGTTTAGCCCAGACTGCCCGTCCAAACTTAAGTAAGTTCCGGATGATTGCGGTGCATTCCAATTAGTAATTCGCCTCATCCTTGGGAAAACAATTACCCGATTGACCTGCGCACCCGTTCCGGACTACCATCCGATACGCCAATGCCCAGTCCCGCGACCCTACTCTCGAAGCGAGCCAACCGGCTGTTGAGGCAAGGGTCGCTCGTGATTGCCTGCGTAGTGCTGGCCCTTTTTGAAGCGCCGCTCGCTTTACCTGCCGGGCTGCAACTCTCTCAAAAGCACACGATCCGCCATGAAATCGACCAGCTCGAAGACGCCTGGCGTACTGCCGTAGTCAATGGCAACACCACCGCCCTCGATGGTCTTCTTGCAGACGACTACCTCGCCATCACCCCTTCCGGAACCCTCCAAAATAAAGAACAAACCCTGGACAACGTCCGTCAGGGCCGGATCAAGTTCACCACCCTCGACCTGTCCGATCGCAAAGTTCGCCTTTACGGAACTACCGCGTTGGTGACGTCGCTTGCCGAAGTGGCGGGCACGGCCAGCGATGAAGAGCTGAAGGGCAGCTTCCGTTATACCCGCGTCTATGTGCGCAATACTCAGGGAAAATGGAAAGTCGTAAGCTTTGAAGCCAGCCGGATTCGCGAACCCGGCGAGCACATCGAACATAAGTAAGTTCAACCGGATCCGGCGTGGTTTTTTCGCAAGGGAAACGTTTTTGCTCGAATACCCGGCGGCTCCTTCCCCAACTATTACCTCCAGCGCTCCAACCGGTTACTTGTGATCTTCCGTTACGCAGAAGCTTCTATTGCGCTGAATGCCCTTCTGCTATAAAAGCGCTGTGGCCAAGCGTTTAGTGGGCTTTCCGTTCGCCGATCGAGTTAGCAGCTTAAGCTCAGGTCGTCCGAACCAGTTTTCCTATCCACTCACAGCTTCCGTTTATGCAGGCTTGCACGCTTAGAGTGAGCCTCCGGAAATGTGGCTGGCAACAAGACCGCAGGAGGGCAAATCAATGACGTCCAGGCAACTCGCCGCAATGAGAAAAATCTCCCTTGCACTGATTCTGCCCGGACTGGCCGGACTGATTGTCTCGTCCATGATCTCCGTGCACTATCTCGACACAATGCCGAGATGGTCCTCGCCACAGGAGCTTCGCACGACTCCCCGCAACATCCACGGAGTAGTGGTCTACCAGACCGCCTCCGAAGACCGATTGCTCAATATCTTCGAGTACTCATCCATTGGCGTGTTCCTGCCCGGACTTGTTCTGGGCCTCGTCTATCTTGAGAAGTGGAGTTCACGAAAGCCCCGTGTCTTCGACGAAGATGAGTTCGTCGTTGAAGACTATGGCTGAGCCAATCGGGCCACCGAATCACCCGAATCGCCGAAAGCCATGCCGTCTTCTACAATAGGCGGATGCCCGAACTGCCCGAAGTGGAAACCATTGCACGCGGGGTCGACACCCGGATCCGTGGCGACCGCATTGTTGAGGCCTGGTTCAGCAATCACCCCCAGCCGTTCAAAACTGCCCCTGAGCGTCAGGTTGAAGGCCTCGAAGGCCGGATGATCCTGGGCGTCCACCGAACCGGCAAACACATCGTCTGTGAGCTTGGTGACCTTTCCGGGGCCAAAACCGGCCAGTCATCGGCCCAATGGATCGTCCACCTTGGGATGACCGGCCGCCTCCTCGTCACCACCCCTGCCGGGCCGGTCGCCAATCACACCCATGCGCGCCTCACCCTGGCCAGCGGCCGCGAGATTCGCTTCGTTGACCCGCGCCGATTCGGTCGCCTGGAACTCAGAGACCTCGAGCAAGGCGCCGTCTTTCGCGGAGCCGGCAAAGAGCCGCTCAACATCGCCGCGGATGACTTCGCAGCTCTCTTCCGCGGCCGAAAACTAGCCATCAAGGCCGCCCTGCTCAACCAGACCTTGCTTACCGGGGTGGGCAACATCTATGCCGATGAAAGCCTGTTCCGCGCAGGCATTCGGCCCCGGCGGCGCGCCGGACGGCTGACAAGGGCCGAGTTGGAGTGTCTGAGAGTGGCCTTGAAAACTGTTCTTGAGCATGCCATCCGCCTTGGGGGCTCATCCGTTTCCGATTACGTCGACGCGGACGGAGTGCGCGGATTCTTCCAGTTGGAGCATTGCGTCTACTTGCGGACGGGGCAGCCCTGCCGCACTTGCAACACCCCGATTCGCAGAATTCTGATCGCCGGCAGGGGCACGCACTACTGTCCCCAATGCCAACACTGATGGGCATCTACTGTTTTTAAGATTTCTGGCACGTTTTGGATTCCAGAATGCAGAAAACTGAAGCAATCGAGTATCCGCAAGTCGCTGAAAATAAAATACGATGAGAACGGCCAGTGAATTGCTATGTTGAGGGTGCCAGTGATGTACCGCTGCCAAAGAGAATCTTGAGCAGCATTGAGAACAGCAGGATCCGGCAAGAGCCGCCGCCAAAGAAGCGGCCCGTCAAAACGGGAAACCGGCCGGAAAAACCTGTAGAAGGCGCGATGAAGGATTGACATAATCATCGCCCTCATTTGCTTCGGAGGCCAGTGACCAGTGCAGGACACCGAAACGCCACTCCCATTGGAGTGGCGTTTCGTTCGTTAGTGGCCTGAATTTATCCCTGCAACCGGGTTTTGCAGGTACGAAGTGAGCAATGTTGACTTGCAAGCAGCACTTCTTGGCTGTAGTATCAGATTTGCCTATCAAGCGGCTGAAGCGAGCCACTCAAGTTACCGGTTTCAGGGAGACTTCGTGGTAGCGTAGAGCTTGCGGGGTGTTTCTGTTGCAAGGGCCCCGAATTACATTCGCTCCCTTACGGCAACCCTGAATGAGCTGTGCAGGCAGAGCGCACGCGCCGCCGATTAAGGAAACTCCGCCGGATTGATTACTTTTCTTAGCTGGCACAAGCGACGGAGACTCCCATAGGAAGGGCTTTAAAAGAGGAAGGCACCGGCTGCACCAGAATTCACTCAGAGAACCAGAGCATCATTCTGTGGTTTCTCGTTCTGGCTGCGGAAAATCAACAGCGGGGCTCCTCTTCAGAGGATCATGGCAGATTTCGCAGAGCTTAGCTTTGTTCAGGTTTGTCGACGACCCTCGTATGGTTAGATCGCAGGCTGCTGGAATCCCAGACTTCATGGGCCCGCAGCAGGCAAGTGAGTTCAGCTGTCCGTGATTGGGCAGCCGAGCAACAGAACGCAATGCACAAAAAAGCATATTGTCAGGAAGTATACGCATGACGACAGATTCGACGCAGCCCCAGAATGAACTGGGGCCGGCCTCGGCCAACGGCCAGGGGCAGTCGCAAGGGCATCGGCGGCGCCGCCGCCGCCGCAAGAACAAGAACAGCCAACCAAGCGCTCCCCAGGGCCAGCAAGGTCAAGGCCAGCCTAGTCAGGCACAGCCTCCAGCGCCAGTGCAGGCGCAGCCTGTGGGACAGGCTCAGCCTCCGCAACCCAGGCAGGCCAACCAGAATTCGGGGCAGGGTCAGGGCCGCAAGAAGAAGAAATTCTTCCAGAAGGGCTCAAACGGTGCGCAGCAGGGAAGCAACACGTCCACCCACCAGCCCGGAAACACTGTCGGCGGCTCGCAGGGCAAGCGCAAGACCAAGCAGCGCGGTCCGCGGGAGTTTGTCGGCCCCATGGACCACAGCTATCGCGTCGTCAACGGCAACGTAGCCGACGGTCCGCCCTCAACCATCCAGATCACCAGCAATGGGCAGAACGGCGGTTACTACGCGGATTCCTACTCCGCTCCTGTCGCTGCCGCAATCAAGAACGACGCACCCACGCGCATCTTCTGCTTCATTGACGATCTCTTTTTCCAGGCGAAGATCAATGAGACCTCAAAGAAACTCGGCGTGAAGGTGGAGTTCGTCAAGGGTGACAAGGAATCGGTCGCCAGGCTTACAGATATGGCGCAAGCCGACCGGCCCGCACTAGTGGTCTTTGACCTCAACAATCTCAACGCCAAGCCGCTTACCCTGATTCCCAAGATCAAGACAAAGCTCAAAAAGGCCACCTCGATCGTCGGTTTCCTAAATCATCTGCAAGGCGACCTCAAGCTGAAAGCCATTGAAGCCGGATGCGATACCGTCATGCCGCGCTCCGCCTTCTCGCAGACTCTTCCCAACCTCCTCCGCCGCTACGGCCTCGATGAGGAAGAAGACAACTACCCGCAACCCACGTAACCCAGTCCGACTCCAAGCGCAGTACAAAAGGGCGATCGCAGACGCGGTCGCCCTTTTGCTGTATCTCCATCAACCGAAGCTGGCCGGATGCTGGTTGTGATGATGAAAAAATTGAAGGCGTAGTGCCGGTTTTCTATTCCCTAATCCCTAATCCCTGCCCTTTACCCCGGTGGCCAGCCGAGTGCGCGTCCACCCAAAAGATGCAGATGCAGGTGGCCCACCGATTGTCCGCCATCCTCGCCGGTGTTCACCACAATCCGATATCCGTTCTCCAGCCCTTTGTCCCGCGCAATCTCCGCCGCCACCCATAGCAAGTGGCCCAGCAAGGCGCGATTGCTCTGGGCAGTTTCCACCATCGACGCAATATGCTCCCTCGGAACGATCAGAATATGCACCGGGGCCTGGGGATTGATGTCCGCAAAAGCATAGCCCAACGCATCCTGAAAGACAGGCGTCGACGGGATCGCACCTTCAACGATCTTGCAAAAAAGGCAGCTCATGGCGTCCCTAGTGTACCGGTCCGCATCCCGCCTTGGTCCGCCGGGGATGCATGGATTCCTTTGCTTTGAATAAAACAGGTTACAGGGGCCTAAGAGTTCACGCAGCCGGAGCAGGCTTCCACAACCCCACAACGTTCCCTTCCACATCGGCAAACCAGGCGAATGTTCCCGTAGGAATCGGCACCGGCGGCACAATCGTCTTGCCCCCCGCAGCCTCCACCTTTGCCAGCGAAGCGGCCACATCGTCGGTCTCAATGTAGAAATGCGTAAACTGGTGCGGCTCGTGGCCCAGTGCCGCAATGTGCCCGCCGATCCCCGCCGACGACCCCGTGTCGATCATGCCCATCGGCCCGGGATCTATCACCCAGCCGAATACGTCGTTGTAAAACGCGCTCGTCGCCTGCTTGTCTTTGCAGCCGATCTCAAAGTGAACAACAGGATGAGCCATTCCGATCTCCTTTTTGGGGAAGGATTGAACCATTATGGTTGCCCCAAAACCGCAAGTCAACGACCGAATCGAAACAAAAGTTGCCGCGGTGTGAATTTTTCTCTTGACTTAGTGTATTAGTTCTATAGTACATTGATTTCGTGATGAGCGCCCGCCCCAAAAATACCGGCTTCCGATTCCTGCTCGACCTCAACAGCGGCATGCCCGTCTACCGGCAGATCATGGACCAGGTCCGCGGCGGCATCGCCTCCGGCGCTCTGGCGACCGGCGAGCAACTGCCCACCGTTCGACAGCTGGCCGTTGACCTTCAGGTGAACCCGAACACCGTCGTCCGGGCCTACCGCGAACTCGAATTCGGCGGCCTCATCGAAACGCAACAGGGCACCGGAACATTTATCAGCGCGCAGAGAATGAAGCGACCCGACGCCGAGCGCGAACGCCAGTTAGCCCAGATTGTGGGCGATTGCGTGTCCCGCGCCGGCGCCGCAGGATTCACATTGGATGACCTGATAGAACAGTTGCGCGGCCTCGCCAGCGAGACCCCGCGAAGGAGATGAACGATGAGAATGAAAGTGGAGTTTGCTCCGCTGAATCGGGTAGCTGTGACAGCGTTCGTGGTGAGCGCTCTCGCAGGGTTTTTAATGGCCGCCATCTTGAAGAATCCAATCCCGCTGATTGCCGGCTTCCTGATCGGCTTCTATCTGCTATTCGCCATCCAGGTTGTCAGGCCCTGGGAACGTGTCGCGCTCATGCGCCTCGGCCGCTACATCGGTCTGCGTGGCCCCGGATTCTTTCCCATGGTCCCGGTCATTGACAGCATCAGCGCAATCGTCGATCAACGCGTTCGCGTCCATTCCGTTACAGCCGAGTCCACCCTCACCCGCGACACTGTTCCCGTTAACGTCGATGCAAACATGTTCTGGATGGTGTGGAACGCCGAGAAAGCAATCCTCGAGGTCGAAGACTTCATGGAAGCAGTCAACATGAGCGCCCAGACCGCGCTCCGTGAGTCCATCGGCCGTCACGAACTGGCCCAGATGGTCACCGAGCGCGAGATGATGGGCCGCGAGTTGCAGCGCATCCTCGACGAGAAAACCAACCCCTGGGGCATCACCGTCCAGTCTGTCGAGATCCGCGACGTCCGCATCCCGCAGACGCTGGAGAATGCCATGTCGCAGGAGGCGCAGGCAGAACGCGAACGCCGTGCCCGCGTCATCCTCGGAGCAGCAGAAGTCCAGGTCTCCGACCAGTTTGCCCAGGCCTCGCGCGTCTACAACGACAACCCCGGCGCACTGCATCTTCGCGCGATGAACATGCTTTATGAGGCCATCAAGGAGCGCGGCTCCATGGTCATCGTCCCGTCGTCAGCAGTCGAGACCATGGGCCTCGGCGGAACACTCGCCACCGCGTCGCTGGGAAAGCAGCAAGGCTAGCCGCAAAGGAGGTCAGCAACCATGAAATACCGGAGCATTCTTGCATCCATTGCCATGATGATGCTGGCTATTGGCTGCTTCTCGCAGTCAGGCGCAGTCAACAAAGCAAACGCCGCTCCGATCCTCGGCGTTTGGCGTTGCCAGATGGAAGGCCTGCCCGCAGTCACGCTCACTGTCACTGACGAGGGCGGCTCCCTCACCGGGGCCGTCCTCTTCTACCTGCACCGGCGGGATCCGGGTCAGCCGGTCACCGCCGCGCCCGGCGTTCCCGAACCGCTCTTCAACCCCACCTTCGGCGGCAAAACGCTGACCTTCCGGGTGAGCCATCGCCGGGCCCATCCGCCCGGATCACTTGGCGACCCACCGGTGACCTTCCAATTGACGCTCGACGCCAACGGCAACGCGGCACTGATCAACGAGAACGAGCGGGATCCAAATGCGCCCGCCTTTCTCTTCACCAGGACTGACTATTAGCTGACGTCCTGTCTCAAACGCATATAGAAACTGGACTGTCATCCAGAGCGAACGGAGCCCCCAAATGCTTTCCTGTTTGGGACTGGCAGTCAAAAGATCTGTACTTGCTTTCACGGAACTTCCGGGACACAATACTGGATCCTGGCCCTACTTCCGCCCCTGAATCGTCTTCGACCCGCCGCCGCCTCCGCCAAACTTCCTCGCCTGTCGCTTGGCAGCGATTTCATGCATCTCCTGGCCGATCTTCGACTTGTTAATCGTCAACTGAATGCCCAGGTTGATCAGGTTGCCCGTGCCCCAATAAAGCGCGAGCCCCGATGCGAAATGCCACATCGAAAAGCCGAAGATCACCGGCATCATGATCGCCATCATCCGCCGCTGGTTCGGATCCATCCCCGGCGATGGCGTGATGAACTGCACCAGGAACATGCTCGCGATAATCAGAATCGGCAGAATGTGCAGCGGGTCGGCAACAGATAGATCGTGCAGCCAGTACCACTGCGCCTGCCGCAACTCAATCACGTTCGCCAGCACCCGGTAGTAGGCAAAGAACAGCGGCATCTGAATCAGCATCGGCAAGCAGCTGCCGTACATGTTCACGTTCTCTGTCTTGTACAGCTCCATCATCTCCGTGTTCATCTCGGTCCGCTTGGGATCGGTGACCTTGAGATTGGCGTACTTGCGCTTGATCGCGTCTACCTTGGGTTGGAGCCGCATCATCTTCAGCGACGACCGCATCATCATAATGCGCGTAGGCAGCATGGCCAGGTTGAAGATCACCGTCACAATGATGATGTCCCAGCCCCAGTTCGGCACCCCATGCTCATTCAGAAAGCGCAGAATCCAGTAGAGCGGTGTCGCCAGAATCGTCATCCAGCCAAACTGGATCAGCGGCTGTAACGACGGGCCGCTTGGCTTGCCGTCATTCCCAATCGCATGCACCGTCGCCAGCACATCCAGCGCCTTTGGCCCCGCAAAGAGCCGCACCTTGGTATTGCCGCTGGTGTCGCCCACGGCCACTCCCAAAACATCAGCAGGCTTCTTCTGACTGTTGGGGTCGCTCAAGTCAGTAGGTAGATTGATGCTGTTGTGCAGCGTCACCACCCAGGTATGCGAAGGATCCTCAGGCAGAAACGCCGCAGCAAAGTAGAGATCGGTGACGGCAGCGTAGCCATAAGGCTGGTCCAGCGTCGCATTGCCGCTTACCTTTGAAGACGATTCGTAGTCCTGCTTGCCGTCCACCGACCATGAGAAGAACGACGGTGTCCGCACCTGGCTCCGCGTCAACGACGAAGGGAGAAACTCTTCCATATCGCCCAGCCCGGCCGGCCATTGCACCAGCGCCCGCACGGGCGACCCATTCCGCAGCACATGCGTCTCGATGTCCACCACATAGCTCGAGTCGAAGCGGAATGTCTTCACCACGTCCACCCCATTGGCTGCGTAATGGAACGTGAGCGCGGTGGGCGCCAGAACCACTCCAGTCGCCGAAGGCTGTGTTCCCGCCACGTTCTGCTGATACAACGCCTGGTTCAACTCCGTAGTCAGCGCCGGCTCATAGGTAAACAGCGACAGCGGCAGCCCGAACTGCGCCGCGGCCTGCGGCTGCACCATGTCCAGCGGCTTGCCGCCTGTGTCCTTGTACTTCTTCAGAATCCAGTGCTTCACCTGCGCGCCGCGATTGGTGAACTCAATCTTGTAAAGCTCGTTCTCGACAGTCGTATCTGTCTCCAGAGCCGCAGACACCGTGGGCGCAGCACCGGCAACTTGAGCGACGCCCGCAGCTTGTTGGCCCGCGGTGGCCAGTGGGGAGGTGGCCTGCTGAGTTTGAGCCTGCGTCTGGGTCTGTGGCGCGGGCGCTACTGGCTTGGGCTTGAAAAAATACTGGTAGCCCAGCAGCACCACCACCAACAACAGGGCGAAGCCCATGGTGGAACGCAGATCACCCCCGCCGCCGCCATTGCCGCCGCCAGGACCCTGCACTTGAAGATTGGGATTGCGAATCTCTGCCAAATGAAACTTCCTTGTCGTTACATGCCTGTTTGAGAGGCGCTTGAAGCGCGCGGCCGTCTGGCCGGTGCTATCTCTATGGTAATGGTTCGTGGGGAAGTGGTCTTGCCGCGCGCACCGGGGGAACCGGATCAAGCCCTCCGCGGGTGAACGGATGGCACCGCATCAGCCTCCAGATTGCCAGCCCGCTGCCGCGCATTGGACCGTGGGTCGCGATCGCGTGTGCCGCGTACTCTGAGCAGGTGGGCAAAAACTTGCACCCGCCTGGGGAAAGTGAGTGCAGCGCCGGAGAAAGCCAGCGCTTGTAGAACCCGAGGATAGCCAGCAGAATGCGCGTCATGCAAGGCCGCGAGTCTTAAGAACTGGCGCTTGCTGAAGCATCCGAGCCGCCTCAATCTGCGCCTGCTGAAGAATACGCACAATCTCAGCCTCAAGTTTCGCGAATTCCAGCGTCAGCACGATTCGGCGTGGATGCAGAATAAGGTCGAATCCCTGGGGTAACAACTCAACATGCCGCCGCAACACCTCGCGCATGCGCCGCTTGATGCGGTTGCGCTCATGAGCCTTGCCCAGCACCTTGCCCGCGGTCAGCCCCACGCGCGGTCCTGCGGGTGATGAGGCCCCGTTATAGGCCGGAGTCTGCCGCGCCAGAAACCAGCTCATCGATGATGACTGCCGCTTGCGGCTGCCTGCATAGGCGTGCTGATAGTCAGCGTGCCGCTGCAGGCGCGCCCCGGTCAGCGATTCAATCCTGGCTTCGGTGCGAGACGCGGGTCCAATTCGAGAGTTGGAGAGGCTCTTTGATTTGCGCCCTGAATCTGTCGACGGCACTGCGGAGTGCGATTTCAAGCTCGAAGGTCCGCTGGAAGAGTGATTACGTGGCAGGCTGATCATGCGGGTTACGGAAAGGGCGGATGCCTGAGTGCGTCTAAGCCGAATTGGATCGAACTCTGTTCCGGTTCGGCTCAAACAAAAAGGCAGGCACTAGTCGCGGAAGCCAGCGCTGACTGCAACACGCTTGCGCCCAATGGCGCGACGGCGGCTCAATACGGCTGCGCCGCTCTTGGTCTTCATACGTGCGCGAAAGCCGTGGGTCTTCACGCGCTTGCGGCGGTTGGGTTGAAATGTGCGCTTGGGCATGGAAAATGCGCTCCTATATCCTGGTCAGATTCTGAGCCTTGACGGCAAGTCTTGAGTATACCGCAGCTTGAGCCCGGAATCCAGTGCTATGTTCTTTTGCACATCCAACCCAGCCGTGCGGTTGGGCATCTCCCTGTCCAGCAAACAGCAAAGCGAAGGGAGACCCCGATGAGCGAAGAGAAAAATGAAGAACCCTGCATCGCATCAGACTCTTTTACGCGTGACTCTGGTAGTCTTTTTACTGGGACCGATTACCCTTTGGAGCGCGCATTACATCGAGTTTCACCGCCCTTGGTGCAACTCAAAAGAAGTGCCGAAAAGTTGTGTGAATGAGGCATTGCAACTACCTCCAAATGTGCTACTATCGGGACCGTTCAAGAAAAGTTTCCCAGCGTCCCACGGAATGAGTTTTATCCACCGCCCCGCTCGATATATTCAGGGGCAGATCAGCGGAAACCAGGCAATTGGCCGGCGCAAGTTGGACGCAAAGCATTCGCTTTGCGCCAACAGAGAGCCATTGTCTAAAACCGAATGGATGAACCGCTCCGGCACCTAACGCAGGTGACGCAGGCAAGGATTAGATCGATGGCATTTGCAACTTCGCCGGCAACGGTTATAAACCCCTGGCTACAGATTCTCGCAGCTCTCGAAAAGAAGCTGATTCGGCAAACTTTCGAAACATGGCTCAAGCCAACCCGCTATAGCCATGTTGCCGGAAGAACCCTCTACGTTCGCGTTCCTTCACCTGAGTTCCAACACATCGGCGACAAGTATGACGACTTGATCCACGAGGCCATCGACGCGCAGGCTATCGAGATCGACGACGTCAGCTTTGTCACTGCGGAAGATGACCCGTCCATCCCTCCGCAGCGCCGCGACGGAGGCTTCGGCCCCGTGCCCGCGCATGCTCCCACCGCCCCCCCGCCGCCAGCCCGGGCCGCTACGCCGCAGCAGGAGCGCTTTGACTGGTCCACAGCCGCGCAACTCAACCAGCGCTATACCTTCGACGCGTTCGTCATCGGCAACGGCAATCAGTTCGCCCGGGCCGCCGCGCTTGCTGTCGCTGAGCGCCCCTCCCGCGCCTACAATCCGCTCTTCCTCTACGGCGGTGTCGGAATGGGTAAGACCCATCTCATGCACGCCATTGGCCATGAGGTTAAGCGCCGTCAGCCCATGGCCAGCATCTCCTATGTCTCCGCGGAGAAGTTCACCAACGAGATGATCACCAGCATCCGCAACGATCGCATGACCAGCTTCCGCGATCGCTTCCGCACCGTGGATGTGCTGCTCATCGACGACATCCAGTTCATCGCTCAGAAAGAGCGCACGCAGGAAGAGTTCTTCCACACCTTCAACGCTCTGCACGAAAGCATGAAGCAGATCGTCATCGCATCGGACCGTCCGCCTAAAGAACTCACCGAGATTGAAGACCGTCTCCGCTCGCGCTTCGAGTGGGGCCTCATCGCAGACATTCAGCCGCCCGATCTCGAAACCAAGGTCGCGATTCTCCAGAAGAAGGCCGAGAGCGAACAGGTTGTCCTGCCCACCGATGTAGCTCTCTTTGTCGCGTCCAATGTCCGCACCAATGTGCGCGAGCTTGAGGGCGCCATGACCCGGCTCATCGCCTGGTGCCAGATGAACCGCATGGAGATCACGCTCGCGTCCACGCAGCAGTGCCTCAAGCAGTTCATTGACATGCAGGTACGCAAGATCACCATTGAGGCCATTCAGCGCGCCGTTGCCGAGCAGTTCGGGATGCGCGTCGCCGACCTCAAGCAGAAGAACAACTCGCGCAACGTTGTCGTCCCGCGCCAGATCGCCATGTATCTTGCCAAGCAGATGACCGAAGCAAGCCTGCCTGAAATCGGCCGCCAATTCGGCAACAAGCACCACACTACCGTGATGCACTCCATTGCCAAAATCGACGAGCAGCGCCGCGCCGACAAAGACCTCCACCGCACCCTCAACAAGCTCCAGGAACAACTCAACGGCTAACCACCTGCTGTGGGGCGGACGCCTCCGGCTCGTCCCGTCGGAGGGAGGCGGGGGTTTCGACCCCCGCACCAAGCCATCGGAAGCACGGTCGGCTTTAGCCGCGGACGCGATCCCAACAATTCTCGCCTGCTTTGTAACAGGGCATGACTGTAGTCGTGCCGATAAAGCTCATAAAATCGATGTTGGGCTTCAACCCCTGCAAAACTTGGGTCGAATCTAGCTCTCAAAGAGGACCTTTTCCTTAACATCTGAAGCCCACGCCGTAGTCCGTGAGCGTGGGCCTCGTCACATGTTGGGCGCTTCAGAGTCCAAAAATGCAGAAAGGATTTGAACGTGGCCAAGCTGAGGAGCGCCTTGAAAGGACGCCGGATCTTGGTGGCTTTCATCGTCCTTTCCTTCGTGCTTGGTACATGCGCCGGAGCCTTCTGGGACTATGCAACAGGTATCGAGCGCCCGATCGCAACCCAAACAATTAAGGTTGACTACTGCTTCCTTTTCGCACACGAAGACCTGTATCGCGGTCAGCCCGTAGAAACCGACGCCGATTACATGCTGGGAGTTGAAGGTGCCGGAATAGGAAAGGACGAGTGTCCAGACAATACCGCAGTCTTCACGGGGCCGCCTAAAGATGATCCAATCGGGATCGAATGGGATAAAGACCTGCACAAGCAATCCTATCCAGCGGAGTTCAAAATCTCCTTCGTTGGCATCATTCCTTCCTACCCGCGTTACCGCAAGTGGTATTGGGAGGCCAAAAACAATTGGCAACCTATGCACCACGTGCCGGGTATTCGCGTCCTTCGCCTCACTCATTTTGAGCGGACGCGCTAAGCGACTAGGTGCCACAGATCTTGCGTTTGAGATCTCGAATTTACGATCAAAACGCCCACGCCTGAGTAATGCCGCGTGGGCTTTTTCTGTTCCCTATTCCCTATTCCCTGTTCCCTGAGCTTCCTTCACCGCTGACTCGCCTCCCCAGCCTTCACCCGCCGATTGAACTCCTCAGACTTCCCCCGCGGCACGCTCAGAGACTTCCACCCCGCATGATTCAAATGCTTCGCCAGCATCACAATCTGCCCGCAATGATAGCTGTAATGCGCCACCTGCCGGTGGATCGCCTGCATCACCGAGTGCGCCTCCCCGCGGATCGTCACCGTCTTCCCCAGGTCTTCCTCGCCCAGAGGCTCCAACGCTCCAAACACGCAGGCCCAGCCTTCCTCCCACAACGCCATCAGCGCCTCGCGCGTCGCAGGTGCATCGCAAAACTCCAGGTCCCTGCGCCGGTCCGGCTTCTCCCCATCTGTAATCAAAAATTCCGTAAATCGCGATCGCATGTTCCCTGCCATATGCTTCACAATCACCGCAATCGAGTTGGATTCCGTGTCGATCACGGCAGTCAACTGCTCGTCCGCCAACTGGGCCATCGCCCGCTCCGCCAGCCCCTTGTAATAGGTGAATACCGCCAGCGAATCCTTCAAATAGGAGGTCGTAAATTCCAGTGCCATGCCGACATTCTCGCACCGCATCGCGCAACTGAAAACCGCTTTAAAAACCGTCCGGAAAATCTCGGGAATCCACCGAATCCGGCGACAAAAATAATTTTTCGAAGTTTGCAGTTTATTTCGACGAAAAGCGGACCATTAAAACATGACTGCCGCGCTCTTCGAGAAAGCCGTGAGTTCTCCCCGCCAGGGACGTTCTCGGCTTATACCGTCTCAGCTACCCCCTCATAAGCGCTAAGATAACAATTCAACCTTTGGTTTTCGTCTTCGGTGTGGTTCGGCGAGGGTGTCTGTGATTTGGTTCCATTGCCTGAGCATTTTCCGGAGCCCCAGGCGCGGTGC
>Ga0302319_10005058_pt1 | contig 26703 bp, 19 predicted proteins | sample Bog_T0_2_FD_203319 | JGI IMG/M metagenome (GOLD analysis project Ga0302319, IMG submission 203319) | Peat permafrost microbial communities from Stordalen Mire near Abisko, Sweden - Bog_T0_2 | ecosystem: Environmental > Terrestrial > Soil > Wetlands > Peat | place: Sweden: Abisko, Stordalen Mire... | reverse complement strand
ACGTCGACGCACTGGGCCAGCAGCTGAGCGAGGTGCCCGCGACGATCGTCGAGGACGGATCCGCGACCGAATGGCTGGAGAGCCTGTACGTGCAGGATGAGTGGAAGCTGCGCCACGATCTGACCCTGAATTACGGCCTGCGCTTCGACCACTTCACCGCGTACACGTCGGCCAGCCAGGCAAGCCCCCGCCTGAACACGGTCTGGCAGGCAACTGACACGACCACGCTGCACGCCGGTTACTCGCGCTATCTGTCGCCGCCACCGTTCGAGCTCGTCGGGCAGAAGGACATCGCACTGTTCACCAACACGACATCGCCGCCGCTGTCGCCGAATGCCGGCGCACCGCTGCCGGAGCGCGCGAACTACTACGACATCGGCGTACAGCGCAAATTCGGGTCCGCCTTCACGCTGGGGCTCGACACCTACGACAAACAGTCGGTGAACCTGATCGACGAAGGCCAGTTCGGCGCGCCGATCATCCTGACGCCCTTCAATTACCGCTGGGGCAGGCAGTATGGCGCGGAGCTGACGGCGAACTATGCGACACGCGAGTTTACGGCCTACCTGAATCTGTCGGTGCAGAGCGCCAAGGGCAAGCTGATCGACTCGGCGCAGTTCAACTTCAGCCAGGCCGACCTCGGCTACATCGCCAATAACTACATTCACCTCGACCATGAACAGCAGCACACCGCATCCGGCGGGGCGTCCTACCTGTGGCGCGGTACGCGCTTCAGCGCAGACTTCCTGCTCGGCTCGGGGCTGCGGGCGGACGAGCCGCTGCCCGCGGGCGTCACGACGGCGTATGGCGGGACGGGCATCCCGAACGGCGAACACCTGCCCTATTACACACAGGTCAACATCGGCGTGACGCATGTCTTCGACATGGACACGGCGCACAGGCTGACGGCGCGCGCCGACCTGATCAACCTGTTCGACGCCGACTATCAGATCCGCAACGGCACCGGCATCGGCGTCGGCGCACCGCAGTACGGGCCGCGTCGCGGCGTGTTCTTCGGCCTGTCGCTGTCGCTGTAGCGGCGGCGCAGGCGCTGCGTCAGACCTGTTCCAGCGCTGCGTCGAGATCAGCGATCAGGTCATCGGGATCCTCGATGCCGACCGAGATGCGGATCAGCGCATCGGTAATCCCGAGCCGGTCGCGGGTGTCCTTCGGCACACCCGAATGGGTCATGCTTGCCGGATGCGAGGCGAGCGATTCGGTGCCTCCGAGGCTGACGGCCAGCTTGATGACCTGCAGGTTATCGAGCAGGCGGAACGCCTCGGCCTCCCCGCCGACCACACTGAACCCGAACGTGGAGCCGGCGCTGCGGCACTGGCGCGCGTAGACCTCGTAGTTGCGGTCGCCGGGCTGCAGGAAACCGAGGTAGTTGACCGACGAGACCTTCGGATGCGCGCGCAGGAAGGCAGCGACGCGCGCGGCATTGGCGGCGGCGCGCTCCATGCGCAGCGACATCGTCTCCATCGAGCGCATGATCATCCACGAACTGTGCGGATCGAGCTGGTTGCCGATTGCGCTGCGCAGTTTCCGGATCGGCGCCACGGCATCGCGTGTGCCGGCCACACCGCCCGCGACCAGGTCCGAATGGCCGCCGACGTACTTGGTCAGCGAATACATCACGATGTCGGTACCGGCCTCCAGGGGCTGCTGGTAGACGGGTCCGAGGAACGTGTTGTCGACCGCAACCGGCGGCCGGCCGCCCGCCTGGCGCGTGCCGATGTATTCGGAGACCTCGCGCATCAGCTTGAGGTCGATGAGCTCGCTCGTGGGGTTCGCGGGTGTCTCGATGAACATCAGGCAGACGCGGCCGCCACGCTGTGCGGCGAGCTCGAGCGCCGCCGCGGCCCCGGCGAGCACCGAGGCGCGATCGCAGCCGTCCTCGAAAGCGACGTGGCCGACGCCGAAATCCGGCAGGATCTTCTCGATCAGCACCTCGGTGCCGCCGTACAGCTGCGCGCTGGTCAGCACGACGTCTCCCGGCCGCACATAAGCCCACAGCACAGTCGCGATCGCCGCCATGCCGCTGGAGAATACGGCCGCGAGGTCCGCACCCTCCCATAGCGCCAGCCGGTCCTCGAGGACCTCGAGGTTCGGATTGTTGAAGCGCGAATAAATGAGCCCGGGGGACGTTCCCGCGGGCGGGCTACGCCGTCCTGACGAGAAGTCGAAGAAGTCCTTGCCGTCCTGCGCGCTCTTGAACACGAACGTCGACGTCAGGAAAATCGGCGGCTTCAGCGAGCCCTCGGACAGGGAGGGGTCGTAGCCGTAACCCATCATCAGCGTTTCCGGCTTCAGGACGCGCTTGCCGACCTTGCGCTTGTGGTACGAATCGTAACTCACTTGAGGTCCCCTCCTTTTGGGTTTGGGCAGCATGATACGCCGATCAGGCCGCCGCGTTTCCTCGCCCGGCGCTGCGCTAAGCTGCGGCCGGCGCGTGCGTCGCGGAGCTGCCCGCGGAGGCGGCGACGATGCAGCCGATCGCGAGCCACTGCACGAGCGCGAGGTGCTCGCCGAGCATCACGAGCCCTGCGACCGCCGCCAGCGCGGGGTCCAGGCTCATCAGCACGCCGAAGGTGCGCGGCGGCACGCGTGTCATCGCATACATCTCCAGCGAGTAAGGCAGCGCGCTCGAGAGAAATGCGACCCCCAGCGCCGTGGGCAGCACTGCAGGATCGAGCAGGGCGCTGCCTGCCTGCGCGATCCCGATGGGCACGATCAGGATCGCACCGACCAGCATGCCGAGCGCCGTCGTCTGGCCGCCGCCCGCAAGGCCCGCACGTCGCCCGTAGACGATGTACAGGGCCCAGCAGACACCCGCGCCGAGCGCACAGGCGATGCCGGCGGGGGCGACCGGCTGCGCGCCGCCGCTGAACGGCAACACCATGGCGACCCCGACCACCGCGAGCGCAACCCAGAGGAAGTCCAGCGGCCGGATCGCTGCGAAAATCGCGACAGCAAGCGGGCCGGTGAATTCCAGTGCGACCGCGATCCCCAGCGGGATGCGTTGCAGCGCGAGATAGAACAGCAGGTTCATGCAGCCGAGCGCCGCGCCGTAGATCGCAATCGTCTGCGCCGCCTGCAGCTTGAGCCGTGTGCGCCATGGCCTCCAGACCAGCACCAGCATGACCGTCGCGAGCCCGAGCCGCAGCGCGACGGCGCCGGCGGCACCGACGAGCGGAATCAGCGTCTTGGCCAGCGCCGCGCCAGTCTGGAACCCGACCATCGCGAGTATCAGCAGCGCAACGGGAACCAGCATCGCCTCAGGAGCCGGAGCGGTCCGCTGGCTCATCGTCGAGTTTCAGGAGCTTCATGACGCGATTCAGGTTCTTGCGGATCTCGTTGAGCTGGCCGATGCTGACCGCGGTCTTCATGGCTTCCTTGAGCGGCTGCAGAGGATAGCCGGCGTAGTGCCCCGGCAGCGGCACATCGTTCGTGACCGACGAACGGCCCGAGAGGCTGACGTTATCGGCGATCGTCACGTGCGCGGTCACGACGGAATTGCCTCCGGTCATGAACTGGCGGCCGATCTTGGTCGAGCCGCCCATCATGAAGCCCGCTGTATAGAAACCGTTCTCGCCGAGGTCGCAGTTGTGGGCGATGTGGCAGATGTTGTCGAGCTTCGCGCCGGAGCGGATATACGTGGAGCTCAAGGTCGCGCGGTCGATCGCGCAGTTGCTGCCGATCTCCACCTCGTCGCCGACCTGCACGTTGCCGAGGTGGCTGATCTTGCGCGGCTTGCCGTCGGGATCGACGGCATAACCGAAGCCGTCGCCGCCAATGGTGGTGTGCGGATGGATCTCGCAGCGCTGGCCGATACGGCAGCCGGCACCGATGAATACGTGCGGATGAAGCACCGAGCCGGCGCCTACCGAGGCGCCATTCTCGATGACCACGTGCGATCCGACCAGGCAGGCGTCGCCCAGGACTGCGCCCGCGCCGATGACGCAATAGGGCCCGAGGAAAACGCCCGCGCCGATGATGGCCGTGTCATGCACGACCGCCGTCGCATGTCGCTCGCCCCACTGCGCGAAGCGCAGGCATTTCTGGTCGAAATGACGCAGCAGCAGCGCCATGCCCATCGGAATGTTGCGCACCGAGATCCAGCATCCGCAGGCCATCGCCGCAGGATCGATGCGGGTCGCCAGCCTCGCCTGTACGATCACGATTGCCGGACGGCGCTCGGCGACGCAGGACAGCTGCGCCTCATCGCCGACGAACACCAGGCTGTCGGTGCCGGCCTCCTGGGGCTGGCGGCAGTTGGCCGCCACGGTCTGCCTGTCGCCCGCAAGCCAGCTGAAGACTGCGGCATGATCGTCGAGGATTGTTTGCGCAGCCAACATTGTTCTTCTCCGTCGGTATGCGTTAAGAATACCCGCTAATGGACCTCATTGCCGAATATCTGGCCACCACCCCGCTGCGCGCCAAGGCGCTCGTGCTCGACGGCGCGCTCGCGACGGAACTCGAGGCACGCGGTGCGGACCTGCGCGATCCGCTGTGGAGCGCGAAGGTGCTGCTCGAGGATCCGGGGATGATCCGCGCGGTACACCGCGAATACCTCGACGCCGGCGCGGACATCGTCACCACTGCGACCTACCAGGCGAGCTTCGCCGGCTTCGCGCGGCGCGGCCTCGACTCTGCCGCTGCGGCACGTCTGATGCAGAGCGCCGTGACGCTCGCCTGCGAGGCGCGGGATGAGTTCTGGGCGGAGCCGGCAAATCGCGCGGGGCGCCTGAGGCCCCTGGTGGCGGCCTCGATCGGACCCTACGGCGCGGTGCTCGCCGACGGCTCCGAGTACCACGGGCACTATGCGCTGGATGATGCCGCCCTGCGTGACTTCCATGCGCCGCGGCTGGAGCTGCTGGCGCGTGCGGGTGCCGATCTGCTCGCGATCGAGACGCTGCCTTGCCTGAGAGAGGCACGCGTGCTCGCGCAACTGGTGGGGGAACTCGCCGCGCTGCCGGCCTGGATCGCCTTCGCCTGCGCGGACAGGGCGCTGACCTGCGAAGGCCAGGACATCGGCGACTGTGCGGCGGCGCTGCAGGCTGCGCCACTGATAGCCGCGGTCGGCGTCAACTGCACGGCGCCCGGGCTGATGGTGCCGCTGCTGCAGAGGATGCAGGCGCGCGCAGCACTGCCGCTGCTGGTGTACCCGAACTCCGGGGAGGGGTACGACGCGGATACGAAGTGCTGGAAGGGTACACCCGACCCGCAGCGGTTCGCGGCAGCGGCTCTGCAATGGCGGGCTGCAGGAGCCCGCCTGATCGGCGGCTGCTGCCGGACAAATCCGGCAGACAGCCGTGCACTGCGCGCGGCGCTCGCCTGAGCGCCGCGCGCCATGCCTGACACCCGCGCTAGCGGGACTCGCCCTCGTGCCTCTGCTCGGACTTCGGCTGCGGCTTCGGCTGCGGCTTCGGCTGTGGTTTCTGCTGCTGCGGCTGCGGTCTCTGCTGCGCCTGAGGCTGCGCTCTCTGTTGCGGTTGCGGCTGCGCCGCCGGGGCACGTGGCGCTGCGGGCGGCGGGGCGTAACCCCCGTGCGCCGACTGTGCGCCCGGCGTGCCGGCGGCGGCCGGAGCACTCGGCCGCGGCGTCAGCGGCGGCGCACCATGTGCGCCGACCACACCCGGCGCCGAGAACGCGCCTGGCCGCGGCGTAGCGGCGATCGGCGGATTGCCGCCATTGGCATGCAGGGCCAGCGCCGGGTTGGCCCGCGCTTCCTGGATGTGCTGCGCCTGTACCGTGGTCGGCGGCACGTGCGATTCGTGCATCGCCTGCTGTTCCTGCTGGGTCGGCTGCGCGTGTACGCCCGCAGGACCGCCGTTGTAGCTGACGCGATTGATGGTCGTGTTGTTGATCACCGTCTCGTTGTAGGTGTTGTGCACGACTGTCACGTTGACGTTATTGACACTGGTGTTGTACGCAAACCGGCCGCCGGCCCAGCGGCCACCTTCGTAGCCGACGCCGCCATAGCCGAAGCCGTAGTTCACCCCACCATAGAACCCCACGTGGGGGCCCCAGTATCCGGCATGGAAGGCGTAGATGCCGCCCACGAAGCCCCAGTAGCCCGGTGTCCACAGGAAGCCGACCTGCGGCGGACTGACCCAGGTGCCGGGCACCCAGTAGTACCCGCCATACGCATAGTTCCAGTATCCGGGCGTCCAGATGTAGCCCTCCTCAGGGCAGGGCGGCTGCTCGTAGACCGGCAGCGGAGGGGGCGCCTCGTTCGCCTGTACGTCGACCTCGGCCGCGGCCGCCGCGGGCGGGGGCGGAGGGTAATAGGGTCGCGGCGGGGGCGGCGGGGGCGAATACACCCGCTCCTGCACGACGCAGGCGGACAGCAGCGCCGCCGCGCCCAGCACGGTGAGGGCGGCACGAGCGTAGGTTCGGGACATGGGACCACCTTTATGTAATGTCATGTTGGCAGGCACTCTACGCAGGATAGGTATGCCTGTAACCGGTACAACGTCACAGATCTGCCTGCGCCGACACGGGTGAAGTGTTTGTAACGCGGGATGCGTCGCCGCGCCGGGGCGCTCAGTGCGGCGCCGCTGCCACCAGGGCGGCACGCAGTTCGGTCAGCTTGGCCTTGATCTCGGTGGCGTTGTCGGGTCCCAGACGGATCATCAGCTTCTGGCCGGCAGGCCGCGCCTCGAGCGCCGGATCGGCGAACTCGTACATCACATTCGGACGCACGAGATCGATCGGCCCGGTCAGCTGCGGTGTCGCGAGCAGGGAGTCGATCGCCTCGACGAGCCGGTCATTGAAGTAACCGTTCGGGTAGCCGAGATCCTGGTACGCATGCTGCAACAGGGGATAGAAATGCAGGTAGACCTTCAGTAGCGCAGCGACGTCGAGATTGCGGACCACGGCGACGTACGGTGCATAGCGCTGATAGTTGCGGGGATCGAGCGTGGCATGCAGCTCGTCGCCGTCGGCATGAAAGGGGGCGCCCTGGCGCTTGACCGGACGCCGGCCGACCGGAATCTTCTGCCGCGGAATGTTGTCGACGGTGACGACCAGCCGGCGGATCAGGTTGTCGGGTTCAAGGTAATCGTGCACGGCAGCCGCACCGATGACGGGCGGCAGCGCCGCGAGCAGCGCCGTGTCGCTCTGCTCGATCCCCGGCAGCTTTTCATCACTGGCGGTGCTCGCAGCCTGCGGCAGCGGATGGGCAATGGCGGGGGGTGCGGCCGGTGCGACAGCGCCCCTGTCCGCCGGCGCATCGACCGGATGAGCTGCGTCCGGCGCATCGCTGCCGCCGGTCTCGAGGAAATACCAGAGGCCGAGCCCGCCCGCGACGATCACCGCCGCGCCTGCAACCATTGGCTTGTTCATGGCCATGAATTTACCTCACCCTTGGGCCAAAGTTCGAATTAATGCTAGATTCCCGCATCTTCCAATTGCAGCGGACATGCCGAACCCGATCAAGTTCCCTTCCCGCCTGAGGTCGCTGCGCCAGCTCGCGCTCCTGGGCAGCCTCGTTTGCCTCGGCGCCTGCGGGCATCACAGCGGCGCCCAGGATACCGGCGTCGCCAGTCGCGCAGCGGACGCGCCCCCCCAGGCAACACTGAACATCTACACCTGGTCCGAGTACATCGCCCCGGACACGGTCGCGAACTTCGAGAAGGAAACGGGCATCAAGGTCCGCTACGACATCTTCGAGTCCAACGAAGTACTCGAGACCAAGCTGCTGACGGGACACACGAACTACGACATCGTGCTGCCCACCGACATCTTCTTCGAGCGCCTGCTGCATGCCGGCACGTTCCGCAAGCTCGATCCGGCGGCGCTGCCCCACCGGGCAAACCTCGATCCCGAGATCATGCAGAAGCTGGCCGTGCACGACCCGGGCAACCTGTATGCAACGCCGTACCTGTGGTCGGTCGTCGGCATCGGTTACAACGCCGCCAGGATCCGCGAGCGCCTCGGCAGTACGCTACCTGACTCCTGGTCGCTGCTCTTCGACCCGCGCAATGCGGCGCGCCTGCAGGATTGCGGCATTTCGATCATCGACTCGCCTACGGACGTCGTCGCATCCGTACTGCTGTATCTCGGCAGGGATCCCAACAGCCGCTCCCCTGCCGATCTCGAGGCCGCCTCCGCCGTGCTGATGAAGATCCGCCCTTACGTGCGCTCCATCGAATCGCTCGCCTACCTGGGCGAACTCGGCAACGGCAGCATCTGCGCCGCGCTCGGCTGGTCGGGCGATATGCTGCAGGCGCGCAACCGCGCGCGCGAAGCCGGAAACGGCGTCGGCATCAACTACTTCGTGCCGCGCGAGGGCGCCCTGATCATCGTCGACATGATGGCGATCCCGGCCGATGCGCCGCATCCGGAGGCCGCGCAGCGCTGGCTCGACTACCTGATGCGCCCCGAGGTCATGGCGGGCATCACCAACGCGGTCAAGTACCCCAACGGCAACCGTGCCGCGTTTGCGCAGGTTACCGAGGCACTGCGCCAGGACCCGGCGGTATACCCGGATGCCGCGACGCGCACGCGCCTGCACTCCCTGACCGCTCCGACACCGGAGGAATCCCGCCTGCTGACCCGCGTCTGGACCCGCTTCCGCACCGGGGAGTGACCCGGCGACAGGGATTGTTAAAATCCGTGTCGCGGGAGGTGCCGGCGGGTATGATATATCTCAGCAAATAACGCGGTTTCGAGGACTCGTTTTTTCCATGTCCAATCAATCACCTAAGCGAGTCATTCCGATCAAGCCGGAACCCGTCAGCAGCCTCTCGGCGGCGGACACGGCGGTCGTGCAGGCCAGCTGTGCGCGGCTGAAGGACTTGCCCGGCGGGCTGTTGCCGATCCTGCACGACGTGCAGCACGCCCTCGGCTACGTGCCGAAGGATGCCGTAGCGTTGATCGCCCACGCGCTGAACCTGTCGCGTGCCGAAGTTCATGGCGTGATCACCTTCTATCACTACTTTCGCACCGAGAAGCCCGGCCGCCACATCCTGCAGCTGTGCCGCGCCGAAGCCTGCCAGGCACAGGGCGCCGCGGATCTCGAGAGCCATGCGAAGCACAGCCTCGGCATCGATTTCCACGGCACAACCGCCGATGGCGCCGTGACACTCGAGCCCGTCTACTGCCTCGGCAACTGCGCACTGGGGCCTTCGGTAATGCTGGATGAGCAGCTGCAGGGCCGCGTGACGCCCGAGCGCTTCGATGCGCTGGTCGCCGCTGCGAGGCGGCCCGCATGACTGCGCTGAGGATCTATGTCAGCGGCGATTCGGCGGCACGCTCGGTCGGCGCTGACGAGACGGCCGCGGCGATCCTGCGCGAGGCCGCCGCGCGCGGTATCGAGCTGCAGCTCGTACGCAACGGCAGCCGCGGCATGCTGTGGCTCGAGCCGCTGGTCGAGGTCGAGACGGACGCGGGACGCGTGGCTTACGGCCCGGTCGCAGCCGCCGATGTCCCCGGCCTGTTCGCGGCGGGCTTCACAGCGGGCGCCGCACATCCGCGGGGTCTCGGCCTGACCGCCGAGATTCCGTACCTGAAGAACCAGCAGCGTCTCACCTTTGCGCGCGTGGGCGTCACCGACCCGCAGAGCCTCGACGATTATCGGGCGCACGCCGGCTACCGCGGCCTCACCCGGGCGCTCGCAATGAGCCCCGCCGAGATCGTCGCGTGCGTGACCGACTCAGGCCTGCGTGGCCGCGGCGGCGCCGCCTTCCCGGCGGGTATCAAGTGGAAGACTGTGCTCGGTGCCGCAGGTGCGCAGAAATACGTCGTCTGCAATGCGGATGAAGGCGATTCGGGTACGTTCTCCGACCGCATGATCATGGAAGGCGATCCGTTCGTGCTGATCGAGGGAATGACGATCGCCGGCCTTGCGACCGGTGCGACACAGGGCTACATCTACCTGCGCTCGGAATATCCGGATGCCTGGCGCGCGATGAATGCCGCGATCGCAACGGCCTATGCGCACGGCTACCTCGGCACCGACATCCAGGGCAGCGGCAGGCGCTTCGACCTCGAGGTGCGTCTCGGCGCAGGCGCGTACATCTGCGGCGAGGAGACCTCCATGCTCGAGTCCCTCGAAGGCAAGCGCGGCCAGGTGCGTTTCAAGCCGCCGCTGCCGGCCATCGCGGGCCTCTTCGGCAGGCCGACCGTGATCAATAATCTGATCACGCTCGCCTCAGTCCCGGTCATCCTGGATCGCGGCGCGGCGTTCTACCAGAACTTCGGGACGGGCCGCTCGCGCGGAACCCTGCCGATCCAGCTTGCCGGCAACATCCGCTACGGCGGTCTGGTCGAGCGCGCGTTCGGCCTCACGCTGCGTGAGCTCCTCTACGACATCGGCGGCGGCACGCAGAGCGGTCGCCCGATCCGCGCGGTCCAGGTCGGCGGTCCGCTCGGCGCCTACCTGCCGGAATCGCAGTTCGACACGCCGCTCGACTACGAGGCGTTTGCGCAGATCAGGGCGATGGTCGGCCACGGCGGCATCGTTGTCTTCGACGACACCGTCGACATGGCTGCCCAGGCCCGCTACGCCATGGAATTCTGCGCCGTCGAGAGCTGCGGCAAGTGCACGCCCTGCCGCATCGGCTCGGTGCGCGGCGTCGAGGTCATCGACCGGCTGACGGCCGGCGACAACCCCGTGAAACAGGAGACGGTGCTGCGTGACCTGTGCGAAACGATGATTCACGGCTCGCTGTGCGCGATGGGCGGCCTCACGCCCTACCCCGTGCTGTCGGCGCTGAACCATTTCCCCGAAGATTTTGCCGTCCGGCAGCGCGCACGCTCCGGCACGACTCACTAACGAAAGGATCCTCCCATGCTGTCGATCGTCGAACAGGACTTCGGTACGCCCCGGCGGGAAACCGCCAGGACAGTCACGCTGACCATCGATGGTGTCGAGGTGCAGGCACCCGAGGGCACTTCGGTGATGCGCGCCGCCGCCGAGGCGGGCCTGAAGATCCCGAAGCTGTGTGCAACCGATCAGCTCGAGGCCTTCGGCTCCTGCCGCCTGTGCCTGGTGCAGATCGAGGGCGTGCGCGGCCTGCCGGCATCCTGCACCACGCCGGTCGCCGAGGGCATGAAGGTCACGACGCAGAACAAGCAGATCGCCGACGTGCGCCGCGGCGTCATGGAACTGTACATCTCCGACCATCCGCTCGACTGCCTGACCTGCCCGGCCAACGGCCACTGCGAACTGCAGGACATGGCGGGCGCGGTCGGCCTGCGCGAGGTGCGCTACGGCTATGCCGGCGAGAACCACCTTGAGGCGAAGAAGGACGAGAGCAACCCGTACTTCACCTTCGATCCGTCCAAGTGCATCGTCTGTTCGCGCTGCGTGCGTGCCTGCGATGAGCGCCAGGGGACGCTGGCACTGACGATCCAGGGCCGCGGCTTCGGCTCCACGGTCGCCGCAAGCCAGGACGAGTCGTTCATGGACTCCGAGTGCGTCTCCTGCGGCGCCTGCGTACAGGCCTGCCCGACCGCGACGCTGTCGGAGAAGAGCCTGATCGACAAGGGCCAGGCCGAGCACAGCGCGATCACGACCTGCGCCTACTGCGGCGTCGGCTGTTCGTTCCGCGCCGAGATGAAGGGCCAGGAACTGGTGCGCATGGTGCCCAACATGAACGGCATGGCCAACCATGGCCATTCCTGCGTGAAGGGCCGCTTCGCGATCGGCTACACCACCCACCCGGACCGCATCACCAAACCGATGATCCGCGCGAAGATCAGCGACCCGTGGCGCGAGGTGTCCTGGGAGGAGGCGATCAACCATGCCGCCAGCGAACTGAAGCGCATTCAGGCAGCCTACGGCCGCGAGTCGATCGGCGGAATCACCTCGTCGCGCTGCACGAACGAGGAGGTCTACCTCGTCCAGAAACTGATCCGCGCCGGCTTCGGCACCAACAACGTCGACACCTGCGCCCGCGTCTGCCACTCCCCGACCGGCTACGGCCTGAAGATGACCCTCGGCGAGTCGGCCGGCACGCAGAACTTCGACTCGGTCATGAAGGCGGATGTGATTTTCCTGATCGGCGCGAATCCGACCGACGGCCATCCGGTCTTCGCCTCGCAGATGAAGCGCCGGCTGCGCCAGGGCGCGAAGCTGATCGTCGTCGACCCGCGCACGATCGACCTCGTGCGCTCGCCGCACATACAGGCTGCGCATCACCTGAAGCTGCGCCCCGGCACCAACGTCGCGCTGATGAATTCGATCTCCCACGTCGTCGTCACCGAGGGACTGGTGAGGGAGGACTACGTGCGCGCACGCTGCGAGATCGCGGCATTCAAGGAATGGCGCAGCTTCGCCGCACAGGAGCGCAACTCCCCCGAGGCGATGGAAGCCGTGACCGGCGTGCCGGCGGCTGAGGTGCGCGCCGCGGCACGGCTGTTTGCGACCGGCGGCAATGCGGCGATCTACTACGGACTCGGCGTCACCGAACACGCCCAGGGGTCGACGACCGTCCTCGCGATCGCGAACCTCGCGATGGCGACGGGCAACGTCGGCCGCGAGGGCGTCGGCGTCAACCCGCTGCGCGGCCAGAACAATGTGCAGGGTTCCTGCGACATGGGCTCCATGCCGCACGAATTCCCGGGTTACCGGCACGTCTCGGACAACACGGTGCGCGAACTGTTCGAGCGCAACTGGGGCGCGGCCCTCAGCAACGAACCGGGTCTTCGCATCCCGAACATGTTCGAGGCGGCCCTGGACGGCGAGTTCAAGGGCCTGTACGTCAACGGCGAGGACATCGTGCAGTCCGACCCGAACACGAACCACGTGGCGGCGGCGCTGATGGCGATGGAGTGCATCATCGTCCAGGACATCTTCCTGAACGAGACCGCGAAGTTCGCGCACGTGCTGCTGCCCGGCTCGACCTTCCTCGAAAAGGACGGCACATTCACCAATGCGGAACGGCGAATCTCGCGCGTACGCAAGGTCATGGAGCCGCGCGGGGGTTATTCAGACTGGCAGGTCACGCAGATGCTGGCCAATGCCTTCGGCTATCCGATGAACTACGCGGATCCGTCCGAGATCATGGACGAAATCGCGCGCCTGACGCCGACCTTCACCGGCGTGAGCTTCGCGAAGATCGACGAGCTCGGCAGCATCCAGTGGCCCTGCAACGCCGAGGCCCCGACCGGCACGCCGACGATGCATATCGGCAAGTTCGTCCGCGGCAAGGGCCAGTTCATGGTCACCGAATACGTGCCGACGGCCGAGAAGGTCAACGCTCGCTTTCCGCTGATCATGACGACGGGCCGCATCCTGTCGCAGTACAACGTCGGCGCGCAGACGCGCCGCACCGAGAACAACCAGTGGCACAGCGAGGATCGCGTCGAGATCCATCCGCACGATGCCGAGGAGCGCGGCATCGTCGAGGGCGACTGGGTCGGCATCGTCAGCCGCGCCGGCGAGACCGTGCTGCGCGCCACGGTGACCGAGCGGGTCCAGCCGGGGGTCGTCTACACGACGTTCCATTTCCCCGAGTCAGGCGCCAACGTGATCACGACCGACAATTCCGACTGGGCGACCAACTGTCCCGAGTACAAGGTCACGGCGGTGCAGGCGACGCGGGTCAGCCAGCCGGGCGAGTGGCAGAAACGCTTCCGCGCCTTCAGCGAAGTTCCGGCGAACCCGCTCCAGGCCGCTGAAGTGTTCCCGGAAAAGTAGGTCACACGATGCGCAGCGAAGAACGCGACAAGATCGTCCGCATGGCGAATGACATCGCGAATTTCTACCATTCGGATCCCGACCGCGACCATGCCGTTGCCGGCATGGTCAGCCACATCACGCGCTTCTGGGCACGCCGCATGCGCGAGAAACTGATCCAGCACGCAAAGGAACCGGACTCAGGGCTCAGTGAGTTCTCGACTGCAGCTGCCGCGAAGCTCGAGGCGATCGCAGCGGCGAAGGCGGCTGCCGGACCGAAGAGCCCGGCGGCCGCCTGAGCCTCAGGCCGACTTCGGCTTCAGGACTCCGGAGGCGGTCGCGACCTTCGTGGCGATGAAGTCCATCAGGTCCGGCGACAGGCAGTCGTAGGGCGGCAACCCCAGGCCTGTGAGCCGCGCGCGCACCGCCCCCATGGACGCCGGATCCGCGCCGCTCTCGATGATCGAGGAGACGAAGGCCGCAAAGGTCGGCGGCGACCAGCCGGTTTGCGGCGAGAGCTCCGTGTGGATGAAGTCGAAACCGTAGAGCGGGTGTTTCTCGTTCTCGATGCGCCCGTACAGGTGCACGTGGCAGACCTTGCAGGCGTGGCGCCTGATGGTCGCGTGCGGATCGACGACATGCAGCTTGTCGGCGTTCTCGGTGACGGTCAGCTTGTCGCGCGACACGACCGCGACGACCGAGAACAGCGCCCCCTGCGGTTTCCAGCACTTCGTGCACCCGCAGGCATGATTGAAGGCGGATTGCGCACCGATCGACAGCTTGACGGGCCTGTCGGTGCAACTGCACACCAGCGTGCCGCCGGCGAAGTCCTTTGCCGCGGGCTTGATGCCATGGTCGACGGAAGGATGGATCGAGACAGTCGTAGTCATTGCCTTGCACTCCCCTTGACTTGAAATAGTTGTTGGACCAGCCGGGCGGGAGTTTACCAGCGTTTGGTAACATGCCGGCATGACACACGACGTTCACCACGACGCGCAGGCCGGCCGCTTTCATGCCGAGGTCGACGGCTATCGCGCCGAGCTGGATTACCGGCTCGACGGCACCATCCTGTCGATCCTGCACACCGGGGTTCCCAGCGCGATCGGCGGCCGCGGGATCGCCGCGGAACTGACGCGCGCGGCGCTTGAAACGGCACGCCGAGAGGGCTGGACCGTGCGCCCGCTGTGCTCCTATGCAGCCGTCTACCTGCGCCGCCACCCCGAGTTCGCCGACCTCGTCGCCGCCTGATCGCGCGCTTGCCGGACTGGCCTGGCAGCCGGGCGCCGCGTTTGACCTTTCTTCGCATACTTGGGGCAATTTACCGTCTATAGTCCCCCCTTTAGTCCAAATGGTGAGCGTACGTGTCCGACGATCAGGGTTATTCCGGGATTGATGGTGGAGCCGCAACGACGCCCTGGTACCGGCGCAAGCGCACACTGGTCTTCGCGTTGCTGATCGTCGGGCTGGTCGGTCTCGCGCTCATTGTGCGCAACCTGCAGAACAAGAACGTCAACCAGCCGCAGGGGCGCCCCGGCGCAGCGGGGACGGCGGCCGGCAAAGGCGGCCAGAGCGGTCAGGGCGGACCGGTCGCGGTCGCGGTGGCCACAGCAGCATCCGGTGACATCCGCGTACGTATCCCCGCGCTCGGCACCATCACGCCGCTGGCCTCGGTGACGGTGCGCACGCAGATCAGCGGACAGCTGCAGAAAATCGCCTTTACCGAGGGGCAGCTCGTGCGCGCCGGCGATTTCCTCGCGCAGATCGACCCGCGACCGTACGAGGCGGCGCTGGAAGCGGCCAAAGGCAACCTGAAGCGCGACCAGGCGCTCCTTGCGGACGCCCGGCTCGACCTCACGCGCTACGAGGCGCTGATCAAGGAGGACGCCGTATCGGGCCAACAGCTGGACACGCAGCGCGCACTGGTCGACCAGTATGTCGGTACCGTCGAGTCCGACCAGGCGGCGGTCCGCACGGCTGACGTGAATCTGACCTACACGCACATCACTTCACCGGTGAGCGGGCGCGTCGGGCTGCGCCTCGTGGACCAGGGCAACTATGTGACGCCAGGCGATACGAACGGAATCGTCATCGTCAACCAGCTCGAGCCCATCACGGCAATCTTCCCGGTCCCCGAGGACAACACCGACCGGATCATGCGGCGCGTGCGCGCTGGCGAGACGCTGACGGTGGAGGCGTACGACCGTTCCAACACAAAGAAGCTCGCGGACGGCAGGCTCTCCTCGGTCGACAACCAGATCGACACCACGACCGGCACGGTCAGGCTGCGCGCGCTGTTCGACAACAAGGACGGCTCGCTCTTCCCGAACCAGTTCGTCAACATCCAGCTGCTGGTCACCACGCTGCACGACCAGATCGTGATCCCGAACGCGGCCGTGCACCAGGGCGCGCCGAGCGGCGTCCTGACCAGCTTTGTCTACCTGGTCAATGCGGCCGACACCACGGTATCGGTAAGGCCGGTGACGACCGGCATCGTCGACGGCGAACAGGTCGCGGTCACCAAGGGACTGCAGGCCGGTGACATCGTCGTGACGGAGGGCGGTGACCGCCTGCGCGACGGCGCGACCGTACTGTTGCCTGCCGCGACGCCGGTGCACCAGGCGCCTGCCGCCACCCCGGCGACGAAGGACCACGGCCACCACCGCTCCAGGCCCGCCGGCACGTCATGACCGCGCGCGGCGTCTGACATGAATCCGTCGCGCCTGTTCATCCTGCGCCCTGTCGCGACCACGCTGCTGATGGTCGCGATCCTGGTCGTGGGCGCGCTGGCGTTCACGCAGCTGCCGCTGTCGGCGCTGCCGGAGGTCGCCTACCCGACGATCCAGGTGCAGACCTTCTATCCGGGCGCGAGCCCGGAGGTCATGACCTCGGCGATCACGGCGCCGCTGGAGAAGCAGTTCGGGCAGATGCCGGGGCTCGCGCAGATGTCCTCGACCAGTTCGGCCGGTGCCTCGGTGGTGACGCTGCAGTTCAACCTGGCGCTCGACATCGACGTCGCCGAGCAACAGGTTCAGGCCGCGATCAGCGGAGCGCAGAGCCTGCTGCCGCAGGATCTGCCCGCGCCCCCGATCTACGCGAAGGTCAATCCGGCCGACGCGCCCGTGCTGTCGCTCGGCATAACCACCCGGGTGATGCCGCTGACCCAGGTCGAGGACCTCGCCGACATCCGCATTGCGCAGAAGATCTCGCAGCTGAAGGGCGTCGGCGTCGTCAGCATCAGCGGCGGGCAGAAGCCGGCCGTGCGCGTCGTCGCAAACCCGCGGGCGCTCGCCGCCTACGGCCTGAACATCGACGACCTGCGTACGACGATCAGCAACGCGAACCAGAACGGGCCGAAGGGCACACTCGACGGGCCCGCGACCTCCTATACCGTCAACACCAACGACCAGATCGGGAGTTCCGCGGAATACGCCCGCATCGTCATTGCCTACAAGAACGGCGCTGCGGTGCGGCTCAGCGATGTGGCGACGCTGGTCGCCGGTGCCGAGAACGACAAGCTCGGCGGCTGGATGAACAGCGCCCCGGCCCTGATCCTGAACGTGCAGCGCCAACCTGGCGCCAACGTGGTGGACGTCGTCGACCGGATCAACGAGCTGCTGCCGGCTCTGCGCGCCTCGCTGCCCGCCGGCGTCGACATCGCTGTGCTGACTGACCGCACGACGACGATCCGCGCCTCGATCACGGACGTCGAGTTCGAGCTCGCCCTCGCCGTGGTACTCGTCGTGCTCGTGATCTGGGTGTTCCTGCGCAGCGTACCGGCGACGCTGATCCCGAGCCTGTCGGTACCGCTGTCGCTGGTCGGCACGTTCGGCGTGATGTACCTGGCCGGCTTCAGCCTGAACAACCTGTCGCTGATGGCGCTGACCATCGCGACCGGCTTCGTCGTCGACGATGCGATCGTCATGATCGAGAACGTCGCGCGCTACATCGAGGCGGGCGAGTCGCCGCTGCAGGCAGCGCTCAAGGGGTCCGGACAGATCGGCTTCACGATCATCTCGCTGACGATTTCGCTGATCGCGGTGCTGATCCCGCTGCTGTTCATGCAGGACGTCGTCGGCCGGCTGTTCCGTGAGTTCGCCGTAACGCTTGCCGTGACCATTCTGATCTCCGCGGTCGTGTCGCTGACCCTCGTGCCCATGCTGTGCGCGAAGCTGCTGCGGGCCGTGCCGGCCGGGCAACACGCAACCGAGCACCAGGAAGGCTGGTTCCGCTGGCTGGTCGACCGTTATGGGCGGACGCTGACCTGGGTCCTGGAACACCAGCGCGCGACCCTGTTCGTCGCGCTCGGTACGCTCGCCGTGACCGCGATGCTGTACATACTGATACCGAAGGGCTTCTTTCCCGATCAGGACACCGGCCTGATCCAGGGAGTATCGGAAGCCAGTGAGTCGGTCTCATACGCCGAGATGGCCAAGCGGCAGCAGGCGATCGCCCAGGCCATCATCGCCGATCCCGACGTCGCGAACCTGTCCTCGTTCATTGGCATCGACGGCAACAATGTGACATTGAACAGTGGCCGCTTCCTGATCAGCCTGAAGCCCCACGGCGTGCGCACGGCGAGCCTCAATGCCGTGATCCGCCGCCTGCGGGACGAGACGGCCAATCTGCCGGGCGTCACGCTGTACATGCAGCCGGTCCAGGACCTGAGCCTCGACAACACCCTGAGCCGAACGCAGTACCAGTTCACGCTGGAAAGCGCGGATCCGGTCGCACTGGCGACCTACACGCCGAAACTGCTCGATCAGCTGCGCCGGCGCCCCGAGCTCGCCGATGTCGCGAGCAACCAGGAGGACGACGGCCTTGCGGCCTATGTGACGATCGATCGCGACAGTGCGGCGCGCCTCGGAATCAGCGTCGGTACCGTCGACAACGCACTGTACGACGCCTTCGGCCAGCGCATCGTATCGACGATCTTCACGCAGTCGAACCAGTACCGTGTCATCCTCCAGGCGGACCCGGCGGAGTACCGCTCGGTCGATTCGCTCGCCTCGATCTACGTACCGTCGGCGTCCGGCGGGCAGGTGCCGCTGTCGGCCATAGCGAAGGTGGACATCGTTACCCGTCCGCTGCTGATCAACCATCTGGCGCAGTTCCCGGCAACGACCATCTCCTTCAACCTGTCCGAGGGCACTTCACTGGGTGCCGCGGTCGATGCGATCGAGGCCACCCAGGTGCAGCTGGGGACGCCCGAGAGCATCCGCACGACCTTCCAGGGCGCCGCCCTCGCATTCCGCGCGAACCTGAGCAACGAACTGTTGCTGCTCGTCGCCGCCGTGCTCGTCATGTACATCGTGCTCGGCGTACTGTACGAGAGCTTCATCCATCCGATAACGATCCTCTCAACGCTGCCCTCGGCGGGCATCGGCGCCCTGCTCGCGCTGATGATTGCCGGAGATGACCTGACGATCATCGCGCTGATCGGCATCGTGCTGCTGATCGGCATCGTCAAGAAGAACGCGATCCTGATGATCGACTTCGCCATCGATGCCGAGCGCAACCAGGGACTGACGCCGCGCGAGGCGATCTACCAGGCCTGCCTGCTGCGCTTCCGCCCGATCCTGATGACGACGGTCGCGGCGATTTTCGGCGCTTTACCGCTGATGTTCGGCACCGGCACCGGGTCGGAGCTGCGCCATCCGCTCGGCATCAGCATAGTCGGCGGCCTGCTCGTCAGCCAGGTCCTGACGCTGTACACGACGCCCGTGATCTACCTGGCGTTCGATCGTCTCGCCCGCCGCATGCGCGGCGTGCCTGCGGACGCAGCGCTGGCGGCTCCCGACGGCCCCCTCGCGGACAGCAGGCCGTGAACATCTCGGCGCCGTTCATCGCCCGGCCCGTCGCCACGACGCTGCTGACGGTCGGTGTCGCGCTGTGCGGCGTCGCGGCATTCACGCTGCTCCCCGTGGCGCCGCTGCCGAAGATCGAGGCCCCCGCGATCTTCGTCTCGGCGAGCCTGCCGGGCGCGAGTCCCGAGGTCATGGCCGCGACGGTTGCGACGCCGCTCGAGCGCCACCTCGGCGCCATCGCCGACGTCGACGACATGACCTCGAGCAGCGGTGTCGGCACGACCAGCATCCAGCTGACCTTCGGCATCAAGCGCGACATCGACGGCGCGGCGCGCGACGTGCAGGCGGCGATTGTCGCTGCGCACGCGGACCTGCCTTCGGCGATGACGCAGAACCCCTCTTACCGCAAGCTGAACAGCGCCCTGTTCCCTGTCATGGCGATCACGATGACCTCCGAGGTGCTGACCCAGGGTCAGATCTACGACGCGGCGGATGCGGTGATCTCGCAGCGCCTGTCGCAGATCCAGGGTGTCGGCGGCGTCAATGTCAGCGGCAGCGCGCTGCCGGCAGTGCGGGTCGAGATCAACCCGCACGCGCTCTCCCAGTACGGCATCGGCCTGCAGGACGTGCGCGCGGCGATCTCCAACGCGAACGCGAATTCGCCGAAGGGTGCGATCGAGTCCGACCTGCTTCACTACCAGATCTACACCAATGACAATGCGCGAACCGCGGATCCCTTTCGTCAGCTGATCATCGCGAACCGCAACGGCGCCACAGTGCGTCTCGGCGACGTCGCGACCGTACTCGACATGGACTCGGGGGCGACCGAGAACTCGCGCACCTATGGACTCTACAACGGCAAGGCGGCGATCACAGTCCAGGTGTTCCAGCAGCCGGGGGCGAACATCGTCGAGATGGTCGACCGGGTCAAGGCCGAACTGCCGGCCCTGAAGGCGGCGATCGACCCGAAAATCGACCTCGTGGTCACGTTCGACCGCTCGGTGACGATCCGCGCCTCGCTGCGCCAGGTGGAGCAGACGCTGGTGCTGGCGATCGCGATGGTGATCCTCGTCGTCTACATATTCCTGAACAGCGGACGCGCCGCGCTGATCCCTGCGATCGCAGTGCCGGTGTCGCTGATCGGGACCTTCGGAGCGATGTACCTGCTCGACTACACCCTGGACAACTTCTCCCTGATGGCCCTGACCATCGCGACCGGCTTCGTCGTTGACGATGCGATCGTCGTAATGGAGAACACGATGCGTCACATCGAGGACGGCATGACCCGGATGCAGGCGGCACTGCAGGGCGCCCGCGAGGTGGGGTTCACGGTCGTCTCGATGAGCCTGTCCCTGGTCGCCGTATTCATCCCGTTCGTGCTGACCGGCGGCATCGTCGGCGCGCTGTTCAAGGAGTTCACGCTGACGCTGTCGGTCGCGATCATGATCTCGCTGGTGATCTCGCTGACGACGACGCCCATGATGTGCTCGCTGCTGCTGCGTCGGGGCGGCGAGCGCAAGCCCTCGCGCCTGGCCGCGAGCTTCGAACGGGGCTTCGAGTCGCTGCGCCGCGACTACGAGCGGACCCTCGGCTGGGCACTGGACCACCGCCGCACGATGCTGACCGTGCTGTTCGCGACGATCGCGCTCAACGTGTTCCTGTACGTCGTGATCCCGAAGGGCTTTTTCCCGCAACAGGATACCGGCCAGATCCGCGGCGGCGTACGCGGGGATGCTACCGTGTCTTTCCAGCTGATGAAGGGCAAGCTGCAGCAGGTCGCGGCGATCATACAGAAGGACCCGGCGGTACTGACCGTGACCGGAGCGGTTGGCGGCGGCGGCTTCGGCCCCGCGGGCGGCGGCGGCTCGCAGGCGAACCTGAACATCGCGCTGAAGCCGCTGGCGCAGCGCGACGTCTCGGCCGATCAGGTCATCGGGCGCCTGCGGCCGAAGTTCTCGCAGGTCGCGGGCGTGCAGGTGTTCCTGCAGGCGGTGCAGGACTTCGGCGGCGGCGGCGGCGGCCGCTCGGCAAACTCCCAGTACCAGTACACGCTGCTGGACGACGACCTGCAGGAACTGCAGACCTGGTCGCGCAAGCTCCGTGAGGCGCTGCAGGACGTGAAGGAGATCGAGGATGTCGACAGCGACCTGCAGCCCGGCGGCCTGGAGACGGACCTGATCGTCGATCGCGACAGTGCCTCACGTCTCGGGCTCACGACGAGCCAGATCGACAACGCGCTGGGAGATGCCTTTGCCCAGTCGCAGGTATCGACGATCTACAACCCGTTCAGCCCGCAGCAATACCACGTCGTCATGGAGATCTCGCCGGAGTATCTGAAGAACCCGGCGATCCTGCGCGATATGTACGTCAGCACCTCCGGCGGCGCCGTATCCGGCACGCAGGCATCGCAGGCCGTTGCCGGCACGGCGGTGCTCTCGAAGGCCACCAGTTCGGCCGCTGCGGCGATCGCCGCCGACACCGCGCGCAACCTTGCTGCCAATTCGCTCGCCAACGCCGGTCGCGGCAATACCTCGACGGGGGCAGCGATCAGCGTCTCGAAGGAGACGATGGTGCCGTTCGCGGCGTTCAGCCATTTCGCCGGCGCCACCACACCGGTCAGCGTCAACCATACCGGCACGTCGGCCTCAACCGGGATCGCCTTCAACCTGGCAAACGGGGTGTCGCTCGGCACGGCGCTCGATGCAATCCAGCGGACGATGAACGACATCCGTATCCCCGCCAGTATCCGCGGCGGATCCTACGGCACTTCCAAGCTGTTCCAGCAGAGCGTCAGCAACCTGCCGCTGATGCTGGGCGCATCGCTGTTTGCGATCTACGTCGTGCTTGGCATGCTCTACGAAAGCTACCGCCACCCCTGGACGATCCTCTCGACGCTGCCGTCGGCAGGCGTTGGCGCGCTGCTCGCGCTGCTCGCCACGGGCACGGAATTCAGCCTGATCGCCTTCCTCGGCATCCTGCTGCTGATCGGCATCGTCAAGAAGAACGCGATCATGATGGTGGACTTCGCCCTCGATGCGGAGCGCACGCTGGGACTGGATCCGCGCGCGGCGATCGCCCGCGCCTGCAGCCTGCGCTTCCGGCCGATCATGATGACAACCTGCGCGGCGATCGCGGGCGCGTTGCCGCTCGCGGTCGCATTCGGCGACGGCACCGAGCTGCGCCGGCCACTCGGCATCACGATTGTCGGCGGCCTGATCGTCAGCCAGGTACTCACCCTGTATACGACGCCGGTCGTGTATCTCTACATCCATGGCTATTTCAAGCGACTGCGCCGGGCGCAGCGCAGCGCAGGACCCCCGCTGGGGTCCCTGCAGACGGGGACCTGATGAATCGACTGCGCGCTTTGATCCTCGGAATCCTGGCAACCGCGGCCGGCGGCTGTGCCGTGGGCCCCGACTACCGTCGCCCCGACGTTGAAAAGGTCGACGCGTACAAGGAGATCGGCGAATGGAAGCCCAGCAGCCCCGCGGACGGGATCGATCGCGGCGCGTGGTGGAGCACCTTCGCCGACCCGGATCTCGACCAGCTCGAACGACAGATCGACGTCTCCAACCAGAACGTCAGGGCGGCGGTGGCCGCCTACGACCAGGCGCGGGCGCTGGTCAAGGAGTCGCAGAGCAGCTTCTGGCCGACGATCGGCGCCACCGGCAGCCGCCAGCGCAGCAATGAGGTCGTCGGGGCGCCCGAGTCCGCAGCCCGGACGGTCGATTCCGCCGGCCTGAATGCGAGCTGGGATATCGATGTCTGGGGGCAGCTGCGCCGTACCCTCGAGAACAGCAAGGGCACCGCACAGGCAAGCGCCGCCGCGCTCGCCGCCGCGCGACTTTCGGCCCAGGCCTCGCTGGCGACCGATTACTTCCAGCTGCGCGCCCAGGATCAGCTGCAGAATCTGCTCGACGACACGGTCAAGGCGCAACAGCTGTCGCTGAAGATCACCGAGAGCCGTTACCATTACGGGGTCGCCGCCAAGGCCGACGTGGTCACTGCGCAGGCGCAGCTCCTCTCCAGTCAGGCGCTGCAGATCAATGCCCGGGTGCAGCGCGCCGTGCTGGAACACGCGATCGCCGTACTGATCGGCCGCCAGCCGGGCAATTTCTCCATCGCGGCGGCCCCCCTGCGGACTGACGTGCCCACGGTGCCCCCGGGCGTGCCCTCGACGCTGCTCGAGCGCCGCCCCGACATCGCCCAGGCCGAGCGCAGGATGGCCGCGGCGAATGCCGAGATCGGCGTCGCGGTCTCCGCGTATTTCCCGAGCCTGACGCTGGCCGCGGCCGACACCTACGAGGGCAGCTCGATCTCCCACCTGATCGCGACACCGAACCGCATCTGGTCCTTCGGCCCGGAACTCGCCCTGTCGGTTTTCGACGGCGGCCTGCGGCGCGCCCAAGTGGCGCAGGCCCGTGCCGCCTACGATGCGAGCGTCGCCACCTACCGGCAGACGGTGCTCGCGGCGTTCGAGCAGGTCGAGGACGAGATCGCAACGCTGCGCATCCTGCAGGACCAGGCGGCCGTCGAGGTCGATGCAGTCAAGGCGGCGAAGGAGGCTGAAGCGCTGACGCTCGACCAGTACAAGGCCGGCACGGTGCCCTACAGCAGCGTGATCGCGGCGCAGACGACGACCTTCAGCAGCGAACAGACCGCGCTGATGGTCCTCTCCGACCGGCTGCAGGCCAGCGTTACGCTGATCAGCGCACTCGGCGGAGGCTGGACGACGCGCGACCTGCCCTGAGGTCCCCGTCAGCCGCTTCCCTGGGTGCCCTTGAGGATCGCGACGACCCGCAAGGTCGCCGGATCGAAGACCACGAGGACCGGGCGTCCCCGACCGGTCATCGGCAGCGTATTGGCCTCGCCGTCCGCAAGTCCTGCGGCCCGCATACGCTCCTGCAGCCGGTGCTTCTCGTTGAAGATGAAGTAGCTCTGCGCGGCGACGGGCTGCAGGTGAGCGCGCAGCTCTGCGGCAGCGGCATCGAGCGCCTGATAGTCGCTCGGCAGCGTGGAGTAATCCGGCGGCAGCGTCCCGGGCGCAGGCGCCGCAGCAGTCGCGGGCACGGGCGCATAGACCCACCGCGGCAGGCTGTACCAGTGAGGCGCCAGCGGGGCATCGGCAGCGCGTGCGCGCGCGGCATCGTCCGGATCGATGTCATAGGCCTGCACCATCTGCAGAATGCCGCCCGAGAACACGTAATACAGCGGCCGGCCGTTCCACAGCTGGACGCTGCCGTAGCCGAGCGCGAGCAGCTGCACTACAACGATGACGGCCACGTCGCGCGCGAGCGTACGCGGCGCCTTCGCTGGACTGGAGACGATCAGCGTGAGCGTAGGACCCAGCACGACATCGACGCCGGTCATCACGGCAACGACCGGGGTGACGAGCGCAAGATACCAGCCCGGCCAGCGATACCAGCCGAGAAACAGGCTGCCGAGCACGAGCGCCAGGATGCTGGCGCTGGCCGCGAGATGCAGTCCGAAATTCCGCAGGCGCTGCTTCATCGTGTTACCGGAACCTTGTCAATGCGTAGTCCTCCGCGGCGAGTGGCGCGACCCGCCCCGCAATCGTATCGGCAACCATGCGCGCCGAGCCGGCCGCGAGGGTCCAGCCGAGGTGCCCGTGCCCGGTGTTCAGGAACAGGTTCTGCAGGTCCGTCGCACCCAGCAGTGGCACGCCGTCGGCACACATCGGACGCAACCCGGCCCAGGGACGTACGTCGCCGGGTCCAAGCGCCGCGGCAAACAGCGGAAACAGCCGTGCCAGCAGGTTCTGAAGATTATCTATACGCGGCTGGCTGATCGCAAGATCGTAGCCGGTCAGCTCGGCCGTGCCGGCGACGCGCAGCTGGTTCGCCCCGACGGGGACAGCGACCGCATGCAGCGCGCCGTCCTCAACGCCGATCAGTGGCGCGGCCGCGGGCGCAATGTCCCGCGGCATCGTGATCGAGTAGCCCTTGACGGGGCGCACCGGCAGGCTCAGGCCCACGCTCGCCGCCAGGGCAACGCTGTGACTGGCGGCCGCGAGGACACAGGCGTCGGCGTGCAGCTCCTCACCCGCCGCCTCGACGCCACGCAGGGCCGCGCCCGCGCGCAGCAGGCGATCGACGCGGACGCCGTAGCGCAGACTGGCGCCTCCCGCGGCGAGTACCCGCGCGAGTTCCGTACAGAACAGGTGCGCATCGCCGCCCTCGTCGGCGCCGTAATGAATGCCGCCGACAAGTTCACCGCCGATCGGCGCGAGCGCGGGCTCGAGCGCGACCAGCGCGTCGCGATCGAGCAGTCGCAGCGGCAGGCCATGTTCGGCAAGCATGTCGACCTCGGCGAGGCGCGAGGCGCGCGCCGCCTCGCTGCGGAACACCGACAGCAGGCCCCGACCCTGATACCCGTAGGACAGCGGCGTCGCGCCGCGGATCACGGCCATCTCGGCGAGGCTCAGGATGGCAAGCCGCAGGTTCCTGCGCGAGTTGCCGGCAAAGCGCGCCGGCGCGGACTGGCGCAGGAACTCCACGCCCCAGCCCGCGAGGCCGGGTAGCGCCCGGGGCCTCAGCAGCAGCGGCGCATCCTCGCGACCCAGCCAGCGCAGGACCTGCCAGAACATCCCCGGCGCGTTCCACGGCGCGCAGATGGAAGGATGCAGCATGGCGCCGTTGGCAAAGCTGGTCCCGAGGCCGGGACCGCTGTCCGCCTCGAGCACGGTGACCTGCGCCCCATCACGCTGCAGGTACCACGCCGTCGTGAGCCCGGCGAGGCCCGCGCCGATCACGATCACCCGCATCGCAGGTTCGCCGCAGCCTGCAGCAATGCAGTATTATCCATCGGATGAAGACCTTACGTGTAGCAACTGTTGCCCCCAGTTTACTGTGCATCGCCCTGCTGGCGGCAACTGCAGCGGCCGCGGAGCCGGTAACGGCGATCCGCGCCGGACACTTCATCGACGTCGAGGCCGGCCGCGAACTCAAGGACCAGGTGATCCTCGTCAGCGGCGGCAGAATCAGCGCGGTCGGTGCGAATCTCGCGATTCCTGCGGGCGCGACCGTCATTGACCTGTCGGGCCTGACGGTGCTGCCCGGCCTCGTCGACTGCCACACGCATGTTGCCGACCTGCAGACCCTCGAGCCGCTGGAGTACCTGAAGTACTCCGCCGCAGAGATCGCCTATGCGACGATCCCCAACGCGAGTAAGACGCTGCTGTCCGGCTTCACGACGGTGCGCGACGTCGGCACCTACCGCGCGTTCAACGACGTCGCGATGCGCGATGCG
>Ga0302319_10005056_pt1 | contig 26710 bp, 23 predicted proteins | sample Bog_T0_2_FD_203319 | JGI IMG/M metagenome (GOLD analysis project Ga0302319, IMG submission 203319) | Peat permafrost microbial communities from Stordalen Mire near Abisko, Sweden - Bog_T0_2 | ecosystem: Environmental > Terrestrial > Soil > Wetlands > Peat | place: Sweden: Abisko, Stordalen Mire... | reverse complement strand
TGCCAGAGCGTTTGGACTACCTGTGGTTCCTCGGCTACACCCTCGACGATGAGATTCCTGACCACAGTGTCTTGTCGAAGGCGCGCAGTCGATGGGGGCGGGACACCTTCGAGAGGTTCTTTGTACGCACGGTTGGACGATGCGTTGCCGTGGGTTTGGTTGACGGCAAGAAGATCCATATCGACAGCAGCCTGATTGATGCCGACGCGTCCAGAGAGTCGACTGTGAGGGCCTCGCCCGAAATGGTGGCGGCCCTCCGAGAGGCGTTCGCAGTGGAGGAATCCAAGTTTGAGATTGCTGAGGAGGAGCGGCGCACGGTTCCGATGCACCGGAACAGTTTCTGCAAGACGGACCCTGACGCCACGATGGTTGCGCGTGATCCCCGCAGTGCCCAGGCCGTCTCCAAACCACGCTACAAGAGTCATCGGGTGGTCGACGATCGGTGCGGCGTGATCACCGCTGTCGAAACGACACCCGGGCATATCCGCGACGGCAACTGCCTGCCGGCTCTCGTCGAGCAGCACCATCTGGCAAGCGGCATTGCAGCGGAGACCGTCGTTGGCGACCAGCACTACGGTATATGCATCCTGCATGGTTGGAAAAGGCCCCAGTGCGGTGGCTCGAACATTAGTGATATGGACGAGATAACTTAAGGAGCGATGAAATCCATTCTCCTCGTCGGACTCGCCGGGTTTCAAACAGGATCTGGATCCTTCTCATTAGTCTTACCGCCGATTCCGTTTCAAGCTCCTAGATGGACTTAGGATCATCGCGTCGAGCCGTGAAAACCATTTCGCTCTTTGGCGAGATTCCGCACTTTGAAAGCAATCGAGCTTTCCACCTCGAACTCCTAACTGTTCAAAACCCCTGATACTCACTTTACGATGACGCCAGAACAATTGGATCACCTTAATCACATTTACCGCGAAAATATGCGGCGCGAGCATACTGCTCGAATGCAGCGAATACCAATAATCAGACATTGGTTGCTGATCTTTGAAACAGCCCCTTATCCTGTTAGGGACAATCCATTGCAGGATCGGCAACTACGGGGCGCGGGAATGCACTGGCGTGAATACTTTTCTTGGAGTGAAATCGCCTCAACATTTCGGCTCGGAGCGTGGCACAAGAACGTTACTTTCCCAACAATCGTTCTCGTCCTTTTGGCTACAGTTGCCGACCTCCTATCGAAACGTGGGGTCTTTCTAACGCCTAGCATTCTCCCACTCAGTATCCGGTGGGGGTGCACTGGTATAATCGCAGCGGCAGTCTGTTATTGCTTATATTATAAATATTGCCCCCTCGCGGCGAGGTGCGAGCCCCAACGCGAAGTCGCGTCGCCGAGCGTCAATTCCTGCGTTATGATAAATGATGAGATCGTTTGCACGCTGGCTGATCGTCTTAAAGAAATTGATGTCAGTACCGACGCGAAGTTTTGGTCCTCCTCTAACACAAGGGCGCTCTGGACTTGGGACTCGCGCATTGTCGGATTCAATGTCGACGGGCTAAGACATATAAGCACGTTCATTGCCCGAGTTGCACACGATTCCGATGTAACACTACATCAGCGTGAAGAATTAAGTCAGGCATACCCGAATAGGGCACAGCACCCGTTTTGGCAGCTATCGTTACGTTCAGCCCCCGTGCATCTCCTGCAGGATGAAGACGTAGGTGCGCCAGGTGACGTAGTTCTAGTGAGGACTCGAGCATTCCCGACTCCTGGCGATAGAGCCTCCTCTGCGGGAAAGCGGCGCTTAATTCTGGATCACGGATTTGGCGATATAGCGGATCTTAAGAACTACAATGCGGTAAATCGATGCCTCCGTGAGTTGCAGGAATATGATCGTCCGTGGCCGCGTTTATTGTGCCGCTTCTCAATGCTGCTTGCCTGGGTGCTTCCGTTAGCCGTTGCGATTTATAGAACCGTGAAGTTCTTCGTTCCCAATTAGCGGATAACGCTATTTAGGACTGGTGCTAATTGACATTAGCTTCAATCCTCCCTGCTGGGATCGGGTGTTCTCAGGGTAGGGTAGACCTATGCCCGATTCGGCTTGAATACCGGTGGGAATGGGCGTGATAGCGATGATGATCTTCTGTGAGCACCAATCAAATAGCCGCCGATACACCCGCAACTAAAGCCTCCCTGCCTTGGAAACGTTATTGGGTCGTTACCGGAGAGAAATTCGAGACGACAGGAGGCGAAGGCGCTGGTCTGTTGATAACACCTTCGGATTCGGTCTTCGGGCTAAACCGCCACCTCCGCACCCTTGATCAAGTTTTCCAAGAGAGAGCGGGATGCACGATTCTCTGGGGTGATCCGGGTATGGGAAAGACACACGCACTGTCCGCCGCAAGGCCATCCTTCGGGCCGAGTTCCGATTCGAACTGGATTTCACTAGCCTTTCGTCAAATTCCGGACTCCTGGAGTTTCGCGTCGCGAACAATGGATACCGACGAATGGAAGAAATGGCGGGATTCGACCGGGTTGATGACCTTCGTAATCGACGGTGTGGATGAAGGGTTGGTTAAAATACCCGGCTTCGTCTCCAGCCTGACCGGTCTCCTCCAAAAGCAGCCAACCTCCCGTCTGCGCCTCGTCCTCTCGTGTCGCCGAAAGGAGTGGCCAGACGCCGAGGGTGAAGCTCTTCAACGCCTGTGGCCGGAGGCAAACCGCCGAGCTTTTGAACTATGCCCGTTAACGAGGGACGACGTCGAAATGGCAGCAAGTGCCGGAGGTGTCGACCCCGGCGGATTTATGGAGGGCCTCGGCCGCAACCATCTTCTCGATCTGGCAGCTAGACCAATAACCCTTTTCATGTTGCTGAGGGAGTTCCAGAAGGGCCAGGGCTTTTCCAAGTCGCGGCGTGAGCTGTACAAGAGTCACTGCCGTCAGTTGTGCGAAGAGCACGACCTCGGCCGCGTGACCAGCTTGCTCCATTCCTCGTCCCCCATTTTGCACGTTACGGCCGAGGAGAAGTTGCGAGCATCCAGGGAAATAGCGGTTGTCCTGATTCTGGGCGGCAAGTCTACGATCTACAACGGGCCCATCGCAGACGCAGCCACCTCGGACCTCAAAACAGGCGACTTATCCGCGCAGATTGAGAACGCCGACCAAACAAAAGCTCAGCTCAATGAGCCTATCGTCGAAGCGACGCTCCGGACGCCACTCTTTTCGCAGGTTTCTGCAAGCCGAGTTGCCATTGCCCATCAAACCTTCGCTGAATGCCTGGCTGCGGAGCAGCTAGAGTCATGGCCCCTGTCGCAGCTCATAACCATGTTTTTCCGATCCGATTCGAGCGGACTGTTTGTCGAGCCGCCCCTCGCTGAAACCGCGGCGTGGCTGGCCGGAGAGCATCCGGGGTTTCGGGATCTAGTCCTCAAGAATGACCCGGAGACGCTCCTGCGCTCCGACGTCGCAGATACCGATGATGCGTTCAAAATGGCACTCGTTTTCGCGATCCTAGGCAAGGCGCGGTCGGCCGAACTGTTCGATATGTACGGGATCGACCGCTTCTTCTCAACGCTCAGCCATCCCGGACTCACTGCCCAGCTCAGGCCCATCCTTAATGACCGCAGGGCGAACATCATCGCCCGGAGAATCGCCCTGAGGATCGCTGAGAGGTGCCGTCTTTCTGCTTTGCTTCCCGACGTACTGGCGCTTCTCGAAAAAGACACCGAGGATCCTCTTCGTACTTTTCTAACGGGAGCGATCGACGATCTTTCCACGAAGGCAGACGCGGATACGATTCTTCGAATAGCCGTCGGATCGTCGCTGGGGCATGCAGACAAGGAGGTTCGCTATGCTGCAATGCGGACCCTGCTTCTCCTCGGGGTTTGGCGGATCCAGGACGCGCTTAAACTGTTGCCCGAAGTCGTCGGGCAGCATCGATCCGACACTCATTCGCTTGTCCGATTCATCGAATCCGACGACGTTATCCCCATTCTCAAGGAATCAGTCAACTGGAAGGGATCGGTCGATCGCCTACATCCGCTATGGCCACTCATTTTCGAGGCAACAAAAAGGGGACTCGATCGGTTTAACGAACCCGAAATCCGTCAGGCGATGGCGAGCCATTGGCTCGCCACTGCAAAGCCCTATGGTAGACAAGGCAGAGGCCGGGACGATCCTTTCGCTCAGATCCAAACAGGTCCGGCAGACAGGCGAAGGCTCTTTATTGCAACCATCGCAGACCTTAAAGACTTGGACAACGGATCGGTGCATCTCGTCAACGAAGCGTTTATCCGGTCCGAGGATTTTGATTTTCTTCTGGACCAAGTCGCCGCGTCTGCCGGGCGCAGGCAAGAGCTGATGGCGGGTTTTGCCTCCGAGAGATTCGTCTACGGAATGCCAGCCGCAAGCATAGACAAATTGCTGGGTCTTCTTTTATCCGTTCCATGCCTGCAGCGGGCATTCCACTGGATGAGGGTGTACTCCCTAGACGACCCCGCAACGCAGCAGATTAAGGAGAACCACCGAAAACATGAAGCCCATGTGCGCGATCTCTTGGACCACCGTGCCGATGAGGAACTTCCTGCGCCGAGCGTGGTATGGCTGAGGGATGTGGATCATCTCTCCGACGACGCGACGTGGTCCTGGGTTCGCTTAACAGGCAACCTATCTTACGACGGGCAACACCGAGTTGTTCATAGCGGAGAACATGACTTGCAGAACACTCCGGGTTGGGTATTTCACTCCGCTACTGCCCGTCAAAAGATCGTCCAAGCCGCGGAAGCCTTCCTTGTTAGAACGAAAGGCGATCCGCTGCAGACTTACGGTCGTTACACAAACCTCAGCGAGCCCGCGTACCAGGCATGCTATCTCCTGAGGGACCGAATCGAAACGACGCCAGCTTTAAGGAGGGCGGTAAGGGCCTACTGGCTGCCTGCGATCATCGGAGCCTTCAGCAATGGCGAGTTCCATCACCAAGAGATGATTGCCCTTGCGATGAGGATTGACCCGATCCGGGTTCAAAACGAACTGCGATGCCTCGTCTTTACCTATTCTAAGAAGGAGAAAGGCAACTGCTACGAGCTCCGGAACTTCACCCAAGCCTGGAATCCCAATTTTGGCGCGTCGTTCGCTGCCTGGTGCGGCCGCACTTTGAACAACCCGAACACGCTGCACGATGTGATGTTTAGCATGGCCACGATCGATGCCTCCGCCGCGAGGCGTTTGGCAAGGGCAGTTCTTCGTTGCACCGCACCACGGCCCACATTTGCGCTTCGAGCCGCCGTCCTTGACCCATGGGCCCGGCATCGGCTCTTCAATGAGTGGAAGATTATTTGGCCGTACATTGAAAGCTCGGATGCACTCGCGAGGCGAATTTTCTACAGCCTGCGGCACGACGACTTGGAGCATGTATTCTTGCCAACCGCGCAGGCGGCAGATCCAGACCAAGTGGCACGCGTCTGTATCCGCCTCCATCACCTGTTCCCAATCTCTAAGGATCCAAAGTTTGGCGCAGCCTTAACGCCTCGGATGGATGTGGCCCGATTCAGACAGTCCGTTGAAATGACGCTTGTCGCACGAGCGTCCCGTCCTGCAGTCCCTGCCTTGCAAAGGGTTGCATCCTCAGTTCCAAAGAGAGACCGGATTTGGATTCGGTGGCGCTACATCGAAGCCCTAAAAGCGTCGCGCCGCCGCGAATGGAATCCTGCGCCCGTGGCGGCTCTTCGGCGCTTAATCGCCCAGAAGAATTCACGTTGGATCTCCGATGAATTTGCACTGCAGTCTTTAATCCTCGAGTCCCTCGATCAGTTCCAGCGCGACATCACAGGGTCCACTAATTCATCTCGGATGGATTTTTGGGACCCGCCGTCGGGCAAAGGCGTGGCAAGGCGATTCCGCCCAAAAGCAGAAAGAGCGCTAGCCCGTGAGGCGGTCAAATGGCTTAAACGGAATCTCGATTCGACCAAGGGCATCACGATCCAATGCGAGGTCGAGATTCAACCGGGGGAGAGGACCGATTTTGAAGTCCGAACTGTCACTACGGCGGCATCTGGACTTAGGCCCATAACTGTAATCGTCGAGGTAAAAGGCTCATGGAATAGGGATGTGAAGAAAGCATGGCAGAGCCAACTCATAGATCGTTACCTGACAAATGCTGGCCTAACCCACGGAATATACTTGGTGTTTTGGCACCTTTCCCGGAAATGGAACGACTCTCATGATCACAGGAGAAAACGTGTGCCATGGGGGTCGCTAGAGGACGCCCAGAAAGATCTCGACGACGCAACGCGGGTGGCTCGGGACCCATTTGTGGTTGTGCCGCGGATATTGGACTGCCGGCTTCGCTAATCCGGCCAAAGGATGCCACTGGGCAAGGGCCAGCTGAAGAGGGACTTCGTCGTCTGGCTTAGCCACATGTTTACGTGGCCTAAGAATTTCAACTGCCTGCGATCTCAGCTGATGTTACGCAAAACGGCAAACGTGTTCCCCAGGTCGGTTAGGGAAACGAGCCAAATATTGGGCTGGTCATCCGGTCGCTGATTTCCTGACACGCAACAAATCGAAAAATTCTTTCACGAAGCGCTTTAGATATGATACACGTGCCAAATGATCACTGATAAAATCAAAGCCCTCGCTGCGGCCAAAGCCCAGGTCGCGCAACTGGAACAGTCGATCGCATTGGGATTAACCCGTGAGCTCGCTGCCTTGCCGGCTGCATTCGGATTCAGCGACGTCGGCGCCTTTGTCCGTGCGGTCAAAGCCGCCGCCGGTTGGAAGCGCGGCCGCCCGGCAAAGACGCCGCGGCTTGTGAAACACCGGAAACGCGCCAAGATTACCGACGCCATCCGCGCGAAGGTGAAGAAGCTCGTCGAAGCGGGTAAGACCGGATCACAGATCGCCAAGGCGTTGAAGATTTCGCTGCCCAGCGTCCAGAACGTCAAGAAGGCCCTGGGACTCGTCAGGACGTCCAAGAAGCCTGCGCGCAAGCCCAGGGCCCGTCGGGCGCTGGCCAAGAGCGCTGCGGCGCCCAAGCTTCGGAAGAAGCGCGTTTCGCCAAAGAAGTCCGCTGCTCCCGAATCAAAGCCGGGCCAGGTATCGGATGCGGTCGCGCCAGCTCCTTCGGCCTGATTCCGGCCATTGCTGCGGTGGGGATCTTCGATGTTAAGCGGCGGCGTGAATGCACCCGGATTTCGGAGGTTCAAAAAGACCTCGGGCTAAAGGGACATAGAGAGAGGCGAGGGCAGAATCGGCCCTTTCTGCTACTTAACATAATAATTATTGTGCGTAACTCATTTGAGGATAATTGGTTGCAACTGGCTAGGCGCCGTTTGTCATGGGGCATGAAGTTTGAACCGAGTGTGCCTTGCATATCAGCGTGAACCCCAGGAAGGATTCGAATCCGTTTTCACGATGCATACCGGCATTCAAGATTCCCTTTCTCTCGCTGGCTCGAGAATTTGTTTCGCGGTCGCGTCCGAATCATCGATCCTTGTTTCCGTTGTCATGATAAACAGCGCACCCGCGGTAGCGCCCAGGATCCCTTTGCGTTCCCATTCAAAACACGATTTATTGCGATATGAGCCGAGGACTACGCTTGAGTTGCGAGGGCTGGGTTCGTCGCTGACAAACTTATTTCCATAGCCGTTGCCAAGCACCGGGACGCTACGCAGCATGCGACCATGAAACGCAGAGCGAAGGATTGGCCTTTTTGGGCGGGGAGCGCGTTACAAGGCGTTACGTTCTGGATCGGCCATCGTCGCTGTCTTTATCGGCACTGGCCGCTGTCCGAGGGCGCGATTGTCGCCGAAGTCTGCAACCTGATTCACGCCAACTTGCCGGACAAGTTCCACCTTCAATGCGAGGTTCGGTATTCGAAAATAATGGACCGCTGGCCGGACGCATTGGGAGTGCGAGCACGTGCTGATCTTGTAGTGACTGAGTCGGAGAAGCCGAAGTTCGTCATCGAGGTAAAACGCGGTTCTGCCTCCAAGGCGGATATCGACGCCGATCTGCATCGCCTAGCCGTCGCTTACCGCAAATTGCGGACGATACAGGCATACTTGATGCTAGTTTCAGAGGCACATCGCCCGACTCGATTCGTCGACAAGGAAGGTAAATCTATTCGTAAAGCGCGGGAGGTACCGAATACAAAAGGCCTATTTTACTACCGTGTCAGGCGCACCTGGAAAGCCGCCCATGCCTTCAACGTGCGAGAGCATGCGCAGTATGCCTGCCTCATCGAGGTATACCCAAAGATAACTTAGGCCGTCGGAACGTCCGAAGCCATCAGCGGCGAATTCGGGCACGATGCCGCGAGGCTTGATGAAATATCACTCTGTTTTGTCCTAACGGCTCTTGCGGCCTGGCCTTGGCTTAGCTGTGCTAATCGCTTAGCCCACTTATGCTCTGAATCGCCCTTCCAAAAAAGGTCAAAGCCAGCAACGCCGATAGGCGCTACGTCGAGATGCTCAACCCGCAGCTCAACGCCGTCTACTATTCCCATAGTTAAACAACCATGCTCATCGGCGACATCCGTAATAAAATAGACGCCCTCTGGAATGCTTTCTGGACTGGTGGCATTTCCAATCCTCTCGAAGTCATCGAGCAAATCACCTATTTGCTTTTCCTGAAGCGGCTCGACGATCTGCATACGCTGGAGGAAAACAAAGCGGCCCGTCTGAAGCTCAATAAACTTGAGCGCCTCGTCTTTCCAGAAGGCAAAGACCCAAAGGGCCGTGCTTACGAGGATTTGCGCTGGTCGCACTTCAAGCATTTTGAGGCCAAGGAAATGTTCGTCGTCGTGAACGACCATGTTTTCCCGTTTCTGCGCACGCTGGGCGGCGACAACTCCACCTACGCGCATCACATGAAGGATGCGCGGTTCACCATCCCCACGCCCGCACTGCTGGCCAAGGTCGTGGACATGATTGACCAAGTGCCGATGGAGGACCGCGACACCAAGGGCGACCTCTACGAATATATGCTCGGGAAGATCGCGAGCGCAGGGCAGAACGGGCAGTTCCGCACCCCACGCCACATCATCCAACTCATGGTCGAGCTCACCGCACCCACCGCAACGGATGTCATCTGTGATCCCGCATGTGGCACGGGCGGCTTCCTCGTTGCCGCCGGGGAGTACCTGCGCGAGCGCCAACCCGAAATCTTCCGCGATGCGAAGCTCAAGAGACACTTTAACGAACAGCTTTTCCACGGCTTCGATTTCGACAACACCATGCTTCGCATCGGCAGCATGAATATGCTTCTGCACGGGGTAGAAAATCCGGACATCCGCTATCGCGACTCGCTCGCGCAGGACCACGCGGGCGAGGAGGAGAAATATACCCTCATCTTAGCCAATCCGCCCTTTGCCGGGTCACTTGATTACGAAAGCTGCGCCAAGGATCTTCAGCAAATCGTGAAGACAAAGAAGACCGAGCTGCTTTTCCTCGCCCTCTTCCTGCGCTTGCTCAAGCCCGGCGGGCGCGCAGCCATCATCGTGCCCGACGGCGTGCTTTTTGGCTCGTCTAACGCGCACAAAATGCTGCGCCAGCTCTTGGTCGAGGAACAGAAACTCGATGCCATTATCTCACTTCCCGGCGGAGTGTTCAAGCCCTACGCCGGCGTCTCCACCGCCATCCTCCTGTTCACCAAAACCAACTCCGGCGGCACGGGCCAGGTCTGGTTCTACGACGTGGACGCCGACGGCATGTCTCTCGACGACAAACGCACAGAACTCCTGCAGCCGGAAAAACTCGGTCCTGTGCCCAAGGTCGCGCTCACCGTCGATGAACACTCGAAGAACAACCTGCCTGACATCCTCGTGCGCTGGGCGCAGCGCGAAAGCTCCGAGCGCAAGAACGCACGTACCGCGCAGAGCTTCTGTGTTCCCAAGGCCGACATTGCCGCACAAGGCTACGATCTCTCGCTCAATCGGTACAAGGAAGTCGTCCACGAAAAGGTTGCTCACCGGCCGCCGGCAGAAATCCTGAAAATTATCGGCGAACTGGAAGCGCAGATTCAGCAGGGTATGAAAGACCTGGAGAGTATGCTGCGGTGAAGGCCACCGGTCGAACGACGAATGGCGAATGGCCGAAGGTTGCACTCGATGAAGTCGCGGAGCTAAATCCACGCCTCGCCGAAATGCTCGCGGCGGACGAGACCGTCTCATTCGTCCCAATGTCTGCTGTTTCTGCCGAGACTGCCGGCATTATCGATGAGGAGACGCGAACCTATGCAGAAGTCGCCAAAGGCTATACATCGTTTGTATCGGGCGACGTGCTGGTGGCGAAAATCACACCGTGCTTTGAGAACGGGAAAATTGTTCAAGCACGGCTAACTCAACGGGCCGGCTTCGGTTCTACTGAGTTCCACGTTATTCGTCCACGCGCGAACAAACTGGACGCCCGCTACACGCTTCACTTCCTGCGACTGGGGCACGTTCGTCTAGCAGGCGAACGCAGAATGACAGGCAGCGCTGGGCAGCGCCGTGTTCCTGAAAGTTTTCTGGCAAAGCTCGAAATCCCTTTGCCGCCCCTGGTTGAACAGAGGCGGATCGCAGAGATATTGGACAGGGCAGAAGCCCTGCGAGCCAAGCGTCGGGCCTCCTTCGCCGAACTTGAGTCCCTCGCTCAATCCATCTTCCTCGACCTCTTCGGAGATCCCGCCACCAATCCGAAGAGTTGGCCTATCCGAGAAATCCGCGACTTACTTGAATCGGCAACTTACGGGACGAGCGAAAAGTCAGGCCCGGTGGGTGAGTTTCCAGTCTTGCGCATGAACAATATCACTCGCACCGGCGGGATGGATTTCACCGATCTGAAATTCATGGATTTAGATGTAAGCCAGCGAGAACGTTACCTCGTGCGAACGGGCGACGTTCTTTTCAATCGCACCAACAGCGCTGACCTCGTCGGTAAGTCAGCCATTTTTCGCGAGACTAAACAGATGGCTTATGCGGGCTACCTCGTGCGTCTCCGCGTAAACCCGAAGAGCGATCCCGAATACCTTTCGGCTTTTCTCAATACGGGCTACGCAAAACGTATGTTGCGAGGGATGTGCAAGAGCATCATCGGCATGGCGAACATCAATGCGACGGAAGTTCAGGCTATGAAGATTCCGTTAATCCCTCTACCCTTGCAGCGCGATTTTTCTCGGAGGATTCAAGCGATGGAGAAGTTGAAGACAGTGCAACGCACGTCGCTGGCAGAGCTGGATGCGCTCTTCAGCACGCTCCAGCACAGGGCCTTTCAAGGAGAACTTTAGTATGACCGGCCGACTCCAAGATGCATGGCCATTTGTGTGGCCAGACATCTGGTTAAAATTGGAAGAGTCGGAAATCTGGCCGCAGCTTGCAGAGGGCTCAGGATATACTATTGATCAGCTTTACGTGGGTCTCTACGTCGAACTGGCGAAAGCGTTCAAGAAGGCTCCGCAGCCCGATGTTTACGATGCAACAGCGAATGACTCCGTCCTGGCGAGACGTGCTTTGGAAACCGCAAGCGCGACCGCACTGCGCTGTGAGGCTGCAACCGCCAGGTTCTTCGAAAACGCCTTCGAAGTTATTTCCGAAGCTGGGAGTCCGGGGCTTGAGGATGGATTTCGCGAACTGCTACGTGATTTTCTTCGTTCTCGAAACCTGCGCTATGAACTCTTGGAGCCATTCAGGCTTCATTCGCATCTTCCCGGTGTATTTGCCGCGCTGTTTTCAGATCTCGTGGTTGCTGCACAGCAAAGCCAGCAGTTGAAGCAAGCCATGGCGGACTTTGAACATGCCTTTAATGCTATGGAGAAGACGCACGTCGAGGCCGACATGAAGACATGTATTCTGAAAGCGACGATGCTCGTGGAGGCCCTGGCGAGCGCCTCTCCTGGTGCACAAGGGCAGACACTGAGCGACCTCTGCAACAGTCTTCAATGTTGGCCACACCCTGCTATTAAGGAGGCCGTCAAACGCATATACGGGTTTTGTTCGGACTATCCTGGCATCCGGCACAATGTTGGGACTGGCGGTCAGATCAGAGCCTTAGGCGTCCATGATTCGATCATTGTGCCGCTGCTGTTGCTCACATCAGCGGGTTATTTTGGTCCGAACGCAAACTTGCTTGATACGCTTAGAAGTCAATCCGCCGAGCCCAAGCAGGAGGCGCCCGATCCTCCCTCAATCACTGAGCCAGCCGAACAAGTGTCGGTGCCGTAAATGAACCCACCATGCAAAGGCCGACGATTTGGGTAAGCTCTGTTCAGCCAGTACAACATGCCTTGCTGAAGGAGCAGAATATACTCACCGCCCCTTCGCAGGACTGCGCCCTCAGCGGACAGCCTTGAGAACGCATGCCGATCACCTCACCCCATCTCATCAAGTTTGGCCGATGGATGGCCCGGCGCGGTTACGCCAAGCAGACCAGCTACGAGTATCCCTACTTTCTCCAGCGATACATCGACTCTTTCGGCTTCGAAATCAACGAACGCACTGCCACTAGCGAAGCCGACGTGCAACGGATATTGAGCACCGCACGTCTAGCGATCCGCGTGGGCGGCCCAGGGGCCGACGCATTCAATGAATACGACGTGAGCCGGAATTTGCAGTCCGCCCTGCGACTTCACGTTCGTTTCGTTAGTGGCATTCGTAGAAAACCAATACGTTCACGATGGACCGTGGCCATTGACGTTCCCGTGCGCGAATTGACTAAAGGATTGCGTGAACAGGTTTCTCGCCTGATTCGGAACACCAAAGTTACCCAGCTTGTAAAAAGCAATTACGATGGGATGTGCCAGCTCTGTGGTTACCGGCTCGAGATCGCACCTGGCAAATACTACTGCGAAGGCCATCACCTTCGCCCAGTGGGCAAGCCGCATAGTGGAGACGATTGCGTGGAAAACGTAATTTGTGTCTGTCCTAATTGCCATGTCAGGCTCGACTATAGCCTCGTCGAAATAGATGTTTCCCTCCTTAAGGTTAGTAAGCACCTGATCTCACCGGCTTCGATCGCTTATCATAACCGGCTGTGTCGGCGGAACAATCGCAGGGAGTCATGATGTCGTCGTTTCACCAGATTTTCTTTGAGGGCAACGTGCTGAGGCGTGGCTTCTGGCTCTACGTCTGGGAGATTATGACGCCCGATAGTCACTGCGCGTATTATGTCGGGCGCACCGGCGACAAAGCCTCTGGCGTTTGCCAGTCACCGTTCGACCGCTTTTCGAAGCATCTTGGCGCGAATCTGAACAACAACGCATTGCGGCGTCATATGGGAAAGCACAACTTACTGCCGGAGAGCTGTTCGTTTCGGTTTCACACGTTTGGTCCGCTACTAACCGACAATGAACTCAGTCACGATGAGAAGTGTGATGTCATCGCAGCGCTCGAAAAATCACTCGCCGATTCGATGGCGAAGGCCGGTTACGACGTATTGAATCGGGTGCACTGCCAGATGCCGTTGAACAATAAACTATGGGAACAAGCGCGGGAGCAGTTCGCCAGAGCGTTTCCGAAACTAACCACTCTTTGGCAGGATGCCTTGGGCAGGGAATCATAAACCAAATGCCCACTCTATGACCTGCCGAAGTTCATCATCAGCGCGTCTGGCAAAAGACGACGGGCAGTCTTTCTGTGCACCGACGAGCCCCGATGCCCTTTTGGTATCCACACCGGTTACGCTGCGCTGGCAGCCCGTGTATGCCTATATCGTCACCACGATCAAATCCACGTCCGACTACCAGCTTCTCCAGACCGGCAGCGCACCCAACTTCGCTGGTGGGCGCATAACACTCTGCAGCTGCAAACACAAAGACCGAGCGACGTTTCAACCGTCGAATGACCCACAGGATCCTTGGAAAAACGTGTGGGTTGCCGGCTTGACCAGCATATCGGCAGATCCTTCGCGCAGTCTCGCCTATCTGATTTGTGTGGAGCGTTCCTTCCTGAGTCAGCGGGAGCTTTGGCAAGCTCTGCCAAACGACTGCCGGCAGGCAAAGTGCGCATCCAATTCGGAAAAGGGGGATCTCTACAGGCCAAGGGCTGCGGCGGCCAATGAACCCTACCGGCCGGCAAACTACCACCGACCTATGAGCGGACATGTGCATTCATCCCATAAACATCCGAACTCCTGGTATCACGATGTTATGCAGTGGGGCCGACGGTCCCGGCCGCCTCGCCTCCTACTCGGTCAGGGGTTGCAGAGCTATCGATGGACTCATGTAGAGATGATTCTAAAGCTAAATGTGATCGGTCATTCGGCGCACCATCGCCTGTTTCCTTCGTTCAACAATTTTATCTCGAACCTGCAGCAGTTTGAACCATGAACGTCGTCTTATTGCGCGTGGGCATCGATACCGGCTGCGGCGGGATTCACAGTCCGTTGTTTGGCGACGGAACATTTGAATTTGTGCCAATACCGGATTCGCGCGGGCTCGACGAGCGCACCTATGGCAACTCCAAGGGACGAGCGGGCCGGGCTTTCGCTGAATATTTCCCCAAGCGCCGACAGGAACGAGAACGTTCGCAGGCGATGCACGTTGATCCCGAGTTCGAATCTTTCACTTATGGCGACCCGACCCCGCCGAAGCGAAATCTTGCGCAATTAAAGCCGGGTGACTTGCTTGTCTTCTACGCCGGGATGGAGGGATGGGGGCACACGTCCGACCCTGCACTTTACATCGCCGGCAAGTTTCGAGTGGAATTGGCGGGCTTTGCTCCCAGTTTTTCGAACGAGCAACTCCAACGGGAGTTTGGACAGAACTACCATGTCCGCCATCATACGGTGTTTGCAGGGCAGCGCGAAAGGCTGGTGCTGATAAAGGGAGGGAAAGACAGCCGGCTGTTTCAAAAGGCCTATTTGATCGGTGAAACGGTGCGGCGGGAGAATGGGACTTTGTGGCAGATTATCACTCCGGCGATGGAGAAGGTATTTGGCAAATTCGGCGGCATAGGCTCACTTCAGCGCAGTACGCCGCGCTGGGTGGAGGATAAGTTGGTCAGCGAGGCAGAAAGTTTCGTAGAGTCACTCGATTGAGTAACGTCGCGATGAGCAACTTCACCTTCCTCAAGACCGAATGGCCGGCCATTACCGATGCAGCGACCAAGGCGGAATCCTACGCGTTGGTCGATGCGCGCGGTGCAAGCTTCTATGCGAGACGGGGTCTGGAGCTCACCGTAAGCTGGCTCTACCAGAATGACGCCACGCTTAAACTGCCATATCAGGACAACCTCAGCGCGCTGATTCACGAGCCGACTTTCAAAACTGCGGTGGGGAGTACTGTATTTAACAAGGCGGTCCTGATTACACGTCTCGGGAATCAAGCGGTGCACAGTCACCGCCCGGTAACGCCGTTCGACGCGCTCACCTCCGTCAGGGAACTCTTCCATGTCTGCTTCTGGCTGGCTCGCACCTATGGCCGCGGCGTGAAGCCGGCTGATGGCCTAGCCTTCAATCCCGATTCCCTGACGAAAACAGCACCGGTGCCGGCGCAAACACAGGACCAGTTGCAGAAACTCGCGATGCAGCTGGCGGACAAAGACACCAAGCTCTCGGCTTTGTTTTCGGACAAGGAGACGTTGAGCGAGCACTTGGAGCAGGCGCGACGAGAGATCGCCGAGATTAAGAAGCAGAATGCAACCACGCCTGACCAGCACGACTACTCGGAGGCAGAAACGCGCGACTACTTTATCGATCTGCTGCTCAAGGAAGCGGGTTGGGCGCTGACGCAAGCACGCGACCGGGAGTTTGAGGTCTCAGGGATGCCGAATAACGAGGGCAAAGGCTACGTCGACTATGTCCTGTGGGGCGATGACGGCCGGCCGCTGGCGCTCGTGGAAGCGAAGAGGACGCGGAAGAGCGCCCAGATCGGCCAGCAACAGGCCAAGCTGTATGCGGATTGTCTCGAAAAACAGTTCGGGCGGCGTCCAGTCATCTTCTATTCAAACGGTTACGAGCACTGGCTATGGGACGATTGGAATTATCCGCCGCGTCCTGTGCAGGGATTTTACAAGAAGGACGAGCTGGAGCTGATGATCCAGCGGCGCCAAAGCCGGACTAAGCTGGCCAGTGCGACTGTCGATGAGAAGATAGTCGAACGTTACTACCAGACCCGGAGCATCCGCCGAATCTGTGAGGCGTTCGAAAAAGACCATGACCGGAAGGCGCTTGTTGTAATGGCCACTGGCGCCGGCAAGACGCGAACGGTGATCGCGCTCTGCGACCTCCTCATGCGCTGCAACTGGACGAAGCGGGTGCTGTTCCTCGCGGACCGAGTAGCCCTCGTGCGCCAAGCTCTGAACGCCTTCAAGAAGCACCTGCCCAACTCCGCACCAGTAAATCTCGTTACCGAGAAGGAAACCGAGGGTCGGGTGTTTGTCTCCACATATCCAACGATGATGGGCCTGATCGAAGAGACGAACGATGGCCAGCGCCGCTTTGGTGCCGGCCACTTCGATCTCATTATCATAGATGAAGCGCACCGGTCGGTTTACCAAAAATACGGCGCCATTTTCCGTTATTTCGACGCACTGCTAGTCGGCCTGACCGCCACGCCGCGTGATGAGATTGATCGCGACACCTACAGCTTGTTTGACCTTGAGAAAGGCGTGCCAACGGATGCCTACGAATTAAAGGATGCGGTAGCGGACAAATTCCTGGTGCCGGCGAAATCTGTCTCCGTGCCTCTGAAGTTCCAGCGCGAGGGCATTAAATACGACGATCTACCCGAGGAAGAGAGAGAGCAATGGGATGAGCTGGAGTGGGATGAAGAAGGAGGGACGCCCGCAAATATCGATGCCGATGCAGTGAATAAGTGGCTCTTCAACCAAGATACGGTTGACAAGGTCCTCGAGCACTTGATGACCCGCGGGCAGAAGGTCGGAGGTGGGGACCGGCTTGGGAAAACCATCATCTTTGCGAAGAATCAGGACCACGCCGAGTTCATCGCTAAGCGATTTGACGTGAACTATCCGCACCTCAAGGGAGCGTTTGCGCGCGTGGTGCATTGCAATATGCCTTATGCACAGACGCTCATCGATGATTTCTCCTATGCGACCAAACTGCCACACATCGCCATCTCCGTCGACATGCTCGACACGGGTATCGACGTGCCCGAGGTGGTGAATCTGGTGTTTTTCAAGTTGGTGCGTTCTAAGACCAAGTTCTGGCAGATGGTAGGGCGCGGCACCCGCCTATGCCCGGATTTGTTCGGTCCAGGCAAGAACAAGGAATTTTTCTATATCTTCGATTACTGCCAGAACCTGGAGTTCTTCAGCCAGAATTCCGAGATGACCGAGGGATCGTTCGGCGAAGCGCTCGGGAAGCGCCTTTTCAAGGCGCGATTGGAGATCATCACTGAACTGGACAAGACTCCGGCGTTGCTAGTGAGCGATATCCCGCAAGGAGAGATTGAGCTGAGGCGGGAGATACGTGATTTGCTTCGATCGGAGGTGGCAGCGATGAACGTCAACAACTTCGTGGTTCGGACGCAACGCAGGCTGGTGGAGAAATACGCCAAAGCGGACGCTTGGACGGTATTAGAGCCGGATGCCATGAGTGAATTGGCACAAAATGTGGCGGGCCTGCCCACCGAGTTGGATGCCGAAGACGAAGAGGCCAAGCGATTCGATCTTTTGCTGCTAAACCTCCAGCTTGCAGTGCTGCGATCTGAACCGAGCTTCGAGCGCCTTAGTAGGCAGGTAATTGCCATTGCCGGCCTCCTCGAAGAAAAGGTGGGCATCCCCATGGTGCAGCAACAACTTGCCCATATTCAAGAGATCCAGACCGACGAATGGTGGCGGGATGTGACGGTTCCGATGCTTGAGCAGACGCGTAAGCGCCTCCGGTCTCTGGTGAAGTTGATCGAAAAGCAACAACGCAAGCCGATCTACACGGACTTTGAAGATGCCCTGGGCCATGAAGCGATAGTCGAATTGCCCGAATTCGCGGCGACGGATGGCTTCGAAAAATTCCGCGATAAGGCACGGGCCTTTCTACGCGCACATCAGGATCAGCTTGCCATTCAAAAGCTGCGACTCAACCAGCCGCTGACCGCCCTCGATCTGGCGGAACTGGAACGTGTGCTCGCGGAAAGCGGCATAGCCAATCCCGATCATTTACAAAGAGCAAAAGTCGAAGGCCAAAGCTTGGGGCTGTTCGTGCGGTCGCTGATCGGCATGGACCGCGAAGCGGCTAAACAGGCTTTCGGTAGCTTCACTGCCGGGAAAACCTTAAGCGCAAATCAAATCGAGTTCGTTAACCTAATCGTGGACCACCTGACGGCGCATGGAGCGATGGACCCTGCTTTGCTCTACGAATCTCCCTTCACCGATTTGAATCCGAAAGGGCCGGAAGGCGTTTTCAGTTCTGCCCAAGTAGACGAGTTGGTCACATTGCTGTCTCATATCCGAGAGCGGGCAATGGCCTAAGAAAGCGGGCGGGGGCAGGCCGCGGCAAAGCACGGGAGACCTCCCCTCTCCAGAGGCCGAGCTAATATCAGGATACCGGACCCGGAGCCTCGGGCGTTGCCGGATTCGGCTTTTGAGCGCTCAGCGCTTTCTTGGGAGTTGCACGCTTCCTCTTGGCTTTAGGAGCGGCCCTGGCCGACGAGCGACGGGCCTTGGGCCGAGTCGACGCCTTCTTGGAAGGCTTCACGAGGCCGAGGGCCTTCTTGATGTTCTGAACGCTGGGAAGGGAAATACCCAAGGCCCTGGCGATGTGGGATCCCGTCTTCCCGTCCTTGACCAAGATCCTAACCTTTGCACGCACCGCATCGGTGATCGCGGCGCGCTTGCGGGAATTCGGTGCGGCCGACTGTTTGGGTCGGCCTATCTGCCGATGAACGGAGCTTCGGAGGAAGGTTCCGAAAAGCGACGCGAATTTTGGGAACACGCCTATACACTCTTCGAGAGCCTTGCTCTCATTTGGGAACTAGAAGTTTCGCTCATAACGGCTCCGGAGATTGGTACGGTTTCCGAATACGCCGCCTATCTCAACAAATGGACCGCCTTCTTCGCCCATTTGGGCCGGATTCATGATATGGTGACACGCCTGAGCGCTATGAAGGCGGGAGCCGGTGCCGAAACACTCCAGGACAGTGTCCCGGAGGAGCTCACTCGATATTTTCAAGCGCGCAATATTGTGCTGCACGGACCTAAGGTGCCCATGCGGCGAGTGGATTCCATCCTTTACTCTCCTGAACTCGGGGAAGCTCCGCGCCAATGGACAGACAAGAAGATGAGATGGCGCGACATGAAAGATGCCGATTTCATGGCCGTGGCTGAATACGTTGTCGACAACCTGAAAGAGCTGGAACCCGTGTTGGATGTCTTTTTTGCGCGGGCCTTTTCGATATTGCCGGGACGCCTTGGCTTTAAGCCGGTCGTGTGGCCATTTCAGGGCGTGCGCGCGTTCAGTGTGGCCGACATGCCGGGCAGCGATTTTGAGGGCTCGCGGGGAATGGAGATCGTGGATATGCCATGGACAGGCGGGTCCGGTATCGCACATGCACCTGGCGACATCGATTTGCCTCCGTCGGTCGACTGACAAGCCATCATCATCGTGGGGAGTCTCGGGCTAAAGAGCAGCCAGGTCTCCCGAGAGCCACTTGATAATTTCGCTTATCTTCGGTGCCGCGGCGTTAAAACCCCAATTCCAAGTGGCGATCGGAATGGGTCTATTTGCATCAACGAGTTGCTCGAATTCACCGGGGGGCACTTTGTGCGGGAGATTGGTCCAATGGGCCTCCGATCGGTGCTGGAAATCACGGAAGCGCTTTACGGGCACCCTGAGGGTCGTGGCCATCGCGGAACTCCATGGATCTGCATCTCGGTTTGCGATCGGCCTGCCTCCCTTGTTATGACCAAGAACAATCACAGGCGGCCTTCCGCTCCTGGATCTTGCGCGCAGCGCATTCCTCAGAATCGAATTGACGTGAAGATCGCCAAATCCATAGCCACCGATGAGAATGGCGTCGGCCTCGTGCACGTGCCGGACGAAACTGCTGTAGAAAGTAAGGAAGGGTTCGTCCTGGAGTTGATCGAGCTTCCAGCCGCCGGCAATGAGCGAGGTGAGGAGAACCCTCTTACCGTCGGATTTCATCGCAACGTCTCCGGCGTCCTCCCAGTCCTCCCCGTCTCCTGTCTGGCTCAAATCATTATACCAAGTAATTTTTTGCCCAAAGTCAGGATCTTCCATCACGCGGCTTTCGAATCTAATCCTATGGTGCACGCTTCCATGGAGGTGGTAGAGAAAATTCCAATCGGGGCGGCTTAATACCTCGGAGGGCACGAAACGCCCGTTCTTCCTGTGAAACCCGACAAATGCGTGCGGAAGTGCATTTAGGGCAACGGTGTCATAGTTCAGGTTGTAGACGCCGAGATCGAATTCTTGCGAAAGCCCAAGGAAGATCTCTCGATATGGCTCGAAGGCCTCGGTGCCCCGCCCATTCTCGAGCTCAATCTCGAACCGTACACTGTTTCCGCGAATTCTCGCGGCGAGCCGTGTGCAAAGCGCCTTAAGTTGGCCTTGGACAGCGTGGAAATTCTTGCCGCTGCGCAGGTCTTCCCAATCTGCGCCGTCTGGGGCGATTCCAAGGTCTTTAAAAACATCGGCCTTGGTAATCCATTGGTAGATAGGATCGCCATAAGGCTTTCCCAGAACGCCATTCATGAGCGCATGGAGGTCGCCCAGCACGCGCTCGTAGTTGGGCGCCGTCCGATGTTCCGCAAGACCCTTCACCTCGTCAGGAACACCGGAGTGGTAGTTTTCGCGATTTTTCCATAGGAGTCCGTAGTAATCGGGCCATTGGGAAGGCAAATGACCGCCTTCGGAAGCGCGCCCCACCCTTTCGAAATGTTCCCTCGCCCACCCTGCGATTTCCAAGCCAAGCTCTTGTGTATTGGGAAAGTCTTGTTCCACCGAACTGCCGGCACCAAGAACAACGAGAAGCCTTTTCTTCACGTGAATTGAGGGTAGTCCGTTATCTATGGCAGGTTCCAGGACCTTCAACTCCCCCACGAGGGTTCAATTCTGCAACCCTCGATCCGAAAAGTTCGAGGAGGAAGATTCTGGAGAAAGGCGAGGGATAAGAAGCTGCTAGGATTTCGGGATCGGAGGTAAAGAAAGAGGGGATGCCGCCCACACCGCTTACGATCAGGAGCCATACCCGCCTCTCCCAACAAGCCAAGGCTGTGGTAATAGCGGGGGCAGGCGTGTACATTGGCAAAAGGACAACGTGGCGAAAGACTGAGGCGTTTGCTCTCGGCGGAATACCAGGAGAAATCGGGAATTGGTGGCCAGGTAATAGCTGCGCTGGTAACGAGAATCTCACCCAGCGCCGACCATTGTTTCCGGTAGTCCCTCAGATAGGGCCGGACGAGCTGCTCCTTGAAGACCAAGAGATCTTTCTCAATTTCTCCGCTTTGACAGTAGAAGTCCTCGAGAAATGAAAACAACTCGATCTTCCGGTCCGCAAGATCGGTGAGGAGGCGGGTTTGCAGATAGATCCTCTCCCGGGTGTCCGCCGGCCAATCGAGGCGCGCGCGTCCGCTCATAGTCCCGACCGAGGCCGAAGCCGCCATCATGAATCCTTCGTAACTTGAGAGCTTGAATCTTGAAAACACCTTATGTGTGAACTCGTTTTCCCGGTGAAATGTGACGAGCCGCTTAAGATTGTTTCCAAACGAAACATGGTCCGAGCGCAGCACGTCCTCCCCGAGGTCGTCGAACTCGGCCAGTGCTGCTTTCAATGCATCCTGGCTGGATCGTTCCGACGTCATGCGGAGAGGACTGACTTTCTTGAGCTGCGGCGTCAACCGCTCGGGTTCAGACCATCGCCCCCAATCAAAATCTGGTGCCGAATAGGCCGCCATCATCCCGGGCATCCGTGAGCCGCGTTGGCAATACGTGGTCGGCAAGATTGAACCCGCTGGGAAAGGTTCTGGGCAGATTGTCAGAATTAAATGTGACAATGTACTGCCAGCCAGATTCGCGAGCTTGCTTCGCCCCGATTGCGAGCGCGTGGCCGACCTGCCGCTCGTCAACGCCGTCGAAGAGATGGCTGTCATGAATCAGGAAGCCCGGGCCGAGCGAGCGGTTAGCCGCAAGTCTCATCAGCATCATGTCGAAGCAGAAAACCTGCATGTTTCCAATTCCCCGGCTGCGCTGGCCCTGAATCTTGATCTCAATCTCGAGGCCGTGGGGTGTCGGGGAGAGCGTCAAGGCACCCGCGTCCTCGTAGAGGGCCTGGGAGACGGATTCGAAGCACCGTATGGCCTCGACCACCCGTGACTCCTGTTCTTTTAAGTTCAGCTGGAGGCGCTGGGCAAGTTGCCCCCGTTTGATGCTCAGGTCCACCTTCTTGCTCTCCAACTGTTCGGCGGCCTCGAGGCGCGAGCGTAGGGACGCCGTCGTCGCATCGGTCCGAGAAAGTTCGCCCTGCAGCGCCTGAAACTGCTCCAATGCGCCCTTCGATTGCAGTAAGCGCATGATCTCCGCACGGCGCCGATCACGCCGCTGCTTCTCTCCTTCGCGTTCATTGATACGTTGGCGGGCGGCGGTAATCTCGGCTGTCAGATAGCTCCGCCTATTGGCGACGATAGACTGGTGAAACTCCCGAACGTCTTCTAGGCGTTTGCGCACCGCATCCGGAAGCGCGACTCCGGCCTCCGCATAGACCCTGTCAACGTCGGTCTCGGCCGGAGGCGCCTCATCCTTGAGAGCCCCTTCCATCGAGGCGATGAGTTGTTCGTCGATCGTATTCGCATCAACCAGCTCGTTGATTTCGAGCGTGATCGCGCTAGCCTCGCGTTCAAATGAGCGGTATTCGGGCAACACCTCGAAAGTCCCGAGCGTCTGGCGTAGGGAAGAAACTTTCTCTTCAGCCAAGACAAGCTGAGTCTTCAGTTCGCCCGCCGACGGGATCATGTCGCCGAGGGCCCCTTCCTTTGCGATTTTCTTGAGCTCCTTCAGCGCCTTCTCCTGAGTCCGAACCTGTTCGACCTTCTGCGCCACCGTCCAATCAAGTCCGAGCAGGTACGACAGCGCCACCTGCTGATCCCATGTCCCCTGGACTTCGCTCTGGCGCTCCGGATGACGCAACCCTCCCTCCGTCTCGCGCCGGACGAAGTAGCTGAACAGCGAACGGAAAGTGGGATGGTTGTTTTCCTCTCCTGCCGGACCGAGTGAGTTCAACTTGAACCATACGGCACCGAGCACGTCCTTCCAGTGCTCGTTGCTGATCACGAGGGTGCCGTCGTCTTTCTTGGGCGCGACCGGCCAGTCTGCGGTGTTTGCGGCCTCGAGATATACCTTGGCGCTGCCGTCGCCTGATCTCTGGGCTATCACTTTCTGCGGCCCCAGGTCGAACTCCAGGCCAAACTCGAAGTCGGTTAACGGTGGATTGCGAAAAATTGAGTCCTGGCCTGCGTTAGCACCCAACGTGAAATGGATAATTTCAAGCAGGCTTGACTTGCCGGCGCGGTTTCGGGTCTGGCGATCGGTCGATTCAGCCGTACGGTCGGCGACCAGCACGTTGAGACCAGGCCGAAACGTAAGGTTCTTGAACGTTGGAAGCGTGCTAAAGACGCGGTGGATCATGGATTGACCTTCACGAGCTCGCCGTCGTCCAGCTCGACCGCCCCAATGGTGAAAAGAAGGTCGATCGCCAGCACGAACCACTCGTACGTCACACCGGCAAGAGCTCGCCCACCCTCGCTCCTAGCCTTGAATTCGTCCCAAATCCTGGAGACAGTCTTCGGCCTGTCCAACAGCTCTAGAATGTGCGCCCCAAGCCCGAGCAGGGAATTGTCGACGTTCAATCGTTTTGTGGGCAGAATCATGTTGCGGCGGGCGGTATGGGCCGCTCGAAAATGTCGCACTGCTCGAACAAATACGCGAGCACTGCATAGCCTCCAACCGTCCTAACTGAATCGGTCTGGATGGGCCCAATGGTGAAGATGAACAACTGGTCGTAAATGTGGTCGGGAGACTCACCCTGTTCCCGGAGCTTTGCGTACTCCGCGCGAAACAACGCGACAACGCGATCGCCAAGCTCGGGATCGGGATGGGTGTCGAAGAAACGCTTCACGAGGTCAGCGCGGGACATTCCAATTCGAAGTAGGTTCGCAGTGGCCTCGGACAACCTGTTGAACTCAATCTTGCCGGCCGGGGTTGGCCGGAGGTCATCCGTTTGCGACGAAGGAGCCCCGCCGAACTGCGCCAGGACGTCAGCGATGTCGCGGATGCCCAGGTTGGCAAAGCTTTGGAGCTGTGGAGGTGGGCCAAGGAGGGAAACAATTTCGTTTATGGGCAGCGCGAACACCAGGCGCCGGATCTCTTCATAACCCCAGCTCGAGATCAAGACCATCGCATGTTGTTTGCGGAGTTCCTCGAGGAGTTGGACGATGTCGGTGGCCAAACGACCGTCGACAGCGTTGTGGACGAATACCCAGTTATCCCAAAACTTGCTCTGGTGAGGCAGCGCGCCGTTAAAATCCTCGATGATTTTGGCCTTGGCGTCCGCCAATGTGAGTTCGTCCGGGGCGTAGCACTGGAATAGGGTCCTTTTGGATGAGAGATACCCGTCGCATTTGCGATCGCCTGCCGATCCCCATGGCCGGGTAGGTTGAAAGTCCCCGGGATGAGTCTTGCTCATGAGTCTGGAGAAAAACACCTGAAACGTGTCTCCGACGTCTTCCCGGAATTTCAGCCGAAGCTGCAATTCAAAATGGTATCGCGCAAAATGATCCAAGGCTGACATGGCCTGCAGGGGAACAATAGGCAAGATACCTCAAATCAATAGATTACGACACATGCTGATGCATCACACTTTAGGAGAAATCTACCATCGTCAAGTGTCTCCGATGAGACGGCATAGCGTTTTGCCACGAAGCCATCTTCGGTTCCTTGGCCTTGGTGGTGGTCACGGCGGCCCGCCGGGCAACCGAGGCGCATGGATGGATCAGGTCTACTCTCCAAAGGCTCTAACGGTCTATCCCGGCACTGCGGCCTTTCACGAGAATATGACCTGTCGCCCGCGCGGCAACGTGTTCAGTCGCTCGCCTCACTAGGAGATCGCGGGTCGTTTTCCCTGCAACGAAATCCTTGGCAGCAACCCGCAGAGGGATTTGGGTCGTTCCGGAGCCGCCAGTATCGTTTACGACTTCAAGCGCCTTCCGTAGAATCTTCTCCTGGTCGGTACGGCTCGCCTTGGGCCACTCATTACGGAGGCCGGCCAGTTCTTCAACGATCGCAACCGCCGCGGGCGCGGCCGAGCGCGTTGTCGGCGTCTCAGTCACGGCTGCCGTTAGCGGGCGACTGACAACACGCGCGGCTCGTGCGAGCTCCTGTTCCAACGGAAGGATGTACTCGAATGCCGACCGCGGACGACTGGCAACGATTGCTGGTGCCTCGATGCGAATATCCTTCTCGATGCGAAGGCCGACAGATTCCGCGACAAGTCGCGTCATTCCGGTGAGGTCATTGCTCCTTATCGCGGAATTTAGCGCGCCAATATACTCGCGCTTATTCTCGACTATGCTCTGAAACAGGGGCTCCGGGTTACCAAGGACCTTCTGCACATGGTCCATCATAATGGCGCGGCCCAGGCGTCCATTGCCGTCGTTGAACGGGTGAATTCCGACGAAACGCGCGTGGTAGAAAGCAACTGCAGCGCACCGCTCCAGGTCGTTTGTTGCCTGGGAGAACATCTGCCTGGCTTCGACGGCCAGGCGGGCATACTCGATCTCGATACGCTGGGCGTCCGCCCCCAGGTGGCCTCCAAAGATTACCGTCTCCCCCACCCTGCGGACCCGGCCGGCGTCGATAGTTACACCCTCAAAGATCGTTTGATGGGCCTGCGCGACCTGCTCAAGGAGAGGGATCACACCGGAATTCTGTCGCAGCCATTTCTGGGCAACACCGATGCCAGCCAAAGTCTTCGTGCGATACTCCTCAATGCTCTTTATCCCAGGCTCCACCTTCGCCTGGAGATTTGCCCAATCTGCCCGTTCCCGCGCAGCCTTATCGAAGGCCGCGACGAACGGGTTCCCCTCGGCCATGACTACTTAGCTTCCGATGCCCGGATGACTTTACGTGCTGCTGCGATCTCGGGCTCGGTGCAGTTGTACCCCTCAATGGCCTGGTTCATCACGGCACACCGGAGGACATGCTCATTGTAGTCCCCGACGGGCTCACCGAGCGGCGGCTCCTTGCGAAGCAATTCATCGCGGAAAGGGGCCGGCATGGGGGCATTCGGGATCATGGCGGAACGTTTGTCGCTCCAACGAACGGCCTCAATCCAAAAACGTTATGCGCTGTTCGGGAGAGATTGTTAACGCTCCAGGCCGGTGTTCCGGCCTTTGCCAAGAACGCGGTAGACCGGCAGTGCGGCCACGTGCTCGGCCACCCGGCGCGTCAGAAGATCGACGCTCCCCTGCCCTTCCAGGAAATCCCGAGCTGCGCTGCGTAGGGGGATCCCTGTCCTTCCAGGCCCGCCGAGCTCGTCCACAATGTCCAGGCCCTTACGAACGATGCCGGGGCGTTCGATGTACCCGGCCGCGGACCACTGTTCACGGAGCTTGGTCAACTCTGCGACGATCGCGGAACACTGAGCGGTGCGACCTTCTGAGCGATCATCGCTTCCGCGTAAACCGCTACTTTCGCCCGGAAGTCCGGAGGAAATTGCGGCACCGGCTCGATCCTGTCGTTGTGCCGCTTCAAGGCCTCGAGGGCCAATTGCAGCTCCTCGCGCTGGCTCGTCGTAAGCGAGTCCAAGTTCGCGCAATCG
>Ga0302319_10005055_pt1 | contig 26714 bp, 29 predicted proteins | sample Bog_T0_2_FD_203319 | JGI IMG/M metagenome (GOLD analysis project Ga0302319, IMG submission 203319) | Peat permafrost microbial communities from Stordalen Mire near Abisko, Sweden - Bog_T0_2 | ecosystem: Environmental > Terrestrial > Soil > Wetlands > Peat | place: Sweden: Abisko, Stordalen Mire... | reverse complement strand
ATGGACGGGTGCGACAACCTGGGCCGGCTCTACCAAACTGGAAAGGGAGTAGCCAAAGACTACGGCAAGGCGCGGATGCTAGCACAGAAGGCCTGCGACAGTGGAATTATGGCCTCATGCGCCAGACTCGGCTCGCTTTATCAAAATGGTCTGGGCGTAACTCAGGACTACGCCCGGGCCAACGCTCTTTATCAAAGGGTCTGCAACGCAGGAACTCCGATTGGGTGCACCGGCATGGGCCTTCTTTACCAGGGTGGCTTGGGAGTAACCAAGGACGAAGCACGTGCGCGCAACTTCTATCAAAAGGCCTGCGATGGCGGAGAACTCGGCGCGTGCTCGAGCCTCGGCTTGCTCTACCAGTTTGGCCATGGCGGAACACAGGATTATGCCCAGGCGCGCTCGCTATACGGAAAGGCATGCGATAGCAAAGATCTGAATGGGTGCTTGGCCCTCGGCACACTGTATCAAGCCGGCCAGGGCGTGACCCAGGACACTGCCCAAGCGCGCAACCTGTACAAGAAGGCCTGCGACGGCGGAGTGGCGCTGGCCTGCACCTACCTGCAGAATCTGCAATGATTGCCACCGGCCGTGCCGGGCTCAAAACTACCGAGGCGCGGGTTCGGCAGAGTCGGCGAGGGCGTAGGCGAGGACGGCCATTACGGCGGCGTTCTCATTCAAGTGGCGCGGATCGACTTTGTCAAAGGTGTCGGCGGCTGTGTGGTGGTAGTTGAAGTAGTAGCGGCTGTCCTGGACGGGCGCGAAGCTGGGCACACCCTTTTCAGTTAGGCCGGCGATGTCTTCCCCTGTTTCCGGAGCTTCCACGAGCGTTTCGGCGCCGATGGGGTCAAGGACTTGCGAGACGGGGCGGAGCCACTGGCCGAGCGCCGACTTACCGGAGTAATAGATGCCGGTGGGGTGGTCGCAGCCGAGATCGCTCTCAATGGCGCCGATGTGGTTCATAGCTTCGCCGGCGTGCTCTGCCATGTAAGCTGCGGCACCCTGGGAGCCTTCTTCTTCACTCATCCAGGCAACGAAGCGCACGGTGCGTCGGGGATGAATGCTGAGCTCCTTGAGAAGGTGAATAGCTTGCATGGAAACGACCACGCCTGCGCCATCGTCGATAGCGCCGGTGCCGAGGTCCCAGGAATCCAGGTGACCGGAGACGATGACAACCTGCTCGGGGTGCTCAGTTCCCTTCCAGTCGGCAATGACGTTGAAGCTGGGCGCGTCCGGAAGGGTTTGTGGAGTGAGGGTGAGATGGAGGCGGACGGGGCCCTGGCTGGTGAGGTCTCGGAGCAAGTCGGCATCTTCCGCGGAGATTGCGGCGGCGGGAATCTTCGGCACGCCATCTGTGTACGCGGTGAGGCCGGTATGGGGGAGCCGGAAGTCTGCGCCGCCGACGGACCGAACAAGCACGGCCGCTGCGCCGAGGGCCGCGCCGGCAATTGGACCCGCTCCGCGATAGACGACGCCCCCGCCGTAGGCATCGAGACCTTTGCCCTGGGCGGCGAGTTCTTTATCGAACTTGTGGTTGAAGAGCAAGATTTTGCCGTTCGCTGCGCCGGGAGGAAGGGCGTGGAGCTGGCTAAAGTCTTCGACCACGACGACTTCAGCGGTAAGCCCCTCAGCAGGCGTGGCGACGCTGCCCCCGAGAGCTGTGAGAGTGACTTTCTGGGTAGTCCCGGGCGTCTGTCCTGGCCAGGAAACGATCTCAGCGGTCTCAAGACCGCGAACCCAATGCGGAACGGTGGCATTTTCCTTCGTGACTGTGGCGCCGAGGGCACGCATCTGGTCAGCGACATAATCGACCGCCTGTTGCGCCTGGGGCGATCCGCTGAGGCGCGGACCGATGTTATTGGTGAGATGGCGCAATTGGTCGAGAGCGTAGGGATCCTTGAGGGCAGCTTCGCGGAGGCGTTCCATGGTGGCAAGTTGCTCGGGAGTCCACGCGCTCTTGCCTCCAGCCATCATGGCGTTGAGGCGGTCAAAGATGCTGGGGCCGGGCGGCGCGGGTACGGCCGACTGGGCGGCGCATATTTGTGCGGCGCAGGCGGCGGCCAGAAGGACCGTTGCAAAGGGCAGTTTTTTGCGGCTGGGGAAACCCATGAGGGATGTTACCACGTTGTTTCTGCGTCTCTTTGGCCGGGTTTCCGTCTATATAAATGGGAGCCGCCTTTTGGGCTCCACCTTGTTGATCGGTTCGCGTCAGGCCGCGCCCCAGGGGATTCCGGCATCCTACGAAAGGCAAGCGCGAGAAGTGGTTATGCCAGACGGGATTGCCCGCCACTGGCTATACTGGTAGTTGCTGCAACGAATCGTCCTGCTGCAAGGCAGGCTACCCCGACGAGGTTACGGAACTCATGAGCTCGCTTTTTGAACGGCTGCGTATGCGCCGGCTCTCTACGGTCTTTTTGGTGCTTGCTACCCTTTCGGTCACAATTGTGGCCGGTTCGTTTTTGGCGCACGGTGTTCGCGGGCAAGAAAAGCAGAACGCCAGTGCCGATGCCTCTCCATTGAGCGTTGTGAACTCCAGCGTGGCTCCCAACGAGTTTGTGAGGATTGCCAAGCAGGTTGGTCCCGCCGTGGTGAATATCAACACGGAGACGCTGCCGAAGCAGACGGAGAACAAGGGTCGCAGGAACCCGCATGCGCGGCCGATGCCGAATCCGCAGAACCCCGGCGATGACGATGACCAAGGCGGGGACCAGGGTCAGGGCCAGGGCAACTTCCAGGACTTTTTCAACCACTTCTTTGGCGGCCAGGCGCCGGACCAGGAAGGCGGGGACGATGGGCAGGTCCGCGAGTCGCTCGGATCGGGTTTCATTGTCGACCCCAAGGGCTACATCATCACGAACAACCACGTGATTGAAAAAGCCGACAAGATTTACGTAAAGCTTTCAACGGATCCCGACAACCAGGACCAGGGCCGGCCCGCGCGCGTGATCGGCTTTGACAAGTCAACGGACCTGGCCGTGATCAAGATCGATACCAGCACACCGCTGCCCACCGTGAAACTGGGCAACTCCGATACCGCTGCGGTTGGCGATTGGGTTGAGGCGATCGGTAGCCCGTTCGCACTGGCGCAAACCGTCACCGCTGGCATTATTTCCGCCAAGAACCGGACGATTGAAAAGGGTGCGAGTGGCGAGTTTCAGCACTTTATCCAGACTGATGCCGCCATCAACCCGGGGAACAGCGGCGGCCCGCTTTTGAACATGAACGGCGATGTGATTGGCGTGAACACGGCAATCTACACCCAATCGGCCGGCTACCAGGGAATTGGTTTCGCCATGCCATCAAATACTGTGGCAAGCGTGTACAACGACCTGATAAGCGCGGGGCACAAAGTGACGCGCGGGTCAATCGGCATCCGCTTCAACCAGGGGCTTTCCGGCGCAGTAAACCGCGTTTACGGTTTCAAGGCGGGTGTGCTGGTGCAACAGATTCAACCGGGCGGTCCGGCTGAAAAGGGCGGGATCAAGGTTGGCGACATTATTACGACCATCGATGGGCGCCCCATCAAGGATGGTGATGACCTGGTGAGCGAAATTACGAGCCGCAGGCCGGGAAGCAGCATCCGGCTCGGCTATGTGCGCGACGGTAAGTCGGGCGACACGACGGTAACGATCGGCGACCTGGACAAGGTATTCGCGGAACAGGCCAACGAGCAGGCCGAAGGTGGACCGGACGAGAAGGGTGATGCTGGCGAAACCAAGCTGGGCTTGGTGGTTCGTGAGGTTTCCCAGGCCACTGCGGCCAAGCTGCACATTACGGGAGTTGTGGTTCAATCTGTGCGGTCCGGCTCATTTGCGGACCTGCAGGGCCTTGAGCCCGGATTGGTGATCATCCGCATCAACAAGCAGCCGACGGGAACCAAGGACCAGTACGACGCTGTCGTCGGAAAGCTGAAAGTTGGCGATGACGTGGTGTTCGAGGTGGTTGATCCGCGGCATCCGGGTAATGGAATCAATTACCTGGGCGGTACGCTGGAGTAAGACACGAGGACGCCAGGCTTGGGAAATTCCAGAATTTCAGTGACACGGCACCGTCGCTGAAAGGAGTTTCCCAAGCTGGAGCTTTTCCCGAGCCTTTCCGCAATTCTGGAAGGGGACGGCTTTTCTCTTGTCACAATGCGGGACATTCCGATAAGGTTGAAAGATCGGTCCCGCAAAATTTGCTTTTAAACGAGGTGGAACCGGCATGCTTTCATTCCGAGCAAGTCTGGCACTTTCGCTTTTGGCCGCATTGGCCGCAGTTCCGGCTTTCGCCGCGCGCACGCATAGAACAACTTCGGCCAGTCGCGCGCACTCACTGCACAAAGCCGCCCCAAAGTCGCACAAGCTACATGGCCAGCAGGCTATTGATCCGGCGCGCGTGACGGAGATCCAACAAGCGCTGATCCGCCAGCACTACCTGACGACGGACGCAAACGGCAAATGGGACGCTACGACCGAGGCCGCGATGCAGAAGTACCAGGCCGACCAGGGCTGGCAGACCAAGCTGATGCCGGACTCGCGAGCTTTGCTGAAGCTGGGGCTCGGGCCGGATTACTCGACGGCGATCAATGCGAAAAATTCGACTTTCGCCGCACCGCCGCCGGTGACGACGATCCCCACCCCGCAGGTAGATGGGTTTACCGCGGCTGCCGGGGTTAGCCGCTAGGTATTTCTTATTTCTGAATGCAAATGAGCCGCCTCAAAGGCGGCTCATTTGCGTTGGTACAGCTCTTGCTGGTGTTAGAACCGCATGGGCGGCATGCCCTTCAGCAGGAATTCGTAGCGGGGGCGGAGGGTATCCGGACCAGAGGTAATGGGGTCGTTGAGATGGATCAATGCGTCGTCTGAACCGTACTTTGGCCACACCGGCAGGCCTGCGCCATTGGGATCGCCGGTTTTGGCGAAGTTGGTCCAGTAGCTCATCACCTCATCGCTCAGCTTCCGGTCTTCCGGACGGACGGTTTCGCCGGGGCGCGTGTCAAGCGTACCGAAGACGTATTCGATGTCGTCAGAGTGAAAGGCAAAGGTGCCCGGGTGGAATTTGCTGGGCAGGGCACGGAGCTCAAAGTGATAGCGGTAGACAGGGGAATCTCCGGTTTTCCGGTGCGCCTCTAGCCATCTCCAAGTGCTGAAGGCGATGAAGGAGTCGCCGCCGAAAGCGCCTGCGGATTCGACTGCCTCGTTGTCTGTCGCTCCGGGATAAATGGAGAGGAACTCGGCTGCCCGATCTTTGAACATTCCAGAAGCCATGCCTTTCCATTTGTCGGCAGTCATGCCGTTGCCGAGGAAGCTACCCTCGTCGCGGTTCCATCCGGCCAGGAGCGGCACATGCGCTTGCTTCCCGGCGGCGTAGGTGTCAGGCACGGGCTCTGTGATGAACTTGCCGTCGACATCGGACGAAAAGCCGCCGCGCTTGGCTTTCACCGCATCTAGAATCTTGTCCACGGGCAGCGCGCGCAACTCCGCGAGCGACTTGGCGCCGAGTGTGGCAACAAAGTCGTCATCCTTCTTCTCGCGTGCTTCAAGGGTATCCATGGGGAGCACATCGCTGAACGCGCCGCCGCTTTCTCCAATGGCTTTGGCGAAGAGGCCCTTGGCCGAGGGTACCGCCATCAGAGTGCTGACGGCGAAGGAACCTGCGCTCTCACCGAAGATGGTTACATTGTCGGCATCGCCGCCGAATTCCTTGATGTTCGCCTTGACCCATTGAAGGCCGGCGACCATGTCCATGAGGCCGTAGTTCCCTGCTGCGCCGTTGGCCTCCTTAGCCAGGTCAGACGTTGCGAGGAAGCCGAAGATGCCCAGGCGGTAGTTGATGGTGACCAGAACTACGCCCTTGAGTGGCAGGAAATCTCCGTTGTGCCGGGGCTCATTGCTGCCGCCGCCGGAGTAGCCGCCGCCGTGGATCCAGAACATGACTGGGAGCTTGCTCTTGCTGGTGGCGTCAGCCGGAGCATAAACGTTCAGGAACAGGCAGTCCTCGCTGGGACCGGCATCCTGGAAAACCATGTCATCGAAGACGTGATTCTGTGCGCAGTGAGCGCCGAACTTGGTGGCGTCCCGCTCGCCTTTCCACTTGGCGGGCGGCTCTGGCGCTTTCCAGCGCAGATCGCCTACCGGTGGGGCCGCATAGGGCAGTCCGAGGAATGCGTTTACTTTACCGTCGTTAATGGTTTTGCCCTTGGCTTTGCCCTGCTCTGTCTTTACCGTCAGCGAATCCGCATGAACTGTGGCAGCCAACCCAAAAACGAGCGCGGTCAATGCCAAGGCACACGTCGCCTTCAACCCCATTTGCATCATAAAAATCCCCCGCGAGATACATTATCAGGACGGGGCGGAGGTTGGGGGAGTTTCAAGGGAATGCACCGGAATCCTAATTGCGTGGATTCTTGCAATCAGTCTAATTTTGCCCCCAGAACTCGCTGTAGTTATGCACGTGCCGATTATTTGCATAATCCTCGGGTGGCCAGCCACATGAACCGACGTGCTTTTCATAGAAGGAAGCAAATCCTAAGCCTGTTTGGCAGAACTGTTGCTTGAGAGTTGGATCAGCGGCGGCGGTTTTCAACTCGGTGGCAACGGCGTTGAACTCGGGACTTCCCACTGGATTTAGCTGGAGCTTTGCGCCGGATCTTAGAGGTAGATCGAGAAAGTACACTCCATTGCCAGTGCCTCCGAAGTCTGCCAGAAAGGCAATCTTTTTTTGATAGGGGATAGCTCGTACCATTGGTAGGCTCGGTTCACCAAGAATTGGGTCCACCCCAAAAGCATTTGGCACATCCAAGGGGTATTCTTTGGTGACGCTGTTCGATCGGAGCAGGAGAAGAGTCTCCGTAGAATCGTCATGGAATGCGCCGTTGACAATCACTATCTGGATTTTGCCGTCGGACGCGCCAAGCATACTTTGAACTGACGCTGGAAGCGACATAGAGGTAGATAAGTCAAAGTGAGGATCAGGCATGAATCCTCCCTCAAATGGGAAGATGCCTGACCACAGCCAATGACGTGCCGGATAGTGTTTCCTTACGACTTGAGCACACATCTCAGTAGGCGCACAGAAGCCCTCTAAGTCGAGGACTGATCGGGTCCCCCAAGAGAAGTATTGGCTCGCGATCGCTGTTCCGGTCAGCAAGAGAGCCGCGACAAAAATGACGCCTCGACGAGTGTTTATTGCCGGAACTCTCACCTGAGTCACGAGTGTTGGTTCGCCGCATAGAGCCTAACCGCAGCGAAGTCCTCGGGCTCAAGATCGGGGTAGTCCTCGAGAATCTGCTCCTGGGTGGCGCCGGTGGAAAGCCAGCCGAGGACGTCCCAGACCGTGATGCGCAGTCCACGGATGCAGGGCTGGCCGGAACGCTTGCCGGGCTCGATGGTAATTCGGGAATCCAGAGCGCTGCTCATGGTGAGATGATAGCGCGATTCAGGATGAGTGAGTAGCGCTGAAAATCAAAGGGTTTCCGGAGCGAGGAGGTCAGCAATCGTTTCCCGGCGGCGGATAAGGCGGGACCTGGAGCCTTCGACTAGAACTTCCGCGGCGCGCGGGCGAGTGTTGTAGTTGGAGGATTGCGCCATGCCGTAGGCGCCGGCATCGAGCAGGGCGATGAGGTCGCCGGGCGCGATGGGTGGGAGCTTGCGATCGCGGGCGAAGAAATCTCCGGTTTCGCAGACAGGGCCGACCACGTCGACGTTTCGCGGTCTGCCAGCACGGAGGCGCACGGGAACAATGTCGTGGTGGGCCTGGTAGAGCGCGGGACGGATGAGGTCGTTCATCGCCGCATCGGTAATGACGAAGATTTTTTTGCCGTTCTTCTTCACCTGCAGCACACGAGCGACGAGCGCCCCAGCCTGGGCCACGAGGAACCGGCCAGGCTCGAGCAGCAGACGGCCTTCGAAATTGCCTAATGCGCTGTCCAGTGCTGCGGCATACTCGGCAACCTTGGCCGCGGCATCAAAAGGGCCGCCGTGATAGTCGATGCCGAGACCGCCGCCCGCGTCGATAGCCTGGAGAACAATGCCATCCCGCCGTAGCCCCGCCACAAGCTTGCTGACCCGCTGCATGGCTGCACCAAACGGTTCGGCGGAACGGATCTGCGAGCCGATGTGGACGCTGACGCCATAAGCCTCAAGCCAGCGATGTTTGGCGACACTCTTGTAGATGCGGGCCGCCTGGCGGATGTCGATGCCGAACTTGTGCTCGCGGAGGCCGGTGGAGATGTAGGGGTGGGTGTCGGCGAAGACGTCCGGGTTCACGCGCAGGGCGAAACGGGCCTTGATCTTGAGTTTGGCGGCGCTAGCGGCAAGCAGTGCAAGTTCGGCTTCGCTCTCCACGTTGAACTGAAGGATTCCGGACTTGAGGGCGAGATCGATTTCGGCGGCGGTTTTGCCAACGCCGGAGAAGACGACGCGATCCACGGCCTCAGGAGCGGCGACAAGAACGCGCTCGAGTTCGCCGCCGGAGACGATGTCGAACCCGGCACCGTGGGCGGCAAGCAGCTTGAGGACAGCAAGAGCTGAGTTGGCCTTGACCGCATAACAGACGAGGTGTTCCCTGCCCGCGAGTGCGCTTTGAAAAAGGCCGAGACGCTCGACCATCTGATCGCCGGAGTAGACATAAAGCGGGGTGCTGTAACGCTTGGCGAGAGCTTCGAGCGAGACTTTGCCGCAGGAGAGTGATTTACCGGGAGCTGGATATTGAAAAGGGCGGGGGGATGCGATGGCGATGGGTGTCAAGATGGAGTTCCGATCAAGGGATTCTCTTTCGAGGGTACAGCATTTTGACGCGGTGCTGGAGCGTCGCTCGTGTTGCGCTGGTTATGCGAGAATCGGTACGCAAATGACATACCGCCAAAAGGCCGCCGCAGTTCTCACTGACAGCCACTTCCTTGTGCCGTTGATCGTGTTCTGCTTCGGGCTTGCGCTGCTCATCACACTGCACTAGCGATTTAAAAACAAGGAGTGCACTGAAGCCGATGCGGAAGAATAGCGAACGCAAGTTTCATCCCGGGTGGTTTGCCGATTTATTGGCTCCAAAGAGGCAATATGGGAATTGCGATCACCATTTTCGGCTCCGCGGCCGCAATATTTCAGGTGGCCCAAACCGCAAAAAAGATGAATACCCCCACCCCTCCCCCCAAAAAACGCCCCTTCCCGCCCTTACGACTCCCGATAACATCAATAAAATGAATTGTTTGAAGATATGACCTATGTACCGATCAGTAAACTTTTGTACCCGAAAACCGGCCCTTTTCGCTTGAAAACTGGTCAAAAACAGCAGTTTTAGGTCGGTTTTGGAGGGCTTTTGGAGACACGGACGAATGCACAGATGGACACGAAAGGAACGATGACAGGAACGGCGAACAGGGACGCGGAGATGCGCGGCAGCGGGCACGGCCTCGGCGTAGTGTGCGCGCTGACAGCCGGCGTGTGGCTGGGAGCCGCTGAAGCTCCAACCAAGCTCGTCAACTCTGGTCTCTCGCCTTATGCCATTTCGCTCTGCATGGTCGCGGGCGTTTTCACGGCGCGATGGACTGTTCCCACGCTGCTGAAAGGGACGCGTTATGTGTTCGCCGACCTGGGACGAAACAAGCACCTGATCCTGAACGCGATTCTGGCGGGAATGCTGTGGGCCGTTGCCAACACGCTTACGGTGTTTGCGATTCGCGATGTGGGCCTGACGATTGCGTTTCCACTTTGGAATACAAACTCGCTGGTGGGGATTTTGTGGGGACGATTGCTGTTCGGCGAGTTGAAGGGCGCGAGCGGGAAGAACGTGGCCAAGGTGTTGTTGGGCGCATTGGCCATTGTCGCGGCAGCGGTGATGCTGGGATTCAGCACCATCCACGGCGACAGCAGTGCGCACGGCGGTCGCGCACTGAGCGGCGTGCTGGCAGCAGCGGGCGCAAGCCTGCTGTGGGGAACAATGTATATCCCCTATCGAAAGGCTTATATCAGCGGGATGAATCCGCTGTCGTTTGTGACGGTGTTTACGATTGGCGAGTTGGGGACCTGCTTTGCGCTGGTGCTGGCACTGGACGGCGGAACGAAGGCGGCGGTTTTTCATTCGCCTGAGGTCAAGCATCTGTTGTTCTGGCTGTTTCTGGGCGGGTTTGTGTGGGTGATTGGAGATTTGTGCCAGCAGTTCGCGACCAAGTACCTGGGGATCGGGCGAGCAATCCCGCTCTCGAATACGAACCAGCTTTGGGGGCTTGCGTGGGGCGCATTGGTGTTTGGGGAGTTGGCTCATGCTAACGCTACGCACAGGCTGCTTGTTGTGGCGGGATCTGTAGTGATGATTCTTGGGGCACTGGCGGTGAGCACTGCAATTGCGAGCGAGCGCGAACACGCATCGACGAGGCTGGCGCTGGAGCGCGAGTGCGTGCGATACGGACTGAATTACGACCGGGTGCTGGTGGCTTACAGCGGGTCAGAAGATCACGGCGACAAAGATGCACGAGGTTGGTGGGACTATGCAATTCTGGCTGCGGCGGCGGGAGTGTTTGTTTATCTCGGCGTGAACGCGCAGGTGCCTCCGCTGGCGATGAATGCAGCATGGCTTTGGATACTTGGCGCGGTGCTGGTGGTGTCGGCGACTGTGTGCGGGTTACAGCTTTGGAGGGTAACCCGGTTCTCGTAAAAGGCGTGATCTAACTCAGGGTCAGGTAGTAGCCGGTTGCGCGCGGAACGGCAACCATAAGCTTGCCATCCTTAAGATGAGCGGGCTGCGAAGAAGGAGTGATGTGCGCTTCGCGGCTTTCGAGGGATGGGGCGTGCAACGATTCGGTTTTCACTTCGCCACCTCTTCCCTTGCCAAAGTCCAGGGTTACTTCGACATCCTTCTCGGCGTCCTTGTTGAGGATGATGACTGCGATCTTGCCGCCGGGAAGCAACGCGGCATAGGCGGCGGCATCGACTCCGGACGCCTGAAGCTGCGCTGTGAAGTCGCCTGCGAAAAAGGTTGCACCACTGAGGGATCCGGCGAACTTGAGTCCTTGCCCCACCGGTTGCAACACGTATTCCGAGCCGAAGGTGGCGATGGGGGTATAGAAGGGGTGAGGGTGCGTTGCGATCTGCTCCGGGGTCGCGCCTGCTTCGCGCAGAAGGACGTCGCCAGGCAGGAAACCGCCGACGGAGTTGGCAACAGACTTGCCGGTGCCTCCGTGCAGATTGATTCCTGAGTAGTTGTTGGCGGCGAGCAGAAGCGAATAGTCCGCTGCCCACAACGCTGCCGCAAATACGTCAGAGACTCCGGGCTTGCCGCCGCGATAGCAGGTATTCCCTTCCGTCATGCGCACACGTGCGCTCATCTTGCCGGCCGCGGCTGTCGCGGTATCGGCGGTTTTTTGAACTCTGGCCATGGTGGCGGGATTGAGAAGCCTCGGAATGTTGACATCCGGGTTGGTTGCTGGTCCTCCGAAATAGTAATGGTGCGATAGCGTTGTGACACTTGGCGCGTTCTGGATAGAGGGCCACAAGTCGGCAATTTCTGTTAGCCACGATACGTCCGCAGCGACATCAGGCATACCAAACTTTACTCCCGGTACGCGGGCGGAGACGGCACGGGCAAGGGTGAGCCACTCATCAAGGTATGTTTTTGCGGACCACGTTTTTGGATCGCGGAGATGATGTCCGAAAAGATCCGCCTCATTGCCGATTTGAAAGTACTGCAGATTTTCGCCGAGAGTCTTCGCAACAAACGCGGCCTCTTCGGCTGCACGCTCGGGCGTATTGGTTCCCATGCCGATGCCATAGAGACATGTCCATCCGGTGGCCTTGAGAAAGCCCGCCAGGTTGCGAACGGCTTCTGCTGTTACCGGGTAATACTGGGCTTTGGGCTCGCCTTCTACTTCGCGGGTATGCGGATGTTCGGGCTCGGAGGATTCGGGTGTGGGCTTCCACCATGCGAACTCGCTGGTGTTGCCGCCGAGGCGCAGAACGCCGTGCGGCGAGACGGCCTTGAACTGCGCAATCAAGCCGGTGTTGCCCGCCGCAAAGAAACTGGGGTCAGTTAGTTGCTGCACCTCATAAGAAAGGCCGACAAAGTCCGCCGGCATATGTGCGCCTGTCGCCTCAGGCGGAATCGTAAGGGTGACCTGAGCTGCCGCGCGGCCTTGAGCGCGAAGACGGGTTGCGGCAAGAGATACGGCGGCAGTGGCAATGAATTTCCGGCGGCTGATGGTCATGGATAGAAGTGTAATCTGCGAGGGCAACTGCGCGATGTGACCGCCACCGCATTAGTCGCAGCTTAGAACAAACTCGTGTTTTTGGGGCTCATTTCGACGGGGGAGATTGCCACAATGGGGCCCGCCAAATTCTCTTGACAACCAATAGCCAATTGGTTATGGTTTTTCAAGATTGGCCGCGGGAGTTCGCGATGAAATTCAAATTTTCAAATTTCTCCACTGTAGGGTGCGGAAAGGATTAGCGATGCAAATCAAACTTACGAGTGTCTTCGTCGACGACCAGGAGAAAGCCTTGAAGTTCTACACCGAGATTCTTGGCTTTCAGAAGAAACTTGATTTTGCGGGGGGTGGAAACTATAGGTGGCTGACAGTTGTCTCCGCTGAAGAACCGGACGGTGTGCAACTGGTGCTGGAGTCCAATGAGGGCTACAACGCGGCAGCGAAACCGTATCAGCGGGAGATTCATAAGAGCGGGATAGCTGCTGCGAATTTCTTTGTTGGGGACGTGCAAAAAGAATACGTGCGGCTCAAGGATCTCGGGGTGATGTTTACCAAGGAGCCGACCAAGACCACGGGATCAACGATCGCAGTTCTTGACGATACCTGCGGAAACCTTATCCAAATTACGCACCTGGATTGGTAAGTGGACCTGTAACACGATGTGTAACTCAGGAGCGTTTCCATGCAAGTTGAAACGGACCATGTTTTCAAGGCTCTCGCCCACCCGACGCGCAGGGCGATTTTTGAGGGACTGACGCGCGATGGGGAGCAGACCGTTCACGCACTCACTCGTCGCGCAGGAATTTCGCAGCCGGCCGTATCAAAGCACCTGGTGATTCTGAAGCGGGCGAAGCTGGTACGCCATCGGCACGAGGGCCGTGAGACGCATTACAGTGCACGGCCGCAGGCCCTGGCGCCGCTGGTTGACTGGATGACCTTGTATGGAGCTTTCTGGCGCGACAAATTTGATCGCCTTGAGAATCTGCTTGAAAGGATGGACCCATGAACGATTCTTCTGAGTCCCGCACGGTCGTCGTTGAACGTGAGATGCCACATTCGCAGGAGAAGATATGGCGTGCGCTAACTGAAGGCAAGTTAATTGAAGAGTGGCTGATGTCGAATGATTTTCAGCCGGTCGTGGGACACCGGTTTACTTTCCGCGCCGCACCTGCGCCAGGTTGGAATGGGGTGATTGAAAGTGAAGTCCTGGTGGTGGAACCGCCTGTGAGGCTTGCTTATAGCTGGGGCACGCTGGGAGTGGGGAGCGTGGTTACATGGACGCTGACGCCGACTGCAGGCGGCACTCATCTTCGCATGGAGCAATCCGGCTTTGGGCCTGATCAAGAGGCTAACTACAAGGGTGCGAAGTACGGATGGAACAAGTTCATCGGTAACCTGGAACGGGTTGTTGGAGGAATGGACTAACTATGAAGAGAAGATCGGTTCTTTATTGGACGATGACCGGACTCGTCGCATTTTTTATCGGTGGCGGCGGCGCCTCGCAGGTATGGCAATACGCCTCTAACCCGCACGGCGTTGTGCCTTTGCTTAAATACCCCATGTACTTCTTTGCCATACTGGGGTTCTGGAAAGTGATGGGGGCGATTGCGATCCTCGCGCCGCGTTTTCCGCGCCTCAAGGAATGGGCGTATGCGGGGATCTTTTTTGACCTGACAGGCGCGGCCGCATCGTGCGCGGCTGTGGGCGGTTATGGAGCATATGCGTTTCACGTGGTCGCATCGCTGATCATTACTGGTTTCACTATTGCGTCATGGGCTCTCCGACCGGAGAGCCGTAGGATCGGTGTTCTGATTCCTGCGAGAAATGGTTGAGAATCTGAGTTGGAGAACTGATTAGTCACCATGACAACGAGTAACTCGAATCCCAAGGTTGATGCCTTCATTGCGAACGCGACGAAGTGGCAAAACGAGTTGAAGAAGTTACGTGAGATCCTGCTTGTTTCTGAGTTGACCGAAGGATTCAAGTGGAGTCAACCTTGCTACACGCTTGAAGGAAAGAATGTAATTGTCATGAGTGAAATGAAGGAGTCATGCGCATTTGCATTCTTCAAAGGCGCGTTGCTGAAGGATGTGCACGGCGTGCTAACTGCGCCGGGGAGACATTCGCAGTCTACTCGCTGGATTAAGTTCACTTCTGTACGAGAGATTATGGCGATGAAGTCTGTTTTGAAGGCTTATATTCGCGAGGCAATTGAGGTTGAAAAGTCCGGGTTGAAAGTGAAGTTGAGGAAGACTTCGGACCTGCAATTTCCTGAGGAATTGGTAGTGATGCTGGATGAATCTGCTGCTTTCAGAGAGGCTTTTGAAGGACTGACACCGGGGCGGCAGAGGGCTTATATCTATCACTTTTCTGCGCCCAAACAGGCTAAAACCCGGGAGGCGCGGGTTCGGAAATTGATGCCGCATATTCTTGAGGGAAAGGGACTTCTGGACGAATAGGAGTGCGCGAAAGGTTCAATCGTAGGGGTGCGCTGCATAGCTGAAATGGCTGCAAGGATGGTTACAAAACATGCGAAAGGGTTGAACCTGTGGTTGCGAGTCGTGGAGACACGTACCGTGGGGGCAGCCTTTTAGAGATGTTTCGGTTGCGGAGAGTTTAATTAAACGATGCAGAGGGTTGCAGAGAGTTAGCCGCTTTTTTGAAAATCGCGTTGATTTCGCACGTGTTATTTGCGTAAGTTATTGATTATGTGTTATTTATTTTGATTTTGCTTGCAGTGCAGGTGCGCAAAAAAGAGCGCCGAGAATGAGTCGTCACTTTGGACGGATGGCGCTCCCATTCAACACGGTGCGACTGTGATGAACGCACAGGGCCTGAGGGGAGGCCACATGCACTCCCCTTTCAGGTTGCTGGGGTTACTCGACCGTGACTACCATCTGGGCCGTTGGGTAGGCGCCGCGAGCGTTGAAGTAGGGGAAGTTTGCGTCGGAGTTGCCACCGATGAGCTTGCCTACGAGCGAGGTGGAGCTGGTGTGGAAGGTGACGTCTGCCGCGCCGAAAGCGATGGCGGGAAAGGTAGTCTGCTGCTTGATGACGCCTTGCCGGCCCTGGTACCACCAGTTGGCAATGAACAACTGCGGACCGGTGGCTGCCTGTTCAGCGCCGGCGAGAAAGTAAGGCGGCTGCCAGAGAGGGGATGCGGCGATATAAAGTGAGCCGGCGGTGGTGGCGTCGCCGGAGTACTCATAGGCCAGCTCGGGATCGAAGACGGCGGGCATGCCCGCGTGCTGGAAGCTCTCTGCCAGTTCAGGGTTGTTGGTGAGGTAGATGAGGGTGTAATTGTTGATGGTGCCTGAGCCGTCGGGCGAGACCAGGCCGATGCCGATGTGGCTGAGGGTGGTGGGCACGGGTTTGGAACCGTTGACGGAGACGCCCTGGCAACTGGAGGCGCGGATGACAATTGTGGCCTGGCCGGTTTCAAGCAGCGTGGTGAAATTGGCTGGAACGAGGGATTTGGCGAGGGGCGTGTTGGCAACGGGGCCCCAGCCGGCGAATTCCGAGCAATTGGTGAAGTCCGCGGTGAATCCGCGGCCTGCGGCATTGGCGGGCGTCACTTCGACGGCGAGCGCCAACAGGGCGGCGATCAGAATGATGCGTTTCATGAGGAGGTCCTCCAGAGTGCGTTCCTGGTTTATAGCTGGTCGCAACAGGTTGGCAGGGCGAGCGTGGCCCGAGTCCAGACGGCAGGGGAATCGACTTGTTGCTTGCTACTGATTGAAGTGGGGGAGGCAGGACATTTTGTGACGAGGGCGCGGTTTTTATTGGCGCGATTCCAAACGATGGTTTGTGAAGTTAAAAATGAGCCGTGAGTGCCGGAAAGAGCGTTTGGTACTCAGACGGGGCACGGAGGATTTTTGGGTGTAGTTCGAGATGGAAGGAGATTGGCCACATGAAGAGCAATGAGCAACCAACCGGTGGAACCGCATCTGAACTGATTGACCAGCGGATACGGGACCTGGGGGATTGGCGTGGGGAGACGCTCAGCCGCATGCGGGTGCTGATTCTGGAAGCCTACCCGGAGATTATCGAGGAGTGGAAGTGGATGGGAACGCCGGTGTGGTCGCACAGCGGGATTATCTGTACGGGAGAGACTTATAAGGCCGTCGTGAAACTTACGTTTGCAAAAGGGGCCAGTCTGCCTGATCCGAAGGGGCTCTTCAATTCGAGCCTCGAAGGAAATACACGAAGGGCGATCGACATTCGCGAAGGGGAGAAGGTGGATGCGAAGGCCTTCAAGGCGCTGGTGAAGGCCGCGGTGGAGTTGAATGGGATGACGAAGAAGAAACGGTAAGCCGCGGGTCCTAAAGAGCGCGGGCGAGGACGCCCACACGACAGCCGATCTGGAGATCGGCGCTACCGTTTCATCTCGCGTGGGTCAGCTTTGCCGGTGGATGACTAAGAAGAGACGGTAAGCGGCCGCTCGGCGGCGTGGTATTTGAGCCGAATATCCGGATGACGTCAGTTCGATGGGCTGCCCCATGCGAATGGGAGGGCATGGCGGATCGTTTCGACCCCCTCCATCAAAAGGTTGAGACCCTTTTTCATCTTTCTGATCGGGGAAATTCAGGATAAACTCTCTTAACATGGGAGACGCCCCGTCTCCTGTGCCTACTTCCCCTTGAGGTCTATTTCTATGGCTACCTCCAGTTCGAGCATGCCGCGTGTTGCGCTTATATCCTCGGCAGGCCCAAGCTTTTACGAAAAACTCAACTCGCGTTGGCACGAGCGCGCTCTACAGACTTTCATGGCCATTGTTCTTTTGCATTGGGGAGAACATCTGGCGCAGGCTTATCAGATCTGGGTGATGGGATGGCCGCGGCCGATGGCCAATGGCATTCTCGGATTCTGGTATCCGTGGCTCATCAAGTCAGAAAGCCTGCATTACGGATATGCGATTGTAATGCTGATTGGGCTTTGGGTTCTTCGCAAAGGCTTCACGGGCCGCGCGCGCACGTGGTGGACGGTGGCGCTGGTGATTCAGTTCTGGCATCACATTGAGCATCTGCTGCTGTTTGGGCAAGCTACTCTGCACCACAATCTGGCAGGGAAACCGGTGCCCTTCAGCGTGCTCCAGTTTTTCTTCCCGCGTGTAGAACTCCACCTCTTCTATAACTCGGTTGTTTTCGTTCCCATGGTGATCGGCATGTACTATCACATGTTTCCGCCCGCAACTGAACCCCAGGAGCATGCCAACTGCACCTGCTCATGGCACAAGATTGAAACCGGCCAAGGGGCCGCTTGTGAAGCCTGAGGGGATTTGCGGCAAGAAGAGGCACGTTTGAACGAGAACGTATCGAGCCGGAGGACGGGCGGCTCTCCGGTGGGGAGACTGCTCTTCGCATTCATTTCTTTGGGCGCATTGACTGTTGCCGGTTGCGGACACACCGCTGAGTTGTCGCAGAGTATTTCCGTTCAAGAGGAGATTACGCCACAGCCGGTGCGGGTCGGCGACTCCACGGTGTCCGTGCAACTTTCCGATAAGAACGTGGCTCCCATTGCCAAAGCCGTTGTCCTGGTTGAAGCGGAGATGAATCATCCGGGGATGGCGCCTTCGTTCAAAACCGCAACCGAAACCGCACCAGGACACTACCAGGCCCGCATCACCTTCGACATGGCGGGCGATTGGGTTTTGTTGTTGCATATCACGCTCGCCAGCGGTGAGAAGATTGAGCGGCAGATAGACGTGAGAGGCGTCCAACCACACTAGTGCTAAGACCTCGCAATAAGATAAATTCTCTCGGTCAGGTGCGGGCGTGGACGCCCACACGACAGCCGGTCTGGAGACCGGCGCTACACTCGTGGAATCTCAAAACCATACGGTCACGGTACTAGTACCTTGCCAAGGGCTCCTTTCAATTCGGTTGAACCTGATTCAGATTTTGTAGAGGCCCCGCCGTTCGATTTACTTAGGTTCCCTGTCATCGGGAGTTTTTTCAAGTGGCGACCCTCTCGAACTCTGTTGCAGATTCCCATGCTGATTGTCAGCATGGCGATGATCGCGGACGGGCTCTTTGGACCTTCGCTGTCACCGAAGAATCTGGCCACCGTTTTGACCTGGGTACACTTTCGCGGCGCATTGGTTCTGATCTTGCTTTGCGCAGGCAATTTCTTTTGCCTGGCATGCCCTTTCATGCTGGTGCGCGACCTGATGCGGCGATGGATTCACCCTCGCTTCAGTTGGCCGCGCAAGCTTCGCAACAAGTGGATTGCGGTTGTTTTGTTCGCATTGATTCTGTTCTCTTATGAGTTATTCGGGCTGTGGTCTTCGCCATGGCTGACTGCATGGATTATTGTGGGTTATTTTTTAGCGATTCTGCTGGTGGACGGTTTTTTTAAGCACGCGACTTTCTGCAAGTATGTTTGTCCGATTGGCCAGTTCAACTTTCTGGCTTCAACGATATCTCCGCTCGAAGTCAAAGTACGCGATCAGCACGTATGTTCTGGTTGTCACACCAAGGACTGCATCCGTGGGGTGCGTGCGCCGGCATCTGAATTTGTGATTCTGCAGCGGGGGTGCGAGCTTGCACTGTTTCAACCGAGCAAATTTGGCAATATGGACTGCACCTTCTGCCTAGACTGTGTGCAGGCCTGTCCGCATGACAACGTTGGCATTCCTAGCCGCCTGCCCGCCAGTGAGCTGATGGAGGATCCGCGGCGATCCGGCGTTGGCCACCTTTCAAGGCGTAAAGACATTGCCGCGCTGACGATTGTCTTCTGTTTTGGCGCACTCATGAATGCGTTCGGCATGGTGAGCCCAGCGTATGTGGTTGAACAGTGGCTGGGGCGGGTGTTGCACGTGAACAGCGATGCCTCTGTGCTGGGCCTGCTGTTTGCGATCTTCCTGCTGGTTGAACCGGCGATTCTGCTTGGACTTGCCGCATGGATTTCGCGCGCCTGGGCGGGAGTGAGGATGGGGCTGCTTCCACTTGCTGTGCGCTATACGTATTGCCTGGCGCCGCTTGGTTTCGGCATGTGGCTTGCCCACTATGGATTCCACTTTCTAACTGGGCTTTATACGATCGTGCCGGTCACTCAGAATGCTTTTGCCGATGTTGGCTGGCCTATTTTTGGCGCGCCGCAATGGAATCTTGTTGGCCTTCCACTGTACATGGTGGAACCGATCGAGTTTGGATTTCTGTTGCTGGGGATGGCGGGATCGCTTTTGGTTCTGTGGCGATTTGCGGAGGAGGACTGCGCTGACAAACCGGTACGGCTGTTTGTGCCCTGGGCGGTTGTGTGCTGCATTCTGTTGCTTGCGGCTCTCTGGCTGATTACGCAGCCGATGGATATGCGGGCCACTATGATGGCGGGTTAGTTCAGCGCGGTTCGCAAAAGGAATTGGCGAGGAAGAATTGACGGGAATGAGGGGTGAGTTGAGTACGCGGAGAAGACGACTTGCATGGCGTACCTGGCTTGCGACCGCGCTGCTCTTTGTGAGCGGAAGCGCTCCAGTCTGGGCACACATTGGACCACCGTACCCAATTATGCAGGACCGAAAAATTGGGCCTCTGAAGGTGGAGGTATGGAGTAACCCCGATGTCGGGACGGGGAGTTTCTTTATCGTGATCGATCCGCCGAAGGGAGGCTCCGTGCCTTCCGACATGAAGGTCCAGGTGAGTGTTCAGCCCGTGAGCGGACGGTTGCCGGTGAAGACATATAACGCGTGGCGCGACGACCTCCGCGACCGGGTTGAATTCAAGGCGGAGGCTCCGTTCGATAAAGAGGAGACGTGGAAGGTTGAGGTTACATTGTCGAGCGCGGCGGTGAGCGGCGAGACTGACACAAATGTTGAGGTGACACCCGCGCTGTTGGGGCGGTGGGATCTTTTGCTGTTCCTGCTTCCCTTCCTTGGGGTGGGATTTTTATGGTTCAAAGCGGTAACCACGAGGCGTCGAAATACACGGTCACGGGCGAAGAAACCTGCAACGCTGGATTGATTTGCGATAAGGCCGGCCCAGCGTCGGGTCGCTTTACAATGGCGTGATGGCTGAGCTGCCGTTTGTGGATGTGGTGGGCGTGGGGTTGAACGCCACCGATACGCTGATTCCGCTGGTGAGATATCCGGAACGGGGTTCGAAGACCGAATACAGCGGTTCGACGGTGATGCCCGGGGGACAGGTGGCGACAACCATGGTTGCCTGCCAGACCTGGGGATTGCAGACACGGTATGTGGGCAAGCTCGGCGATGACGATGCGGCGAGGCTGCACAAGGAGGCGTTTGAGCGTGCGGGTGTGGAGGCGCACCTGGTGACTGTGCCGGGAGGGACGAGCCCGCAGTCTGTGATTCTGGTGGACGAAGGCGGCGAGCGGACGGTGCTTTGCCGGCGCGATGAGCGGATGCTGCTGCAGCCGGCGGAGCTGGACAAGCGATGGATTGTGAATGCACGGGCGCTGCATGTGGACGGCTTTGAAACTGCCGCTGCGACAAAGGCCGCGGGGTGGGCACGGGAGGCGGGGATCCCGGTGATTGCTGACCTGGATGAGGCTTACGCCGGGGTGGAACTGCTGCTCGAAAACATTGACTACCTGATTGTGAGCCGCGACTTTCCGGGGCGGCTAATGGACGAGCCGAACCTGGAACAGGCGTTGAAGCGGATGCAAATGCACTACGGATGCCGGCTGACGGCGGCGACGCTGGGGCAGGACGGGGTGCTGGCGTGGGATGGGCGGGAATTTCACCACTGCGCAGCCTATCGTGTGCCGGTTATGGATACGACGGGAGCGGGGGACATCTTCCATGCTGGTTTCATTTACGGGTTGCTGCAGGGGTGGGAGCTTAAGGATCAGCTCGACTTTGCGTGTGCGGCGGCGGCGATGAACTGCATGGCCAGCGGGGCGCGGGGCGGCATTGGGCGCGTGGATTCCATTCAGGCGATGAGGACCGCAGGGGCACGCCACGAGAATGCGTACGAGATACCCGGGGCGGAATCAGGGTGAGTTCTGGATAGACCGTTGGTTTGGTTGAGAGTTGGGCGTTACCTTCGGAATCCTGACTGGACGCAGATTCGGTTACGTTTGATGTAGTCTCTCGTGTCTTTTGAGGGAGAGTAGCCCAGGTATTTGTTGAATATAATCAGACTTCCTACCGATAGAGAATGAGATAGCTAGACCGTCTCTGGGGACGAATGAATGAAAGCTGCAAATTATTACGAGCTCCTGCAGATCAATCCTAATGCGGAGCCCGATACGATCCACCGTGTATTCCGGTTTTTGGCCAGCCGCTTCCACCCTGACAATCCTGATTCTGGCGATGCAGAGAAGTTCTTCGTTCTGAAGCAGGCGTACGATGTCTTGTCGTCGCCGGCGTTACGGGCGGAGTACGATGCGGCGTGCGAGAAGGAGGAGGTTGAACCTGATCCGCTTTCGAACCAGGTCGATTTCATGGACAGCATCGATGGAGAGTTGAACCGGCGCATGGCTTTGCTGGCACTGCTTTATTCCAGGCGGCGCACCAATCCGAGTCATCCGTCCGTGTCGCTGCAGGAAGTGGAAGACAAGATGGGTTTCCCGCGCGACTACCTGGAGTTTACGACCTGGTATTTGACGAGGAAGGGTTATATTACGCGGGCCGATAACTCGGCTTTCACGCTGACACACGAGGGCGTGGATTTTGTGGAAGCAAACCGCGGGAACATGCCGGTGCTGAACAAGCTGTTGACCAGCAGTACCGGGCCTTTCACAACCAATTCTTCGGGGGGGCCGATTATTGTGCCGGCTGGTTCTGCTGCGGTGAGTGGGGCGGGGGCAAAGGCGCACGAGGTGCAATAACGACCCTGGATTGCCAAAAAGAAAGTGCGGGGAGCTGGAGTTTTCGGCTCCCCGTTTCATTTTGGCGACTAACGATCTGGATCAAAAGTAAAAAATCAGGTTGGTTGGGCGGGCTCTGAGGCTTATGGCTGGCGGAGCCACTCGGCCATGAGCGAGGCTACTTTCTGCGGCTGCTCGTAAGCTGCAAAGTGGCCCGCATCGGGGAGCAGATGGAACTCGCATCCACCCGGCGCGGACGTGAAGGACTCCATTTCGGCTGGGGTTATGGCGGTGTCTTCTCCTCCGGCGATGGCGAGAACCGGCGCGTTGATTGTTGGGACGGTGGGAAGCGAATCGGGTCGCGTAGCGAGGCCAGCCTGGACGGCGATGGCGGACTCTGCGGTGAGGGTCATGCGGGTGCGGAGTTCGGCAACCATGGCTGGATTGCGCTCCTGGGCGGTTTTGCCGGTGAGGGAGTGCGCCATGCCGTCGAAGAGGGCCGATGTTCCGTCGGCGCGGACCTCGGTGATATTGGCTGCGCGTTTTTGACGGGCTGCTTCGCTGTCGGGCTGCGGCTTGGAGCAGATGAAGGCAAGGCCGGTGATTCGCTGGGGCGCGATGCGCCAAAGTTCGAGCAGCACGTAACCACCTATGGAGCAGCCTGCGAAGACGGCTTCAGGGAGCTTGAGGTGGTCCATCAGAGCAAGAATGTCGGTGGCGATCTGCGTCATGGTGAGGACGGGAGCGTCTGGGACTGCGGAGAAGCCGCCGATGGGAAGACCTGCGCCCAGTTCCGAGTTGCCGTGGCCGCGGAGGTCGGGCACGATTGCGCGTACACCCCCGAGGTCCTCAATCAGCGGACGCCAATACTCCCGATCGAGCGGAGTGGGATGGAGAAAAATGACCGGCATCCCGGTTCCAGTTTCACGAAACTCAAGCCTCGCTGCGGGGCCCGCTCCGGAACTCACTCCGGCCGAGTGATAAGCACGAATCATATACCTGGAGGATAAACCCCAGGGGCGGCGATGGATTCTTCAGGGATGCCGATCCAGCCGGCGATGTAGGCGACCGCGACGATTCCGCCGCTGCAGAAGAAGCCGACGACGGTAAAGATGCGGACGAGCGCAATATCCCATCCGTAGGCCTGGGACATGGCGATGCAAACGCCGGCAATTTTGCGGCCGAAGATGGGGCGAACGAGCGGTCTTCCCTGCACCGCCTCAGAGGTTGGAATGCCCGCACCGCAGGCTGAGCAGAACCGTGCGCTAACGGGCAACTGAGTGCCGCAACGATGACAATAGACGCCCATAGATCAATTCCTCCGGAAACTGGCCACGGTTGAGATACGGATGGGATGAGGATTGGGTTCCATAGGCGCTGTTTTTATGGGTCAGGATCAGAGGCTGTTACGAAACTCTCAATTGGCGCAGCGCAGAGATTATCTTCTTTCGCCCGCTTACGCGGGCTTGCACTGTTTTGACATTCCCACAACCCCAGTCTCGCGACTGAGGCTACCCTCTGCCGCCCGCTGACGCGGGCTGAAGGCGATTCTATGCCGTCCATACTCAGGCTCGCGCGGATGCTAGGTGCCGACGTAGGCAGTGCGGAGGTATTTTCTTGCAGTGTCGGCGCGGGAGGTGTTTGGGCCTGCATCAATGGCCATCTGGTAATCGCGGAGGGCGGGTTGACGCTCGCCGTTGAGGTCGTGGCACTCTCCGGCGTTGAGGAGGGAGCGGATTTTGAGCTCTGCGCCGACGTTGGGGGTGAGGGCGGCCTGCTCATAGGATTGGGCGGCGTCGGCGAAGTGGCGCTGGCCGCGGAGGGCATCGCCCAGGCCGAAGAAGGCGAGCTCCATGCGGGCGGAGGAGTAGTAGCCCGGCTTGTTCGCTGCAAGGATGTCGCGATAAGCGGCGACGGCGGCCATGCCTTCTCCCGCGTCCTTGCGCAGATTGGCTTCTTCGAGACTGAAAAGATAGTCGCGCGGGTACTGCATGCGGAGGGACTGGACGACCTTGACGGCCTCAGCGTAGCGGGCTTCGCGGCGAAGGAAGAGGGCGATGGTGGTGCGGGCTTCGACGCTGGTGGCGATTCCTCGATTGCCATCGTCGGTGAGCATCTCAAGGCCTCGAGACTTTGAGCCGGACATGCCGGCAAAGCCGATGAGCAGCTTGAAGGGCAGTGGAAGTGCGCCGACTACGTACTCATACACGCCGACGACGAGCTTGGCGTCGATGTAGTCGGGATCGAGTTGGAGGACGTGGACGTGGTCGTTCTTGGCAGCGAGGGCGAGCTTGAACCCGGAGACGTAGCTGCGCTGGACCATGGCCATGTACGTGCATTTGAGGGAGCGGGCCCAGCCACGGGAATAAAGGGCGTCGACGTCGTTCTGGTTTTTGCTGATGCGCCAGTCGGCTTCGTGGATGGCCTCGTCGGCGAGCGCGAGGATGCGGTCGCGGGTTTTCTGGTCTTCGACAACGGCGTGGCGGCCGGTGAGGAAGCCGTCGTTGGCGTAGAAGGTGGTGTCGAGCAGGTCGAGGCGGTAGAGTTCCTGAAAGAGCACGGCGTCGAGCAGGAGCGCGGTGGCCTGCGGATCTCCGGGATGAGCGGCATGGAAGCGCTCGAAACGCTCGACGGCGCCAGGGTAATCGAGGTTATAGAAGTGATCGGACGCTTCGCGGACCAGTGGGTCGCGGTTGAGCGGGTTGGTGTGCACGTCAGACGCCGAGGCGTGGTTGGTTGAAGCCAGCAAGGCCATTGCCAGTGCTGCTGTGCACAACCATCGATGGGACGCGCTCTTCAACCCGATGCCTCCTTACGGACGATGGTGCTGAAACGAAAGCCGGATGCGGCAATTAAAAAATAGTGAACCCCACAAAAGGAAAGTTCCGCCTGTTTGACGTTAATGGGAAATAGAAGACGCGATAAAAACCCCAACTCGGTGTTCCCTGCCCGCGGCTTCAAAGAAACTGGTCCCATAACCCCGTGTTCGCTTTCGGGTTTAAACCTAGAAGGATTGGTGCGATGAATCGTAAAGAGTTGCTGCGTCACCTGCTCAACCAGGCTCAGTTTAACGGATTCGAGTTCCGCCGTTGGTACCAGTTGCATGTGCAGCCGGTGTGGCCAGGCAACGAGCAGGCGTTGACCTTGCTGGCCAGCGAGGGCCGCCACTACACGCTTCTGTTTTCGCACGAATTTGCACGGTGTTTCTGGCGGACTGGCGCACAGATCAGTTTCATGGTGCCGTCGATCACTTATCCGCGGATTACGCCTGCGGGAGACGTTGTACAGGTAACGCGGAAGCCGTTTACGCGGCGCACGATCAAGCCAGACGTGTGGAAGTATCACCTTCGTCAGATGGCGGCCGCGGATGATCCAATCGACTATTTGTGCAGGTTTCTTCCCGCACAATCGCAGGTGATGATGCAGGAGCAAGCTGCGATGGTACAGATGGCTGCTCAGGCCTGAAAACTGAACTGTCGCTTGATCGCGGGATGGCTTAGGATTGAAGCATGCCCATCCCGGATCGGCTGAATCCCACATTCGTCGCCGAGCGGCCTGCTGCGCCGCTCGGATTTGACTCATTTGAAGAGGCGCGGAAACGCCTGATTGTGGCGCTGGATGTGCCGGATGCGGTGTCCGCAGCGGCGCTTGTTGAGCGGCTGGACGGGACTTGCCAGTGGTTCAAGGTGGGAATGGAGCTGTTTACCGCGGCCGGGCCGGCAGTGCTTGAGCCGCTGCTGAAGCGCGGGCACTCCGTGTTTCTGGATCTGAAATTCCACGATATCCCCAATACGGTTGCGGGAGCGGTGCGCTCGGCTGCCCGCTTGGGGGTGCGCATGGTGAACGTGCATGCCGTCGGCGGACCCGTGATGCTGGCCGCTGCGCGCGAGGCGCTTGAAGGGTGCTCCGATCCGCCTGAATTGCTGGCGGTGACGATGCTAACTAGCATGGATCAGACACAGACTTACGCGATTGGCTACGAGCGCTCGCCGGCTGAACAGGTGGAATTGCTGGCGCGGATGACACTGGATGTGGGGATCCACGGGTTTGTGTGCTCGGCTGAGGAAGTGGCGACGCTGAGAGCGCTGACAGGGCCGGAGGGCGTGCTGGTGACGCCGGGGATTCGGCCTTTGGGGGCGGCTAAGGGCGACCAGAGCCGGATTGCTGCTCCGGCGGAGGCGCTGAGGAAGGGCGCGAGCTACCTGGTGGTGGGAAGGCCGATTACGCAGGCGGAGGACCCGGCGGCAGCGGCGGAGGTGGTGTTGAAGGAGATGGCTGGGGCGCTGGAAGGGTGAGGGTGGGGCTGGATCGCGTACGGAAAACTCCGCCATTGATCGAATTTTGTGAGAGGCTTCCCTCAGCGGCTAAAGCCGAAGCTCACTTCAGCGTTTATGGCACGATTGAAATCGTGCCCTTTCAAAACACTGCCATGAAGTTGCAAGAAACACTAGGCTCAAAGCAGGAAAAAGCCCGGCTTGGCGCCGGGCTTTTGATTTCTGGATTCTTAACTGTTGCTTGCGCATCTTCGACTATTACTTAAAGTTTTTCGTAGAATTCGCACGCGGAGCACGAGATGTAGACGCCGCCGGGGATGCCGCGCTCGCGGTCCTTTACGCGCTTGACGATGCGCGTGGGCTTGCTGCATTTGGGACAGTCGGTTGACTTCGTCGTGTCCATTACCTTCTTGCGGTCACCTGTTTTTGCGATCTTAGCCATGGGTCGGGTGTTTCTCCTTCTGGGGTTGTCTCTGCACGCATCCGCTTGCGCGAAC
>Ga0302319_10005054_pt1 | contig 26721 bp, 19 predicted proteins | sample Bog_T0_2_FD_203319 | JGI IMG/M metagenome (GOLD analysis project Ga0302319, IMG submission 203319) | Peat permafrost microbial communities from Stordalen Mire near Abisko, Sweden - Bog_T0_2 | ecosystem: Environmental > Terrestrial > Soil > Wetlands > Peat | place: Sweden: Abisko, Stordalen Mire... | reverse complement strand
GCGCGGTCACCCAGAGGCCGATGCCGATGCTCAGGATGGCCACCTGCAGAAGGGCCAGGGGCAGGAGCCAGGCCGTCGCATGGAGATGAAAGGTGCCCGCCCTCGGGCCGGTTTTCTCCAGCGCGAAGATCACGAAAAAGGTGGCCACCTGTATGCCAAGCGCGACCAGGTTCGAGAGGGCGGCCGCCAGGGGGACGATCAGGCGGGGAAAGTACACCTTGCCGAACATGCTCGCGTTGGCCAGGAAGGTGTTCGAGGTCGACTGGAACGTCTGCGCGAAATAATTCCAGGGCAGCTGTCCGCAGAGGTAGAACAGGGACGAGGGAACGCCGTTGGTGGGAATCCTGGCCACCCTGGAGAAGATCACGACGAAGATCACCGTGGTAAGCACTGGCTGGATGATGTACCACAGGGGGCCGAGGACCGTCTGCTGGTACCGCGCCACGATGTCGCGTCTGGCCAGCAGCCAGAGCAGGTCCCTGTACGAGTACAGCTCGCGCCAGGAAAACCAGCGCCAGCCCCGGGTTGGCTGGATGACAATCTCCAGGCCCGCGGCCGGGTCGGGTGGGGGGGGCTTTGGGATCAAGGGGAAGTTAGCGGGGTGTTGAAAAACAACGCCCTGCCAGGACCGTTCGAGTAACAACGCGCGTGCCGGGCGGGACAATCAAATTGTTAGGTACGAGGCGAGGCGCTCCTTGAATCTCGCGAAAGAAAACTGCTCCGCCCTCGCGAGCATCGGCGCCTGGCTCCAGGGGCGTCGAAGCGCCGTGACGCAGGCCGCCGCGATCTGGGAGATGTCCCCATAGTCAGCGAGCACGCCGGTGTCTTCCGTGATGATCTCCGGTGTGGCCCCGGCGCGGGCGCCGACGCAGGGCCGGCCCCTCGCCATCGCCTCGATGTAGACCAGGCCGAATCCCTCGCTCTTGCTCGGCAGGGCGAACACTCTGCAGGAGCCGAGAAGCTCGTCCAGCTGCAGATCCGGGATTGCCCCAAGGAACTCCACGGCGCCGCTCGCGATCAGCCCGGCCTGGTGCGCATTGCCCTGCAGCCGGGGCAGGTCATCCCCGCGGCCCACGACGAGGAGGCGCGCATTGGGGACCCGCCTGACCACCTCGGGCATGGCGGCAATCAGGTGCTCCACCCCCTTGTACCTGTTGCCATAGGTCAGCCGGGACACCGTCACGATCACCGGGGCGCACTCCGCGGGCGGGACACCGGGCCTGATCTTGAAATACGGGTCCAGCGCATTGGGCAGCACGGTGACCCGGCCGGCCGGCAACCCGGTCCGTGCGAGCACCTCCCGGCGCGTGAATTCGCTCACGCAGAGGATGCCGGCCGCGCCGCGCATGGCCAGGCGCTCGGCGAGATTGAAACTGCGCCACACCTCGATCCCGTGCGCCACAAGGTAGTACTTGATCCTGGGATTCGCGATCTTGGCGAGCCACGCCACAGGCAGCTGCGCCACATGCCCGCAGATGATCACCCTGCACTGCCGTCCCTTCTTCACCGCCGCGCGGGTGAAGCGAAGCTTGTCCCGGCTGCACACATACCAGTCCTCCAGGTTGTCGTTCGCATACCTGCGGATGTCATTGGAGTCGAGAATAGGGTCGTTCAGGCTGACCAGTTTCACGCCAAAGTTCTGCTCCTGGCCCAGGTCGCACATGGCCTTGAGGTACAGGCTCAGCATCCTGGAAATTCCCCCCAGCGAGGAAAACAGCTCGGGGGACAGGAGCATGGCGAGGAACCGGTAGTTGGGTTTGTCCGTCCGCTCCGGGCGGAGGAATGAGACCGGCGAAGGAGCCGGTGGCGGCGCCGGCCTCGAACGAGTCTGCGGCCCAGGTGGCGGGCTCGGCTTCGGAGCGGGCTCCGGTGCCGGGACGGGCACGCCGGCCTTCGTCGGGGCGGCTGGCGGCGGGGGTGGGGGCGGCGGCGCCGGCTTCGCCGCCTTCTTCTCTGCGATCACAACGGGCCGGGAAACCTTGACCTCCTGCGGGGTCGGCTGCCTCCGGTTCACGAAGTGGATGAGGACCGCCATGCTCCAAACCCTGGACCACTCGCGAGGATCCTCGTGCGATAGGAAATTCTTCCAGATTGCCTGGGTCGCGTCGGCCGCAAAAAGCCCGCTGCGGTTGATGCTCGCATGGGTGAAGGTGTCATCGATGAACGGGCGAAGCTCGCGTTTCATCCAGACAGCGAAGGGCAGCGTGAACCCCTGCTTCCGTCGCTCGCGCAGCCCGGGGGGCAGCAGGTCGGCGACTGCCGCGGCAAGCGCGTCCTTGGGGTGCCCGGGAGTGTCCTTCCAGGCCGTCGGCTGGCGGGAGAGCCACTCGAAAAGCGGCCGGTCCACGAATGGCACGCGCATCTCGAGCGAATGGCGCATGCTCATCACATCGCTGTCGCGCAGCAGCACGTTGGCCATGTAGGTGCGCAGTTCCCAGGCGCTGATCCGCTCAAAGGTGCTGCGGTCCTGCAGGTCGCCCCTCAGCTCGGAGAGCTCCGGGTGATAGGGCGGCCGGTTCTTGAGCGCCTCGCGGGATTCCGGCCCGAGCAGCGACCTGACCTGCAGGACCGAAAACACCCGGCGTTGGAGCGAATTGAGCTCGTGGATATCGTGGGCGTTGACCAGGAAGTCCGCCAGCTTCTGGTGCCTGGTGTCGCCGCGGTTCAGCCGCGAGACGATCGGCATTCTCAGGGCGTGGGGCAGGCTGCGCCAAATGCCGAGCCATCCGGCCAGCCGGGGAAGGTCGCGGAAGGAAGGGTACCCGCCAAAAAGCTCGTCTCCACCCAGGCCCGAGAGGGCGACCGTCACGCCTCCGGCTCGGGCCGTCTGGCTGATATAATAGGTGTTGACCCCGTCCCCAGTCGGCTGGTCGCAGGCCGCGAGGAAGGAATCCATGTTGGCGGCGACCTCCTTCCCGGTCAGCACGCGGGTCGTGTGTTCCGTTCCGAAATGCCGGGCGGTGGCCTCGGCGGCGCCTGCCTCCGAATACTCGCCTTCGTCGAACGCCAGTGAGAACGTCCGCAGCCGGGTCCCGGCGGCGCGCGTCATGAGGCCGACGATCGCCGCCGAATCGAGTCCGCCCGAGAGGAATGCCCCGACGGGGACGTCGGCAGCCACGTGGGCCCGGATGGTGTCCTCAAGCCTGATCCGCAATTCCCGGGTGAATTCATCCCGGGAACCGCACGGGCGGATGCCGTCGGGCGCCGACCTGAACGTCCATGCGCGCCGTGTCGTGAGCTGGCCGTCCCGAAACACCGCGACGTCCCCGGGCTGCAGGCTGAAGATCCCGCGGTAGATGGTCCACGGCGCGGGCACCGCGAACCAGGCGAGGTAGTCGGAGACGGAGAAGGAGTCGACCTCCGCGGAAAAGGAGCCGGCCGCAATCAGGGCGTTGAGCTCCGAGGCGAACAGCAGCCGGTCCCCGTCGTTTCGATAGTAGAGCGGCTTGATGCCAAAGGGGTCCCGGGCCAGGTGGAGCGAATCCTTTTCCGCATCCCAAACGGCAAAGGCGAACATGCCCCGCAGCCTGCCCAAACACTCCTCGCCCCAGCGCTCCCACGCGGCGAGCAGGACCTCGGTGTCGCAGTTTGTCCGGAACTCCCTCCCATAGGAGGCAAGCTCCTTGCGCAGCTCCAGGAAATTGTAGATGGCCCCGTTGAAGACCAGGGTGAAGCGCCCGTCCGGGCTGAACATCGGCTGGTGGCCATTGGCAGGGTCGAAGATGGCCAGGCGGCGCATGCCGAGCGTCGCGATCCCCCGGGAGTCGGTACCCGCGTCGTCAGGCCCGCGATGGATCATGGCGTTGCACATGCGGTTCACCGCTTCCAGGCGGGCCTCCGGCCCGGTCTTGGGGTCAATGAATCCAGCGATGCCGCACATGCCTAAAAAAATGCCAACTAACTTCTTGGAAAGCTTCGCCCCGCCACTTCCCGGCGGAAAGCGGCTGGGCAGCCGAGGTTGACTCGGGCAGCCGAAATGGGCCGGGGAGGGGCGATCCCGGGTTGCAACTCACTCCAAGGCAAATTCCTCGGAGACGCAATCCCTCCGGGATACGAAGTTTCACGCATGGTCTGGGATTGGGGATCCGCGGATTAGGGATGGGCAGTGCCGACTTGTGAATCCCGAAGTTGGCGTCTCCCTGCAATTTACTTCAATGCAATTTCCGTCTCGCCATCGCGGTTTTAAGGTCTTCCCAATCCTAAGGCCCAAACTGCACCGATGTCCCCACTCGAAAAACTCCAGCAGCAGTTGAAGCAGCTGCCCGGCCTGGGGTACCGCTCCGCAGAACGGATCGCACTTCACTTGGTCGTGGAGCATCCCGAGAGTCTTCCCGTCCTTGTGGCCGCCCTCGAGGAGGCGGCCCGGGGGTCGAGGCGCTGTCGCCGGTGCGGAAACCTGGCCGAGGGAGACCTCTGCCCGGTCTGCGCCGATGGCAGGCGAAACCACCGGCTGGTCTGTGTCGTGGAGCGTGTGCCCGACCTCGTCGCCGTGGAGCGGAGCGGAGCCTGGCCGGGAGTGTACCACGTCCTGCACGGCAGGCTCTCCCCGATGCACGGCGTCGGGCCGGAGGACCTGAACTGCGCCGCCCTGTTCGCCCGAGTCGAGGCGGGCGAGGTCGATGAGATCATCCTCTCGCTGGCGAACGACGTCGAGGGCGAGGCGACGTGCCACTACCTCACGAGCCACATGCCATCGAAGCCGGGCGTGAAGGTCACGCGCATCGGCTTCGGCCTCCCGAGCGGGGGAGGAGTGCTGTACGCCGACGCGGTCACGCTCAAGAGCGCCCTGGACGGGCGTCGCGGATACCAATGAAGGATGAGGTCAAGATGGCCGGGGCGGCCGTGGCCCTCCGCTCCGCGCTCCTCGCGATGGTGTTCGCAGTGCGGGGCGACGACTGGAGCCACTATCTGTCCAACTGTGACGGCCCTTCCTTCCTCGCGGTGGCCAGGGTCATCTACGGGCTCGCGCCAAGGTCCGCGCTCAAGCTGTACGATTCACGGGTCTTTCCAGGCTGGCCGCTGGCCTTCGGGTGGATGTCCAGGTTTGGAATTCCGGATCAATGCGTCCTGGTCCTGGCCGTCGCGCTCGCCGCGCTTGTCCCGGTGCTGTTCTACCGGCTGACCCGGGACAGGACGCTCTCCTGGTACCTGGTCTACTTTCCGCCGGCGTGGCTGGTCGCAAGTGCGTACCCGATCAGCGAGGCGGCGTACCTGGCCGCCATCCTCGCCGGGTTGCTGGCCCTCAAGGCGAATCGGCCCGCGCTCGCCGGGGCGGTGGGGGGCTTGCTGGTCGTGCTCCGGGCCTTTGGCATCGCATGGTTTGGCGGCATCTTCCTGGGCCTCATTGCAGGTACAAGGCGGATCGGCTGGGCGGCCATTGCCTGCGCGCTCGCGGCCGCGGTCCCCATGGCCGGGCTGTTGTTCCTGAACTGGAGACTCTACGGCGACGTGCTGTACCAGCTTCACGTGTACGGGCGCCCGCTCGTCGAACTCAACATTCCGTCGGACCTGGCCGCCAGCCTGCACAACCCCTCGGGGCACTGGGGCCCGCCCTTCCGCCACCTGCTCCTGACACCGTGGCTCGTCCATGTCCCCCTTTGGAAGACCCTCTACATCTATGCGCACGTTCCCGTGGTGCTGTTCCTCGCCTGGCGGGGTTGCGCCTACCTCCTCAGGGGGGCGCGGGGGGAAGCCTGGGAAACCGCCCTGGTCGCGGGTTTCCTCATGAACACGGCACTGATCGTCTGCGCAGGCCCCTATTGGGGGTTTGAGAGCTTCGACCGCTATTTCATCTGGGGGATTCCCGGGGCCCTGTGGCTGGCGCGCCCATGGCTGGGCGGCAGCCCGCGATGGCACTGGATCCTGTTTCCGGTCAGCATGGCCATGGCCTTGTGCTCCATGGCGGCGCACACCGCCCACTGACGGTGTCCTCAGCGGCCCTTGCCAAACTCCGCAAGCGCCGCGTCCAGCCCTCGGCTGTAGGCGCCTATGAGCCGGTCCCATGAGGCGTTGACCGCATCGTCGATCTGCCGCCTCGACGGATCCGCGTCGAACCACGCGATCGTCCTTGCAATGCCGTCCCTGAACCGGGTGGTGGCCTCAAAGTCGGGCACGAAGCGGCGGATCTTTGCGTTGTCAAAGAGCGCCGAGTGGGACTTGTCGCCCTGCAGCCCCCCGAGGTGATCGGGGAGGCAGGCGCTGATGAAGTCGGTCGCGATGTGCACGAGCTTCGGAGACCGGACGCCCGCGGCCTCGGCCGTCTGCTCGTAGATCTGGTTCCAGGTGAGAGCCTCGTCCGACGTGATGTGAAACGCGTGGCCGATCGAGCCGCGATGCCCGAGCAGCCCGACGAAGCCCTTTGCGAAGTCCGTGTTGTGCGTGATGGTCCAGAGCGAGAGTCCGTCCCCCTGAACGATCACCGGCAGGCCTTTCCTCATCCTGTCGACGGCGGTGTAGCTCCTGGTCCAGCTGTTGACCGAGAGCGGGATCACAAGGTTGCCGTAGGTGAGCGAAGGCCGGATCACCGTGGCCGGGAAGCCCTCGTCGCGGTACGCGTGGGCGAGGAGCTCCTCGCACGCGATCTTGTCCCGCGAATACTGCCACCATGGATTCGCGAGCGGGGTCGACTCCGTGACCAGATAGTGGGTCAGCGGCTTCTGGTAGGCGCTCGCCGAGCTGATGAAAAGGTACTGGGCTGTCCTGCCCCGGAACAGGCGGATCCGCTCCTCGACCATGGCCGGCGTGAACGCGAGAAAGTCCGCCACAACATCCCAGGACCGGTTTCCGATCGCAGCCGAGACCGCCGCGAAATCGCCGATGTCCGCGGTGACCTGGTCCGTCCCCGGCACCTTGCCCCGGAGCGAACGGTTGAGCACCGTGACCTCGAAGCCGCGCGCAAGGGCCAGGTCCACGCACGCCGTGCTGATGATGCCCGTTCCACCGATAAACAAGACTTTCATGGCAACGCCGACGCAGACACCTCGGCACGGGAGAGTCAAGGTAGGGACGGGCGGCCCGCCCGTCCGGGCCCGATCTTGGGCATGTCCGCAACCTTTCGGTCCATCTTGAAGAGTAGCTATTCGTCCGGGTATGCTCGGACGCCCGGGCCGGGCGTCCCTACCCGCCAATCGGCCCACCGGACGTCTTCCCGGAATCAAGCCCTGCAGGCTTGACCGCCGCGGCCCGACGGTTAGCTCTTGGAGCTCTCCAACTGCGGGCGTAGTATATCGGCTATTATGTGAGCTTCCCAAGCTTGAGAGGAGGGTTCGACTCCCTCCGCCCGCACCAGTCTTCGCCTCTGCTTCGCAGGGCTTCGCCTCGGCAAGCCAATCCTTCGCAATGCGAAAGGCGTTGTAGGTCAGCGAGCTTGCTCGCGCCCGGGTAAGGCGCGAGCAAGCTCGCTGACCTACGGGGGTCGAACCAAGGCGGCTCGTCGGGGACGAATCGCCCCACCTTTCAAACCGCTCCGCCGGGGACTCCTATGGTCTCGCAATCCAACGAACGCGGGTCCAACTGAGTTCCCGGCCTCAAGGGATTCCTTCGCATCATCCTCGCGCACTCCGTGGTGATGTCCCTGTATGCGCCGCTGCGCCCAAGGCCGAGACAAACCGGTTCATAGGCTCGACCGAAGCGGGCGGAGGACGGGGGACTCCGGGGACTCCCGAACGCATCAGGGCCAGCAGCTCTTCCTTCGAGTCGTAGTTGGAAACCCCGTCGTAGCCCCGTGTGCTCCGCGCGGCCAGGCGGCTCGCGACCACGGGCACCCATTCGGCATCCGGCCGCCGCCAAGGCAATCCCCAAGTGGACCTTGCACTTGCCGCGCTATTTTGCGGCACTCGGTGGCGGACATGAAAATCTATTTCCTGGGCATCTGCGGGACCGCCATGGGAAACGCAGCCCTCCTGGCCAGGGCCGCCGGGCACGAGGTTTCCGGGGCGGACGCCAACGTGTATCCGCCGATGAGCCGTGTTCTGGCGGAGGCCGAAATCACGGTGCACCAGGGCTACGACTCCGCCCGGCTCGCGGCGCTGGCCCCGGACCTCGCCGTCGTCGGCAATGCGATGTCGCGGGGGAACCCGGAGGTCGAGTGGCTGTTGGAGAGCCGGGCGATGCCCTTCACCTCGCTTCCGGCGATGCTCCACGACTTTGTCCTCAAGGACAGGCACAACCTCGTAATCTGCGGAACGCATGGCAAGACCACGACAACCGCCCTGGCGGCCTTCCTTCTCCGGGAGAACGGGCTGGATCCCGGGTTCCTGATCGGCGGGGTCCCCGTCGATCCGCCCGTGGGAAGCCACCTGGGTTCGCCCGACGCCCCGTTTGTCATCGAGGGCGACGAGTACGACAGCGCGTTTTTCGACAAGCGGAGCAAGTTCATCCACTACGCGCCCCATGTGGCCGTGCTGAACAACCTGGAATTCGACCACGCGGACATTTTCCGTGACCTTGCCGATGTCCGCAGGACCTTCGAGCACCTTGTCCGCATCGTGCCGCGGGATGGATGGATCGTGGCGAACGGGGATGACGCGAACCTGCGCGCGCTGGGCCCGGCGCCGTGGACACGGGTCGTGCGGGTGGGGGAGGGCGCGGACAACGACGCGGTGATCTCCGGCTTTGCCGAGTCGCCGGCGGGTTCGGAATTCACGCTGTCGTGGCGTGGCAGGCCGTGGGCCGTGGTGCGCTGGCAGCTCCCGGGGCTCTTCAACGCCCGGAACGCGGCGATGGCGGCCGTGGCGGCGGGGCTGTCCCTGTCCGCGGGACGGGTCGGCGAGGAGCCCGATCCCCGCGCGCTGGCGCTGGGGGCGCTCGCCCGCTTTCGGGGGGTCAGGCGGCGGCAGGAGGTCGTCGCCAAGGCGCCGGGCCTGGTCGTGGTCGAAGACTTCGGGCATCATCCCACGGCGCTGTCGGAGACGCTTGCGTCCTTCCGCGGGCGTTTTCCCGGGGCGCTGCTCACGGCGGTCTTCGAGCCGCGCAGCAACACGGCGAGAGTCAGGACGCTGCAGGACGACTTTGCAAAGGCGCTTGGGCGCGCCGACGAGGTCTACCTCGGGGCCGTGAGCCGGCCGGAGCTCCTGCGCGAGGGCGAGCGGTTTGATGCCGAGGGGGTTGCCCGGGAACTTGCAGAAGGCGGCGTTGCCGCGTGGTCGTTTCCGACCAATGCGGCCCTGCTCGAGGCCCTCGTCTCCCGGACGCTTCCGCCGGGGAACCGTGAGCGGGTGGTCGTCTTTTTCACCAACGGGTCGTTCGACGGCATCATCGGCCGGTATGCGGAGGCAGTAAGGGGTCATGCCACGTAATGTGTGGTCACCTTGGGTGACCACACTTTACTTGGCATGACCCCTTACTTGACCCCAAGGTGACCACACTTTACTTGGCATGACCCCTTACTTGACCCTTCATTGCGCCTGGCGGGCGACCTTGTACTCCGCGGGCCGCTGGCCCTCGGGGAGGGCGAGCAGGTCGTACTCGTGCGAACCGGTGATTGTGACCTCCGCAAATTCCCCGACCGGAAGCGACCGGGGGACATACACCCGCCCGTCGATGTCGGGCGCGTCGGCCTCGCTGCGCGCGACGCCGGGCTCCTCGACGAGGACCTTCAGCGTGCGGCCCACCGAGTCCCGCCCTGCGGCGGCGGCGATCTCCCTTTGGAGTTTCATGACTCGGCGCCAGCGCCGCTCCTTCTCGGCAGCCGGCACCTGCCCGGGCAGCTTCGCGGCCCGCGTGCCCTCCTCCTGGGAGTAGCGGAACACACCGAGGCGCTCAAACCTGACCTCGGAGACAAAGGCGCAGAGTTCGTCGATGTCGGACTCGGTCTCCCCGGGAAACCCGACAATGAAGGTCGTGCGGAGCGCAATCCCAGGGATGCCCCCGCGGATGCGGCGGACGAGGTCGCGAATGTAATCACCGGAAGTTTCGCGCTGCATCGCCTCGAGCATGCGGTCGCTGATGTGCTGGAGCGGCATGTCGACATAGCGCGCCACCTTGGGGCATGCGGCGATCGTGCGGATCAACTCGTCGCTCCAGTGAGCGGGGTGGGTGTACAGGAGCCTGACCCAGAAGTCCCCCTCGATTGCGTCGAGCCGCCGAAGCAGGGAGGTGAGGGCGTCGCCGCGCGAGGAGTCGACGGGCGTGCGCGGGTTGGGTCTCTGCTCCCAGGTGTCCATTCCGAAAAAGGTCGTGTCCTGGGAGATCAGGTCGATTTCCCGCACGCCTTCGGCAACGAGCTGGCGCGCCTCGGCGACGACGCTTTCGACCGTGCGGCTGCGGTGCCGGCCCCGGATCTGGGGAATGATGCAGAAGGTGCACGGGTGGTTGCACCCCTCAGCGATCTTGATGTAGGCAAAGTGCCGGGGCGTCAGCCGGAAGCGCGGGGTGTCGTAGTCCGGGATGTACGTGGAGCGGGGGCTCACGAAGCTCGCGGGCGCCCCCGAGGCGCCGCGCTCCTTGGCGAAGATCTCCTCGATGATCGGCGCCACGCTGGTGATCTGGTCGAGCCCGATGAACGCATCCACCTCCGGGAGCTCCCCCGGAAGGCTCTTGGCAAAACGCTGGGACATGCAGCCGGCGACGATCAGCTTCTGCTCACGGCGCCTCTTGCGCAGGCCGCGCTGCTGGTGGACCTCCAGGATGTGCCCGATCGACTCCTCCTTCGAGGAGTCGATGAAGGAGCAGGTGTTCACGATGACCACGTCCGCCTTCTCGGCCTCGGGAATCACGCGCATGCCGGCCTGGTGGAGGTGGCCAATCATGACCTCGCTGTCGACGAGGTTCTTGGCGCAGCCAAGGGAAATGAGGCTTACGGTGATCACGGGTAGGGGAGGAAGAAGGAAGAAGGGGCACTTCGCGATTCCAAAACCCCGCTTTCTCCGTACTACTGCGTCCATGAGGGGCTTTGTCCACACGCGGCGCATGTTCGTCGCCCTTGGCGTCGCCTGCCTTCTGGCTGCCACCCTGGCCATTCCGGCCGGCTGGGTCCTGGGAAGCCCGGGATCGGACCTCCTGAACCAGTTTGTCGCCTGGAGGCAGTTTGCGGCGGACAGCCTTCGCTCTGGCCACATCCCCCTTTGGAACCCCTACACGTTCTCGGGCGAGCCGTTTCTGGGCGGGTTTCAGTCGGCCGTGCTGTATCCGCCCAATCTCCTCTTCCTGATTCTGCCGCTGGCGCGGGCGATCAACCTGTCCATCGTGGGGCACCTCGCCTGGCTGGGGCTGGGAATGGGGCGTTGGGCGCGCAGCAGGGGGTTCCACCCACTTGCGGCCGCCCTGGTCGGCTTCGCCGTTCCCTTGAGCGGGCCGGTGTTCCCGCATGTATACGCGGGGCACCTGCCGAACCTGTGCACGATGGCCTGGGCGCCGTGGATCCTCCTGTGCCTCGAGGAGTGGCACCGCGGGGGGCGGGGGGCGGCCCTGCTCTGGGCCTGCGCCGCCGCGTGCATGCAGCTCCTGGCGGGGCATGTGCAGTATGCCTTTTACACGGCGGTCGCCGCCGGGCTGGCCGCCCTTGTGCGCGCGGTTGCGAATCCCGCGGAGAGGCGGAGGGCGGTTCCCGGCGTCCTCGTGTGCTACCTTGCCGCCGCCGCCCTTGGGGCCGTCCAGCTCCTGCCCGGGCTTGCGGCCACCGGGGAGAGCGTGCGCCAGGGCGGCCTCGACTTCCGCTTCATCAGCAGCTTCTCCTTCCCCCCGGAGAACCTGCTGACGCTGTTTGCGCCGGGATTCTTCGGGGACCTGCCGGGCTTCTCCTACTGGGGGAGCTGCTATTTTTGGGAGATGTCAGTGTTTGTGGGCGCATCCGGCGCCGTTCTCGCCGCCCTGTCACTGGAGGACCGGGGACACCGGCGCGGCGCCGGGCTCGATCTCGTTGTCGCCGGCCTTCTTTTCACGCTGGCCCTGGGCTACCACACCCCTCTTTTCAGGGTGCTATTTGACCACGCGCCGGGCTTTGACCGCTTCCGGGGATTGTCGAAGTTCACGTTCCCTGCGCTGCTGTACTTCTCGCTTGCGATCGGAGCCGGGGCGGACGCGCTGATTCGAAACCGCCCCGGCCGGCGCCTCGTGGCGGCCTTTGCGATCGGCGCGGCCGCCGCGGCCATCCTCGCCGGGCTCTGCCTCCGGCATTGGCCGGAGCACCTGGCCGGAGCAATGCTCCGCGGGATCGAGAGGTCGTGGGAGATCCACAACCTGTCGGCTACAGTCCTATCGGATCCCGCATTCCAGCGGGGCGCCGGGATCCGGGCGGGGCGCGCGCTTGTAGTGGCCGGGATGATCTTGTTTGCGGCCGGGGCCAGCCTGGCGTGGAGCCGGCGGTCGCCGCGGCTCAGGTGGGTCCCCCTCCTTTTGCTTCCGATCGAGATGGTCTGCTTTGCCCGCGCGAACCTTGCGACGGCCCCGGTTGCCGCGGGATTCCTGGACAAGGTTGCCGAGTTCATCGCCGCTACGCCGGGGGACTATCGCATGCTTTGGCTGAACCCCACGGACACGAGCGACGCAGGCTACCTGATCGGCGCCCCGACGATCTGGGGGAACGACCCGTTCGTGCTGCGCCGCTACGCCGAATTCATCGCCTACACGCAGGGCGAGGACCCCGACCGCGTCACGCAATACGTGGAGTTCCGGAAGCTCTCGCCGCTCTACGCAATGCTCAGGTGCAGGTTTGTCTTCGGGATGGATCCGGCCGGGCGCTTCACCGTCCTCGAAAGCTCCGCGGCCATGCACCGGGTCCAGCTGGTACAGGAGTACCGGGTTCTTCCCGGACGCGATCCGATCCTTGCAGCCATGGCCCGCACGGGCTTCGACCCGCGCCGGACCGTGCTTTTGGAGAGCGAGCCTGAGCCACGGCCCGCAGCGTCACCCGACCCCGGGACGGCCCGGGTCCTGTCGGCGTCGGCCGGCTCCATGACGGTCGAGGCGGACCTCAAGGTTCCCGCTGTCCTGCTGGTCACGGACCCCTACAGCCGCGACTGGCACGCTCGGTCGCTCCCCGGGAGCTCGCAGTCGGCCTACAGGATCCTCCCTGCCGACCATTGCCTCCAGGCGGTGCCCATGGGGGCGGGCCACCATCTGCTGCGGATCGAGTATTCCCCTGTCTCGTTCAAGATAGGGATCGCCGTTTCGGCGGCGGCCTGGCTCGCGTGGGCGGCCGCGGCTACTTCTTGGCGACCTTCTTGGCGGCGGCCTTCCGGCGCTTGAGGTACGCCAGGCGGCGCTTCTTCTTGATCTCTTTGTTGTACTGTTTGCCCATGGTTGGTTGAAGGTAGGGGGCCATACTCCCGGGCGGGGCGGACGAGTCAAGCGCGCCGGTTGTCGGGCCCTGGGCCTAGTTGACCGAAACCGGGTCGGGACGCCCGGCCCGGGCGTCCGGGCAAACATCGGAGTCATTCCAAGACCTTGGGCGAATCGGATCGATTCAAGACGGGCCGGGAGGCTGCGAATGGGGCCGCATGTGTTCCCGGACGGGCGAGCCGCCCGTCCCTACCTCAAAACGCCTGCCTGAGTCAGCAGGTCCAAACGGCCCAGGACCGGTTACCGTCCAGAAACGACCTGGTGCGAGGAGGGCAGGTCGGCGGTGCGCCATCCGCCGCCGAGGGCCTCGACGAGGGCGACGCTGGAATTGAGCCTGCTCTGCAGGATCGCGAGCGCCGTCTCCCGGCTGTTCAGCTCCGTCACCTGGGCGGTCGTCACGGTCGTGAAATCGACCGTGCCGGCGACGTACTCATTGAGGGTGATCTTGGTGGCCTGGGCCGCTTCAGAGACCGCGGAATCCTGGATCTGGACCTCCTGTCCGAGCACCCGCAGGGAAACAAGGTCATCCTCCACCTGCTGGATCGCGCCCAGCACCGTGGAGCGGTAGTTGGCGACGCTCGCCTCGTAGGCCGCACGCGCCTCCTTGACGAGGTCGCCCTGCTGTCCCGCGTCGAAGAGATTCATCCCCAGCTGGGACCCGAGCGACCAGATACGGTTGGGCGCCGTGAAGAGCTCGCTTGCCGGCGATCCAGCGAAGCCCGCGGCACCGGACAGGGTGAGGTTGGGGAACCAGCCCGCGGTCTGCACGCCGATGTTCGCGTTCGCCGCCGCCATGGCGCGCTCCGCCGCGGAGATGTCCGGGCGGCGCTCCAGCAGGGTGGATGGCACGGCCGGGGGAATTGCGGGCACGGCAATGCCTGCGATCCCGCCCGGGGCTATCGAAACCTCCAGCGGGGGCCGGCCTGTCAGCACGGCGATGGCGTGCTCGTATTGGGAGCGCTGGATGGCGACGTCGAGGGCCTGGACCCGGGTGCTGTCGAGCTGGGTCTCGGCAAGCAGGACGTCGCTGCGCGCGGCGACACCGACCGCGTACTTGTTCTTCGAGATTTGGAGGGTCCGGGCGTAGTCCCCGATGGCGTTGTCGAGAAGCTGCTTCTTCTCGTCGAGAATGCGCAGGCCGATGTAGTCTTCCGCGAGCGCGGCCTCCGTGGACAGCCGTGCCAGGGCCAGGTCCGCCGCGCTTGCCTGGGCCGAGGCGGTGGCGGCCTCGGTGGTGCGCCTTGCGCGCCCCCAGAAGTCCGGCTCCCAGGACGCCTGCACGTCCGCCCCAAAGGAGGAGGAGGCTCCGGCCGCACTGCCGGCTTGCGCCCGTGCCGAGTAGTTCCGGTCCGCAGTCCCGACGGCGGACACGGAAGGCAGAAGAGTGGTCCGGTCCGCCCGGGCGACCTGGCGCGCCTCCTCATAATTGGCCGCGGCCTGCTGGAGGGTGAAGTTCGAGGCCGCGACCCTGCCTTCGAGCTCGTTGAGGACGGGGTCGCCGAAGGCCTCCCACCACGGGCCCCGGGACGACGCGTCGGCCGGAGTCGCCGGCTTCCAATCCGCGGCCTCCTTGAAGGCCGCGGAAATGGGGGCGTCGGGGCGCCTGTAGTCGGGTCCCAGCGTGCAGCCGCCGGCCAGGACAAGCGCCGCGGCGAGGACGGCATGACTGGTGCAGTGATGGTTCATATGGGTTCGGGGACGGCATCCGCACCGGGCTGGGCCCTCGCGGCCGCCGGCCGCCGCCGGGAAAGCCAGATGCGCGCGCGGTCGACGTAGAGGTAGACGACCGGCGTTGTGAAGAGCGTGAGGAGCTGGCTCACGATCAGCCCGCCCACGATCGAGATGCCAAGCGGGCGCCGCAGTTCCGACCCCTCACCGAAACCGATTGCGAGGGGGACGGCGCCGAGGAGGGCGGCGAGCGTCGTCATCAGGATCGGCCTGAAACGCAGCATGCACGCCTTGAAAATGGCGTCGCGCGGGCTCAGGCCCTCGCTGCGCTCCGCCGCGATCGCAAAGTCAATCATCATGATGGCGTTCTTCTTCACGATTCCAATCAGCAGGAAAAGGCCGATCAGCGCGATAACGCTGAGCTCGACGTTGAAAAGCATCAGCGCCAGCAAGGCTCCCACGGTCGCGGAGGGCAGGGTCGACAGGATCGTCAGGGGGTGCGCGTAGCTTTCATACAGCACTCCCAGCACCACATAGATGGCGATGACCGCGGCAAGGATCAGGACCAGCTGGGTGCTGTTCGACCGCTGGGCCGTCCCGGCAGTGCCTTGGAAGCTGCCGCGAATCGACGCCGGCAGATGGATCAGCGCGACCTGGCGGTTGAAGGCGGCCGTGGCGTCGCTGAGCGAAGCGTCTGGGGCGAGGTTGAACGAGATGGTCCCGGCGACCGACTGGCCCTGATGGTTCACCGCGAGCGCGGTGGTCGTCGTCGTGACCTTCGTGAAGGCCGACAGCGGGATCATCCTCTCCGCGGCCGTGCTCACCGCCTGGCCGGTCGAGGCCGAGCCGTGCCCGACGGTGGCAATGGAGTTCATGGCGGCGTTCCGTGCGGCGTCGGCGGCCACGGATAAGGCGGCGGACGCCGAACCAACCCTGACCGTCCCCGCCACGGCGTTCGTCGACTGGGTCCCGGTCACGGCTCCCCCCGAGGTGCTGATGTAGATGCTGTCGAGGGTGTGGGGGTCCTGCCAGTACTTGCGGCCCGCCACCATGATCACGTGGTACTGGTTGAGGGAGTCATAGATCGTGGAAACCTGCCGTTCGCCGAAGGCATCATAGAGGGCGTTGTCGATCTGGCTTGCGGTGAGGCCAAGTCTAGACGCCGTGTCGCGGTCGATCTTCAGGCTCGCCTGGAGCCCCTTGTTGTCGTCCTGGTCGGAATACAGGTCGACCAGCGCGGGCTCCGTCTTCAGGGCGTCCTCCAGCTTCACCGTCCAGGTTCTGAGTTCCTGGATGTCGTCGGCGAAGAGCGTGTACTGGTACAGGGAGACGCTCTGGCGCCCGCCGATGTAGATGTCCGGGGGGTTGAACATGAAGCAGGTGGCTCCCGGCACGCGCGCGAGCTTGGGCCTCAGGCGGGCCATGATCCGCTGGACCGTGTCCTTCCGCTGCCCAAGCGGCTTCAAGTCGACGAAGAGCTGTCCGGAATTCGTTCCCCGTCCCCCGGTGAAGCCGACGACGGTCTGGACCGCGGGGTCGGCCTGCACGATGTCGATGAAGCTCTTGAGCTTCTTCGACATGAGCTGGAAGGAGATGCTCTGGTCGGCCTGGATGAAGGCCATGAGCCGCCCCGTGTCCTGGTCGGGGATGAAGCCCTTGGGAATGACACTGTACAGCCAGACATTCATGGCGACGGTGCAGCCGAGCACCAGCATCGTCAGGCGGCCGTGGCGCAGAACCCACCCGAGGGAGCGCTCGTAGCCTTTCAGCAGGTCATTGAAGACGGCGTCCACCAGCCGCTGGATCCTGCCGTGCTTTCGGCCGCCCGTCGCGCCCAGCAGCTTCGAGCACATCACCGGGGTGGTCGTGAGCGAGATGACCATGGAGATGAGGATCGCAACGGAAAGTGTCACGGCGAACTCCCTGAAAAGGAGCCCCACCACGCCACCCATGAGCAGGATGGGAAGAAAGACCGCGATCAGCGAAAGGCTCATCGAGAGCACCGTGAACCCCACCTCCCGGACGCCCAGCAGCGCGGCCTCGAGCCGCGGGACGCCCTCCTCCATGTGGCGCACGATGTTTTCCATCACCACGATGGCATCGTCGACCACGAAGCCTGTGGCGATCGTCAGGGCCATCAGGGAGAAGTTGTCCAAGCTGTACCCAAAAAAGTACATCGCCCCGAACGTGCCGATGAGCGAGACCGGCACCGCCACGGCCGGGATCAGGGTCGCCCGGCCGTCCCTCAGGAACACGCGGACCACGAGCACGACCAGCACGATCGAGATCAGCAGGGAAATCTCCACGTCCCGAAGCGAAACGCGGATCGTGGTGCTGCGGTCGACAGCGACATCGATGTGGGCCGCCCCGGAGATGGAGGACTGCAGGTGCGGCAGGAGGGCCTTCACCCGGTCCACGGTCTCGATGATGTTGGCCCCCGGCTGCTTGATGATCTGCACGATCACGGCGCGGCGCCCCAGGGACAGGCCGAGGTTGCGCACGGATTCGACCGAATCCTGCACGTCCGCCACGTCCGAAAGGCGGACGGGAGCGCCGTTCCGGTAGGCGATGATCACGGGCCGGTACTCGGCGGCGGTGTGCGCCTGGTCGTTGCTGTAGATCTGCCAGCGCGTGGCGCCCATCTCGATCGCGCCCTTCGGGCTGTTGGCATTGGCCGCGGACAGCGCCGCGCGGACGTCCTCCAGCCCGATCCCGTACTTGAACAGCGCCGTCGGGTTGAGTTCCACCCGGACGGCGGGGAGCGAGCCGCCCCAGATGTCGACCTCCCCGACGCCCGGCACCTGGGAGAGCGCCTGCTGAAGCACGTTGGAGGCGTCCTTGTAGAGCTGGCCCGAGGTCAGCGTGGGGGAGGTGAGGACGAGGACCAGGATCGGTGCCTCGGACGGATTGCTCTTGTGGTAGGAGGGGGGGCTGCGCAGGGCGGCCGGCAGGTCCGCCCGGGCGGCGCTGATCGCGGCCTGGACGTCGCGCGCGGCGCCGTCGATGTCGCGGTCGAGGCCGAACTGCAGGGTGATGTTGGTGCTCTGCATCTGGCTCCGGGACGTCATCTCGGTGACGTCGGGGATCGCGCCCAGGTGCCTCTCAAGCGGGGTCGCCACGGTGCTCGCCATGGTCTCCGGGCTCGCCCCGGCCATGGAGGCGGAGACGTTGATGGTCGGGATGTCGACCTTCGGGACAGGGGAGACTGGCAGCTGGAAATACGCGGCCGCCCCGGCGAGCGCGATCCCCGCCGTGATCAGGGCCGTGGCGACCGGCCTGCGGATGAACGGCGCGGAAATGTTCATGCGACGGCTTTCCCGGACCGGACTGCGGCCGCAGCCCGCTCGCGCAGCCGGGCGGCCAGCCTGTCAAAGGCGAGGTAGATGACCGGGGTCGTGAACAGGGTCAGAACCTGGCTCACGATGAGCCCGCCGACGATCGTGAGCCCGAGCGGCGTCCGCAACTCGGAACCCGTGCCCGACCCGATCATCAGCGGCACCGCGCCCAGGAGCGCGGCCATCGTCGTCATCAGGATGGGCCGGAACCGAAGCAGGCACGCCTGGTAGATCGCCTCGCGGGGCGCAAGCCCCTCGTTCCGCTCGGCGGCGAGCGCGAAGTCGATCATCATGATGGCGTTCTTCTTGACGATGCCTATCAGCAGGATGATCCCGATGATGCCGATGACGTCGAGGTCGCCGCCGACGAGCAGCAGGGCCAGCAGCGCCCCGATCCCGGCGGAGGGCAGCGTCGACAGGATCGTGATCGGGTGGATGAAGCTCTCGTAGAGGACCCCGAGGATGATGTACATCGTCAGGACCGCCGCGAGGAGCAGGTACAGTTCGTTGGAGAGGGACGACTCGAAGGCCGCCGCCGCGCCCTGGAAGCTCGTGACGATGCTGTCGGGCATGCCCATTTGTCTCTCGGCCAGCCGGACCGCCTTGACCGCGTCGCCCAGCGAGCCGCCGGGCGGCACGTTGAACGAGATCGTGTTGGCCGGGAACTGACCGAGGTGGTTGATGAGCAGCGGCTCCTCCCTCACCTCGACCCTGGCGATGGCGGAGAGGGGCACCTGCGTGCCCGCGGCCGATGGGACATAGATCTGGTAGAGGGACTCCGGCGACTTCTGCAGGGCGGGGGTCGCCTCCATGATCACGCGGTACTGGTTCGACTGGGTGAAGATCGTCGAGACGATCCGCTGGCCGAATGCGTCGTAGAGGGCATTGTCGATCGTGGCGGCCGTGATCCCGAACCGCGCGGCCGTATCGCGGTCCACGGTGAGGTAGGCGGCGAGGCCCTTCTGGGCAAGGTCAGTCGCCACGTCGGTGAGCTGGGGCAGCTGCGAGAGCCTGTCCGCGAGGGAAGAGGTCCACTTGACGAGGTCGTCGGGATTGGCGCTCTCGAGCACGAACTGGTATTGCGTGCGGGCGACGCGGTCGTCGATGGTCAGGTCCTGGACCGGCTGGAAGAACGCGGAGATGCCGGGGACGCCCTGCGTCTCCCGCTGCAGGTTTGTGATCACCCGGGACGCCGTATTGGAACGGCGGCTCCTGGGCAGGAGGTTGACCAGCATCCTGCCCGTGTTGAGTGTCACGTTGGTACCGTCGACGCCGACGAAGGAGGACAGGCTCTGCACGTCGGGATCCTTGAGGATGGCCGCCGCAAGCGCCTCCTGCCGCTCCGCCATGGCGAGGTAGGAAACGGACTGCGGGCCCTCGGTGATCACCTGGACGAGCCCCGTGTCCTGCGGGGGGAAGAAGCCCTTCGGGATGACGATGTACAGCAGCGCGGTGAGGGCGAGCGTACCGAAGGCGACCCAGAGGGTGAGCCGCTGGTGGTCGAGCACCCAGCGCAGGCGGCGCGAGTAGAACGCAATGAGGGCCTCAAACCACGCCCCGGCCTTCTGGCTCCACAGGGGTTCGGACGACACCGGCCTGTGCCGGACGAGCCGCGCGCACATCATCGGCACCAGGGTGAGCGAGACCACGGCGGAGATCAGGATCGTCACGGCGAGCGTGACGGCAAACTCCCGGAAGAGCCGGCCCACGACGTCGGGCATGAAGAGCAGCGGGATCAGGACCGCGATCAGCGAGACGGTGAGCGAAATGATCGTGAAGCCGATCTGCTGGGAGCCCTTGAGTGCCGCCTGCATGGGGGAGTCGCCCTTCTCGACATAGCGGGCGATGTTCTCGATCATGACGATGGCGTCGTCGACGACGAAGCCCGCCGCGATTGTCAGCGACATGAGCGAGAGGTTGTTCAGGCTGAAGCCCAGCAGGTACATGACCGCGAAGGTCCCGATCAGGGACAGCGGCACGGAGAGGCTCGGGATGATCGTCGCGGGCAGGTTCCGAAGGAAGATGAAGATCACCAATATCACCAGGATGACCGCGAGCGTGAGCTCAAACTCCACGTCGCGGATCGAAGCGCGGATCGTGGTCGTGCGGTCCGTGAGAACGGCGACGTCGATCGCCCCGGGCGGAAGGGAGGCCTCGAGCGAGGGAAGGAGGGCGCGGACCCCCTCGACGACGTCGATCACGTTTGCCCCGGGCTGGCGCTGGATGTTGAGGATGATGGCCGGGGTGGTGTCGACCCACGCGCCCAGCTTCGTGTTCTCGGGTGCGCTGGCCGAGGTGGCGACGTCGGAAAGCCTGACCGGGGCCCCCTTCCTGTAGGCGACGACCAGGCTCATGTACTCGCGGGAGGACTTGAGCTGGTCGTTCGCGTCGATCGCGTAGGAGCGCGACGGGCCGTCGAAGTTGCCCTTGGCGCTGTTGGAGTTCCCGTTGCTGATCGTGGTCCTGAGGTCGTCGATGTTCAGGCCGTAGGCGGCGAGTGCGAGGGGGTTGACCTGGATCCTCACGGACTGGCGCTGGCCCCCTCCGATGGTGACGACGCCGACCCCCGGCAGCTGGGAAATCTTCCCGGCGAGCCGGGTGTCCGCGAGGTCCTCGACCTCCGTCAGGGGGAGTTTCTTGGAGGTCAGCGCGAGCGAGAGCACGGGTGCGTCCGCCGGGTTCACCTTGGCGTAGACGGGAGGTGCGGGGAGGTCCGAGGGTAGGACGTTGCCCGCCGAGTAGATCGCCTCCTGCACCTGCTGCTCGGCCACGTCCAGACTCAGGTTCAGGCTGAACTGGAGGGTGATGACCGAGGCGCCGGCGGAACTCGTCGACGACATCTGCTTCAGCCCGGGGATCTGCCCGAGCTGCCTCTCCAGGGGGGCCGTCACCGAGGACATCACCACGTCGGGGCTGGCGCCCGGATAAAACGTCTGCACCTGGATCGTCGGGTAGTCGACCTCGGGAAGGGCCGACAGCGGCAGAAACCGGAAGGCGACGATGCCGACGATGAGGATCGCCCCCATCAGCAGCGTCGTCGCTACCGGGCGTTCGATGAATATCCGCGAGGGGCTCATCTGGCTCCGCCGCCAGCGCCGCCGCCCGCTCCCGGCACGCGTCCCCAGGATTGGCCCGCCCCCGGGCGCCCCGTCCGGTTGGGGGTCTGCACGATCACCTTGGCTCCCTCCTTCAGCCGGTCGGCCCCATCAACCACGACCTTTTCTCCGGGCTTGAGGCCCGACTTCACCTCGACCCGCTCGCCCTCGGAAGGCCCGAGCGTGACCGGGCGGGCCGTGACCGTGTTGTCGGGCTTGACGACGTACACATAGGCCCCCTCGTCACCGCGCTCGACGGCCGAGGTCGGGATCACGGTGACGTCCTCGTCTGTGTCGAGGAGCATCCGGATGTTGACGAACTGGCTCGGGAAGAGACGTTCGTCGTCGTTGGCGAAGACGGCCCGCAGCTTGAAGGTCCCGGTGGTCGGATCGACCTCGTTGTCGATGGTCGACACGGAGCCGGACGCGAGCTTCACGGTCTGTCCCCGGTCGTAGGCATCGACGTCGATCGGGTCGCCCGAGTGGATGCGGGCGACGACTTGCGGAATATTGTCCTCGGGCAGCGTGAAGATCACGGTGATCGGCTTGACTTCGGTCAGCACGACGAGCCCGTTTGCGTCGCCGGGCGTCACGTAGTTGCCCTGGTCGACCTGCCTGAGGCCCACGCGGCCCGCAACCGGCGCCACGATGTGGCAGTACGCGAGGTTGAGCCTGGCGTTGTCGATGGCGGCCTGGTCGGTCTGCACGATGCCTTCGTCCTGGGTCACGAGGGCCCGCTGGGCGTCGACCTGCTGCTTCGCAATCGAGTCCTGCTGGCTCAGGGTGACATAGCGGTCGAGGTCGATCTTCGCCTCCTCGAGCTGGGCCTTGGCCTGCTGCTGCTGGCCCTCGGCCTGCTCCAGCGCGACCTGGTAGGGGCGGGGATCGATCACGGCGAGAAGATCGCCCGCCTTGACCATCTGGCCCTCCTGGAAGGCCACTTGCACCAGCTGCCCGCTGATCTGGGACCTGACCACCACCGTTGCGAGCGGCGTGACCGTTCCGAGCCCGTTCAGGTAAATGTCGATGTCGCCCTCGAAGGCCGGGCGCGCCATGACGGGCAGCGGCCCGTTGGCGCCCGGTCCGAAGCGGCCGCCCCGTCCGCCACCCGGGCCGCCATACGCCTGGGCGCCCTCCCTGTGATTGTACCAGTAGATCGTCCCTAGCAGGATGACAATCGCCGCCCCGACGAGGTAGATGGGGCGCACCCGGAACCGCCTGGGGCGAAAGCTCTTGTTTCCTGGTTCATCACTGTTCGAGGAGCTCATTCGATGGATTCTTGGAGAGGGTTGGAAAGCCGCCAGACGCACCGGCTGGGGAAAGGTCGTGGACAACTTTCACGGAATCTCGACCCCGGGTTCGTCACGTCTTCGCGGTAAAGACCTTTTTAAGCTCGGCGGCGACATTTGCCGGCACAAAGTACCCGACGTCGCCCCCGTACTTCGCTACCTGCCTGACCAGGGAGGAACTCGTGTAGCTGTATTGCTCGTTCGGCATCACGAAAATGGTCTCGATCTGCGGCTGCAGGTGCCGGTTCGTGAGCGCCATGTTGAACTCGAATTCGAAGTCGGAGAGGGCGCGGAGCCCGCGGATGATCGCCTGCGCCCCCAGGGACCGGGCAAAGTCGCCGAGGAGCCCGCCGAACATGGCAAGCGACACGTTGGGCATTCCCTCGATGTTGGGCCTGAGCATGGCAATCCGCTGCTCCGCGGTGAACAGGGGGGCCTTCTCCGGATTGTGCGCCACGGCGACGGTCACGTGGTCGAACAGGCGTGCGGCCCGCGCGAGCACGTCCAAGTGCCCGTAGGTGATGGGATCAAAGGTTCCCGGGTAGATGCAATGGCGCATGGGGGAGCTCCATGGAAGAAGCAAGTCTGCCAGGCGGCAATCAGTTTGCGCGCGCAAACAGCCATCCCCATTTGGCGAGGTGCAGGACTGCGCAGGTGGCGAGGGCCGCGGCAAGATCGTCTGCGACGATCCCCCATCCCCCGGGCAGGGTTTGCAGCCTGTTAATGACTAATGGCTTGCTGATGTCGAAGAACCGGAAGACCGCGAATCCAGCCAGGCACACGCCCCAGAGAGGCAGGGGACCCACGAGACCCTGCCAGCCCAGGAAACATAACGGGACCGCCACAAACTCGTCCAGAATCACCTCGCCCGGGTCGGTGCGCCCCAGCCGCCGCTCCGCCTCGCCGCAGATTCCGACGGCAAGCCAGGCGCCAAGGGCCGTCAGGACAAGGCCGCCGGCGAGGCCCAGCCGTGTGAAGACCGCGCTAAAGTACAGGACGCCCGCGACCGAGCCCCACGTGCCGGGAGCCGGCAGGTTTCGCCCGATGGGGCCCAAGGTCGCGAGTCCCAGGACCGCAGGCGTGGGCATGCGTCGCGGCCACCTGGGGTGTTGAAGGTTCATTCAATCAGCGGCCCCGAAGATGAGACTCCTGTACCTTGAGACATAGCGCCAGCCGGACCAGACGGCCAGGGCCGTGCCGAGGACGAATATCCAGGCGCCCACCGTCCGGGCACCCTCCGAGAATCCGGTCATGTCCCAGGGCAGGAACGTTCCCCAGTCGCGCAGGACCATGGGGGCGCCCAGCAGAAACCCGAGCGCGATGAGCTGGGTCAACGTCTTGGACTTGCCGCCGCCGTCGGCGGGCACGACGACCCCCTTGGCGGCGACGACCATCCGGAGTCCAGTGATCAGGAACTCACGGCAAAGGGTGATCAGGGCGAGCGGGACGGGGATCACGTGCTGGTTTACGAACGCGATGACGAGGCCCATGACCATGATCTTGTCGGTCAGCGCATCCATCAGCTTTCCGAAGTTTGAGACCACGCCCTGCCTTCGGGCCAGGTATCCGTCGAGCCAGTCCCCGAGCGCCGCGGCGATGAAGAGCCAGAAGGCCAGCGATGCAGCTCCCGTCCAGGAGCAGTACATGAAGCCGACAATGGCGAACATGCACGGGATGCGCGAAAGAGTGATGGCGTTGGGGAGGTTCACGGCATCGCCTGGAGGTGTTCCGCGGGGACCTTCACGAGGAGGCCCTGCTGGAGAACGTCGACCGAGAGCACGACGCCCTGGGGGTTCGTGGGGTCGTCCACGAATCCCTCCAGCCCGTGCAGGGGGCCGCCGACGACCCTCACCCGGCGCCCTCGGGCCAGCAGGGGCAGGAGCGTCAGCTCGTAGCCGGATGCGACCATGGCCCTGACGTCTTCGAGCTGGCCGAGGAACGAGGCCTCGTCGTCGACCGGGATCGCCCGGGCGAGAAGATCCTGCTGGTAGATTCGCGCCTTCCTCTCGGGCGGCACGGCGGCAAATACATAGCCGGGGAAGAGGGGCTTCGAGAATCGCTTCGTCTGGCGCCCGTACCGCCTCACGCTCTGGACCAGCGGCAGGTAGTGCTCGAACTTCTCGGCGGCCATCAGGGCGGCAAACTTCTTCTCGCACCTGGGCCGTGTGTGGCAGGCCAGCCACGACGCGCGGCCCGTGCCGTCGGCCGAGATCTCCGCGGGGACGACGCCCCGGTCCGGGGGGCTGCCTGTTACCGCAAGCGCCATGGCGTCACTCCTTGAGGAGGAAGCGGGTCGCCGCCCGGTAACCCTCGAGGCCGAGGCCGGTGATCACCGCGACGCAGGCCGGGGCGGTGAGCGACTCGTGCCTGAACTCCTCGCGCTTGTAGATGTTGGAGATATGGACCTCGACCGCGGGAACGTGCGCCCCGAGCAGGGCGTCCCGCAGGGCGACGCTCGTGTGCGTGAGCGCCCCGCCGTTGATCACGAGCCCGTCGAACTTCGCGTCCGCCAGGGCGGCGATCCGGTCAAGGATGGCCCCCTCGTGGTTCGACTGGAAGAATTCGAGCTCGGCCACGGCCCCGAATTCCCCGCGCAGGTCGCGCTCAAGGTCGGCAAGGGTCGCCTTCCCGTAGATTTCCGGCTCGCGGCGGCCGAGCCTGTCGAGGTTGGGGCCGTTGATGATGGCGATTTTTTTCATGGGGTTGCCAGACTGGTGCGGATTGTCCGTGCCCATGGAGCACCATGGCAATCCGAACTTTGAGCCTTCTCTTTTTTCATTTCGGCCTTTCCGGTCCGGGGGTTTTCCCATTTCCTAGCGGCGTGAGCAAGTCCAACGCACCTGATGTGAGCGGGTCGAACGATCCCGTAGACCTCATCGCCGCGGCCACCCGCAGCTTTCCCCGGCGCCCCTCCTGGGACGAATACTTCATGGCGACCGCCTTCCTCATCTCCTCGCGCTCGAATTGCGAGAGGCTCCACGTGGGGTGCGTGATCGTGACGGGGGGCGAGCGGAAGAACCGCATCGTGACGGCCGGATACAACGGCTTCCTTCCCGGCACGCCGCACGTGTCGCGCGTGCGGGACGGCCATGAGCAGGCGACCGTCCACGCCGAGCAGAACGCGGTCTCGGACGCCGCGCGCCGCGGCAGCTCGGTCGACGGGTGCGTGGCCTACGTCACCCATTACCCGTGCATCAATTGCGCCAAGATCCTCGCCGCGGCCGGGATCGCCGACATCCGGTACCGCGAGGACTACTCCAATGATCCCCTGGTCGCGCCGCTGCTCGCCGACGCGGGCGTGAAGATCTCGAGGCTTTGACGGGTTTGCCGACACCCAGCCGATGAGAGAGCGGGACTCCAAGGCGAACAAGTCTCTGGCCGGGCAGCTTCTCGTGGCCCATCCGCGGCTTCGCGATCCCAACTTCAGGCGCGCGGTGGTGCTGATGACCGCGCACGGCGCGGAAGGCGCCATGGGCATGGTACTCAACCGCCCGCTGAACAAGCACCTCGGCGAGCTCGGGGGGGACTTTGCGCTGGGCGTCCTCTCGGGCGTGCCGCTTTTCCAGGGAGGGCCGGTCGAGGCGGAGCAGCTGATCCTGGCCGCGTGGCGGGTCCAGGAGCGGGGCTTCCAGCTTCACCTCGGGATCGACCCCGCCAAGGCGGGCAGCCTGCTTGCGGAGGACGCAACCCATCTGCGCGCGTTTTTTGGGTACTCGGGCTGGGGCAAGGGCCAGCTCGAGAGCGAGCTTGAGCACAACACATGGATCGTCGCCGACGCGCCCACCGACCTGTTCGACCAGGCTGGGGACGTCAGCCTTTGGCGCAGCGTGCTCCGGCGCGAGGGGCCCGAGTGGAGGATGCTCGCCGACGAGCCGGACAACCCGGAGGCGAACTGACCGACGTCTCCATTGTCATCCTGAGCGAAGCGACGGATCCACTTGGACATTGCTGCACAATCGAACTGGATCCTTCGCTTCGCTCAGGATGACAACCAAGGGAGGATGAAAAGAGCCCGCCTTTCGGGTTGACACCCCGGTCCGGCCCCTCTGCTTTCTA
>Ga0302319_10005052_pt1 | contig 26728 bp, 21 predicted proteins | sample Bog_T0_2_FD_203319 | JGI IMG/M metagenome (GOLD analysis project Ga0302319, IMG submission 203319) | Peat permafrost microbial communities from Stordalen Mire near Abisko, Sweden - Bog_T0_2 | ecosystem: Environmental > Terrestrial > Soil > Wetlands > Peat | place: Sweden: Abisko, Stordalen Mire... | reverse complement strand
CGAAAACTTCGGCACTTGGCGCGACCTGGAGGGCCGCCTCATCTGGGGCGTCAACGATTTCGACGAAGCCTCGCCCATGGCCTACACCATCGATTTGGTCCGCCTCGCTGTCAGTGCTCATCTCGCGGTCGAGGCCGGACGTCTCCCCCTAAAGCGCGAAGATATTTGCGGCGCGATGCTGGAAGGCTATCGCGAAGCTCTGCAGGAAAAAGGTTGCGCCTTTGTGCTCGGAGAAAGGCACCAGTGGCTGCGCCGCATTGCCGAAGGCGAACTCCGCGATCCCGTCCGTTTCTGGCAGAAGGCGGATGCCCTGCCCACTCTCAAAGCCGAAATCCCCGTCAGCGCCATCGACGCCCTCGAGCACCTCATGCCCGCGCCCGGCATATCGTTTCGCATCGCGCATCGTACCGCCGGACTGGGCAGTCTCGGCCATGCCCGCTACGTCGCCATCGCCGACTGGCACGGCGGACGCATCGCGCGCGAAGCCAAAGCTCTGGTTCCTTCCGCTTCGCATTGGGCTCAGAGCCTGCACTCGAAAAAGAACGACGGCCCACCCGAAATCCTCTACCAGACCATCATCAACCGTGCCGTGCGTTGCCCCGATCCCTTCGTTCAACTGCGCGGGCGCTGGATCGTGCGCCGCCTCGCGCCAGACTGCTCCCGCATCGAGCTTGCGTCCTTGGGCGCATCCGATATCGAACTTCGCCTCCTGCACACCATGGGATTTGAGACCGGCAACATTCACCTGGGTACTCCCCCGGCGCGCAAACTCGTTCTTCGCCACATCGCCAAGCAGAAAGGCAAGTGGCTGCACCACGCCGCCGAAGCCATGCTCCAGGTGGTTCGCGCCGACTGGGAAGTGTGGAAGAAAAAAGGCTACGCCTGATCCCACGCTACCGCGGGACTAACTCTCGCGAAACAAATAGGAATATGCTATGACCGATTCCACCACCACCAGACCTGACGTAGCAACGACGGCGCCGGAAGAGGATCAAGCCCGGCCGCAGAATGCTCCGGGCAACTGGCGTCAGGGCAAATGGCTGGCCCTCGCAGAGTTGGTTATCGTCGTCCTGATCTTCGTGGGCGACGCCCACCATCTCATCCCCTTGAGCAAGACTCTTTTCCTATTGGCGTTCGCGTGGATCTCGCTCCGGGTGCGGAAATTGCGCTGGCGCGACGTCGGGCTAAGCCGCTTTCGCAACTGGAAGATTACGGTCGCTCTCGGCATCGCGTTCGGCGTTCTTCTGGAAGCGTTCGAACTCTTCGTGACCCAACCCGCGCTCGTGAAGTGGCTGGGCAAGCAGCCGGACCTCGATGTGTTTCGTGCCCTGCACGGGAATCTGAAGTGGACTCTGCTCGCGATTGTAGGCGCGTGGACGCTGGCCGCTTTCGGAGAAGAAACGGTCTACCGCGGCTATCTGATGAACCGCGTCGCCGACCTGCTGAATCGCACCCGTCGCGCCTGGATCGTAAGCCTGATCGTAGTCCACGTCGGATTCGGTCTGGCGCACGCCTATCAGGGCATGACCGGCGTAATCGACGAGGGCCTCATGGGACTTCTGTTGGGCGTCATCTACCTGCGCACCGGCCGCAACCTGTCGGTGCCGATCGTCGCGCACGGAGTTGCGGATTCGATCGACTTCGTGCTGATCTTCCTGGGGAAATATCCCGGCATGTAGTGGACGAGGATATTGATCTTGCGTTCTGCGTTACACTAGCTCGCCGCCATGCCGAACCGTTCCCACGATCCCAGCCAACTGCTCACGCAACTCGAAGCCGCCAAGAACGATTTCAACCCCAGGAAGGCCGCGCTCATCAGCAAGCTTCTCGCTCAACTATCAAGATTCGAACTCACCGACCCGGATCACATCATCCGCTTCCACGAAGCCCTGCTCTTCCTCCGCGCTTTTCCGCACTTGCCGACTCAAGTCGCGCAAGTCGAACCTCTTCTCAACACCTTCCACCGGCGCCTCGAAAAACTGTGCGCCGCCGATGCCGACATGTCTCTCTTCGACGACTTCGACACGTCTGGCATCGCCGGCACCACCATGCAGGACACGCTCTCCTTCGACGTAGCGGGGTGGCTTGCACGCTGTGTTCCCAATAATGTTGACATCGCCTGGAAGGATTACTGGGACGACTCCCAGGCCGAGCGCGCCCGCGGCACGATTTGGCCGCGCTTCATCCCGTTGTTAGAAGAAGATGCCGATGTCGAAGCCAACATCCCTTGGCAGCGTTGGCTGGATGCCGCCCGCGGTCGCCAAAACCCGCTCCCCTGGCTCCTGAATCAATTCGCCAAGCTCCCACTTCCGCCTCGCCAGCAAGCCGAGCTCTACGACTCGCTCCGTCTTCCACTTCGCTGGAGACTGGGAAACCTAAAGCTCTCCCGCACCCGCAACTTCACCCGCCCGCGCCGCTTCTACTTCCACACCGCTCCGCTAATCCAGCGTAGCGAAGTCTCTCTGGCCAGCGAACTCGCGCAGCCCGCACCCAAACTCGAAAAACTCTCCGTTGCCGCTGGAGAATCCGTCCTGCAATCCATTCGCGAGATCATGGTCGTCCGCTATCGCGAACTCTACGGCACCACGCTCGGCGACCAGCGCACCGTAGTCCGCGCCGACCTCGGCCGCGGCGTCGTCATGCATTTCTGGGGTCTCCCGCGCGGCCGCCGTCTCCCGCTGCGAGCTTATCTAGCCGGTTTCACTCTGAAGAACGGCGTCCCCATCAACTACATCGAAGCCATCGGCCTCTGCGAATGGATCGAGGTCGGCTTCAACACCTTCTACACTTATCGCCAAGGCGAAACCGCCTGGATCTACGCCCAGGCCCTGCGCTGCCTCCGTGCCCTCACCGCCGCAAAAGTAATTTCGATTTATCCCTACCAGATCGGCCAGAACAACGACGAAGCCATCGACTCCGGCGCCTTCTGGTTCTATCGCAAGCTAGGCTTCCGCTCCGGCCGCCGCGATCTGCAAGCGTTGTGTGAAAAAGAAGAGAAGAAAATCGCCGCCAACCCCAAATACCGCACCCCGGCCCGCGTCCTGAAACGCCTGGCCGAAGCCCATATGTTCTACGAACTTCAACCGTCCGCCGCGAGTCGACTTTCAATCAGCGATCAACCATCAACCGGCAATTCTCGTGACCTCTCTGGCCCCTGGGACAGGTTCTCCACCCGCACCCTCGGCCTGCAAATCAACCGCCGCATGGCCCGTAACTTCGATGGCGACAGCAACAAACTCCGCCAAGCCTCCCCCGCCGCCGTATTCCGCGCCCTAAACCTCAACCCGTCGCGCTGGACTGCATCTCAAAACAAAGCCCTGGAAAACTGGTCGCTGGTCCTCGCCCTGATCCCCGATCTCGGACGCTGGACGCCCGCCGAAAAGCGTCAACTCATCAAAATCATCCGCGCCAAATCCGCCCCCAATGAACTCCCCTATCTTCGCCAAACCCAGCGTCACCCGCGCCTGCGCGAAGCATTGCTGCGCCTCGGATCGTCCCACCGCGAATAATCCTGCGATATAATTTTCTCGAAGGGTTCGCGCCATGTTCGCAGCAGCGTTACAAGCCCGCCTCAGAGTTCTGGAAGACGAGGTCCTCCGCCTGACGAAACAGGCTTCCCAATCATCCGATCGCGCCGAACAGGATAACTACTTTCGCCTCGTCCAGGACCTGCAACGCGAAGCTCGAGAACTCCGTTCCGAACTCGCCAGAATCTTGGACTCCACAGAGCACTCGGTGGCGTAACTCGCAAACAACTTGAAAAATTACAAAAACCGAACTAAGCCCACAACGTAGGGTCTCCCAAGCAAAAACCGGTGTAAAATTCCGCTGCTTACTCCCCACCGGAAAACAGAGATCGCCTGGGAGGTTGCGCCGATGCCGCGGCAATATGACAGCGAAAAGATCAAACGCTCGATCGTTAGCCTGAAAGAGCTGTACAGCGGGGTCTTCGCCTTGGCGCTCTACGAAGCCATCCGCGGGGTCGCTGAGACTCCCCGCGTCCTGCAATCGCTCCAGTTCCGCTTCTTTCTGCTTGCCTTCTGCGCCACGCTCGTCCCCTTCTACCATGGCACCATGCGCTACTTTGAGGACGGCTACGTCTCTAACTCCGCCGCGTTGAAGCCCGCATTTTTCATCTTCGACTATCTGATGTTGTGCACTGCTGCGGGACTCCTGGTATGGCTGGGCGCCATGTTCGGGACAGAATTCAACCCAGACTATTTCATGCGAGTCTATGCCGCGCTGCTCGCTGTGGACATTGTCTGGGGATTCATGACCCACGTGTTTACCGGAAGTTATAAAAAGGTGAAGCACTGGCTTTGGCTTAACTTCGCGGTGCTGGTCTTCATTGGAAGCCTGTGGTTTTGGCGTCGCCCGTTTCAAGGCGTTGAGATCGTTCTATTCCTCTGCATCGCGCCCGCGCGTAGCGTGCTGGATTACGTTTTGAATTGGGACATGTACTTCCCCATAGTCGAGGCTGAAGCGGCCGCAGCGGGTCCCACACCTGCGCCCCTACTCGCACCGCAAAGTATCGACCAGGCCCGGCGCGGATAAATTGCAACCAGCCGTGCCAGCGGACGCCCATTTGTCGTATCCTGCGGCCATGGATTCTGCAGACCAATTCCTCCAAGCCGCCATCGACGAAGCCCGTCAGGGACGCCAGGAAGGCGGCATCCCCATCGGCTCCGTCATCGTCTACCGCAACGCCATCATCGGCCGCGGCCACAACCGCCGCATCCAGCGCGGCAGCGCCATCCTGCACGGCGAAATGGATGCCCTCGAAAACGCCGGCCGCCAGCCCGCCTCGGTCTACCGCGACTGCACTCTCTACACCACGCTCTCGCCCTGCTCCATGTGCTCCGGCGCCATCTTGCTATACAAGATTCCGCGCGTCATCATCGGCGAGAACCGCACCTTCCTCGGCGAAGAAGATCTCCTCCGTTCCCGCGGCGTCTCCCTCCAGGTCCTGCAAAATGCCGAATGCATCCAGCTGATGCAAGATTTCATCCGCGACGAGCCTTCGCTGTGGAACGAAGACATCGGCGTGTGAGCCTCTACCGTCTCCCATGCCTCCCGTCCTCCTCTACGACGGCGTCTGCGGGCTGTGCAACCGCCTCGTCCAATTCATCCTCCACCGCGATCGCAATGCCATCTTCCGCTTCGCGGCGCTGCAAAGCTCCCTCGCCGCGCGCATCCTAGCCCGCCACGGCGCCAGCCCCGCCGACCTGGACACGGTTTACGTCGTCCTGAACCACGAACTCCCCAACGAATCTCTGCTCTCCCGCTCCGACGCCGTCATCTTCGTCCTGCAACAACTCCCCGGCCCCTGGCCCCTAGCTGCGTCCGCCCTGCGCCTGCTGCCCAAGTTCCTCCGCGGCCCGGCGTACAACGCGGTGGCCCGCCACCGCTACCGCATCTTTGGCCGCTCCGATGTATGCATAATGCCCCGTGACGCAGATCACACGCGCTTTCTCGACCAGTAGTAGTAAAATATCGCGGTCAGGTCAGCGACCAAGTTCTAACGGCCAACGGCCAACGACCGACGACCGACGACCAACGAGCAACGACGAACTTCCAAGACGAGGTTTCTCTTAAATGTCCACGAAAGCCCTAGACGATCTCCAGGCCAGCAGTATCGATTCCATTCTGCAAGAGCAGCGCAGCTTTCCGCCTCCCGCCGAATTCAGCCAGCGCGCCCACATTCAGAGCCTCGAAGAATACGAGACCCTGTACAAGGAATCGATAGAGGAGCCGGATAAGTTCTGGAGCCGCATCGCCGGCGAGCTGCACTGGTTCAAGCGGTGGGACAAAGTGCTGGAGTGGAATCTGCCCTGGGCCAAGTGGTTCGTCGGCGGCCAGATCAATCTCTCCTACAACTGCCTCGACCGCCACGTGAACAGCCCGCGCAAGAACAAAGCCGCCATCATCTGGGAAAGCGAGCCTGGCGAAATCCGTACTTACACATATCAGCAATTGCATCGCGAAGTGCAGAAGTTCGCCAACGTCCTGAAAGGGCTGGGCGTGCAGAAGGGCGACCGCGTCGCCATCTACATGGGCATGACTCCCGAACTGCCCATCGCCATGCTGGCCTGCGCCCGCATCGGAGCCCCGCACACCGTCATCTTCGGCGGATTTTCCTCCAATGCCCTCATCGACCGCATCCACGACTGCAGCGCCACCGCCGTCATCACGCAAGACGGCTCCTACCGCCGCGGAGCCGAAGTCAAACTTTTCCCCGCCGTTGAAGAAGCGCTCAAGTCCTGCCCCGGCGTGAAGAACGTGGTCATCTACAAACGCACCGGCACCGCCATCAACACCACCCTCGGCCGCGATCATTGGTGGCACGACCTCATGGCCACCGCATCCGACGTCTGCCCCGCCGAGCCCCTCGACGCCGAGCACCCGCTTTATATCCTGTACACTTCCGGCACCACCGGCAAACCCAAAGGCGTAGTCCACACCACGGGCGGATACTCGGTGGGCACTTACCTCACCACGAAGTGGATCTTCGATCTCAAGGAAGAAGACACTTACTGGTGCACCGCCGATATCGGATGGGTCACCGGCCACAGCTACATCGTCTACGGCCCGCTGCAAAACGGCGCCACCAGCCTGATGTACGAAGGCGCTCCCAACCACCCCGAGCCCGACCGCTTCTGGTCCATCATCGCGCGCCACAAAGTAAACATCTTCTACACCGCCCCCACGGCGATCCGCACTTTCATCAAGTGGGGCAACGAGTGGCCGAAGAAGCACGACATGAGCAGCTTGCGTCTGCTCGGCACCGTGGGCGAACCCATCAACCCCGAAGCTTGGATGTGGTACCGCGAAGTAATCGGCGGAAACCGCTGCCCCATTACCGACACATGGTGGCAGACCGAGACGGGCAACATTATGATCGCGCCGATTCCGGGTGCGATTGCGACCAAGCCAGGATCGGCTACGAAGCCGTTTCCCGGAGTCGCGGCCGAGATTGTCACCATGGACGGCCAGCCCGTGCCACTCGGGTCGGGAGGGTTTCTGGTTATCAGCAAGCCCTGGCCGGGAATGCTGCGCACGGTGTATGGCGATCCCGATCGGTATGTGAAGAATTATTGGTCGCAGATCCCCGGCTACTATTTCACCGGCGACGGAGCGCGCCGGGACAAAGACGGATACTTCTGGATCATGGGCCGTGTCGACGATGTGCTCAACGTGAGCGGTCACCGGCTCAGCACCATGGAAGTCGAATCTGCCCTTGTCGCGCACGAAGCGGTTGCCGAAGCTGCGGTCGTGGGACGTCCCGATGATTTGAAAGGTCAGGCCATCTCGGCGTTCGTCACGCTCGAGCAGGGAAGAAAGCCTACACCGGAACTGAAAGAAGAACTACGCAAGTGGGTAGCGAAAGAAATAGGAGCGCTGGCCAAGCCTGACGATATTCGCTTCACCGACACTCTGCCCAAGACGCGCAGCGGCAAAATTATGCGCCGCCTGCTGCGCGAACTGGCCAGCAGCGGTGAAGTGAAAGGGGACACGACCACGCTCGAAGATTTCGGCGTGATCGCGAAGTTGAAGGAGAGCGACGAAGTCTAAGGGGCAAGTGGCCCAGGCTTCTGGTCTCGCTGGTACGGGTAACGCCGAGAGCACCCCGTTCTTCGTGCACTCTGCGAAGGGTGGCCGCCGACGGACTATGCGCCGTGCCGGGCTGCCTTCTTCGCGGCTCCCGAAACAATCTTGGCCGCGCCACCCGTTAGCTGAGCGCCGCCAGTACAGGCGCCGCCGCGGCCGAACACGCTATATTGAATGCCTACGTCTACCTGCGAAGGTGGCAATATCGGGCCCGAACCGGCACCGGGCAATTTCGTAAGCCCAATGCCAAAAGCGTCGAAGAACGCCCCGTCATTGTCTTGAGTGTTGTTCTGCCGGAGGGTGACGTAGTCTCCGTATTCGCCTTCGGTCACGTTGCTATTGGTGGTTTGATAGACAATGTAGTCGCCCCAGAATCCCACCGCTCCGTTCGGATAGTAAGTTCCACCCCCGCCTGTGGCCAGGGAAACGCCAATCTCCCCGGTGCAGGCGTTGGTGGCGATAGAAGGAAGAATGAAGCCGAAGGCAGGATTCCAAATCTCCATCTGCTGGGCCTTGGCGTAGGTGTTGGTGTCGATGCTCACCAGGACGATATAGGGCTGGACGAGAGTGGTTTTTTCTGGCGCCGAAGCCCACGCGAACCATATGTTGTCGCCCGACCGAGTGGCGCCGGTAATGGCGTCGTCGCCATCGCGGAAGATCCAATCCGTGGTCTGCGGCGTGGGCGGGGTCACCACCGGCGTGGGAGTCAGCGAGGCAACGTGCGGAACCAGCGGCGGGCTACAGGTGACGATGGCGCCAGTCATGGAGTTGGTGCAGCCATCCTGGTTCGGCGTATAGCTGTCAATCTGCACGTCTCGCCAGCTGTAGGAGTTACTGCCTTCGGCCCAGGAAAAGATCCGCAACAGCGTGGTGCCGTTGTGTCCGGCCCAAAAGACTTCGCTGCCAGTGTCCTGGGTAACGGCGGCGGCCCAGGCCAAGCTGCTGTCGGAAGGGCTGGTGTAATCGATGGAAATGGTGGACGCAGCCTGGATCTGAGACAACGGAATGCGGATGACTTCGCGGCCACTATTGCAGGTGTTGTTATTCGGAGGGCCGCCGCAATCTCCGGCGCCGGCATCCCAATTGACGTACAGCGAGTTGGTCCCAACCGACATGCCGGGATAATCGTAATCGGTCTGCGCGGGCTCGTCGAACAAGGTTGGAGTGAGGTCCCAGTAAGTCCAGGCCGTGTAAGGAAACAGTTCGATGTCCCCGGGACTGGCGGAGGCGAGGCGATAGCCGCCCACCCCACCGTTTTCCACCGAAGCGCCTTGCATCAGCCAGATGAAGCGGTCGATGCTGGGCACGTACTGCACCCACTGGTCGCAGCAAAATTGAACGCTGTCATTGGGGAAGATGGTGGTGGGATTGAGTTCCGTGAAGGTGCTGCCGCCATCGCTGGAATAAGCCACACCCCAGTTGAAGGACACAAAGATCAAGCCGTTTCCGCTGGCTCCGCTGGGCTCGGCGATTCCGAAAACATCGCCCGCAGGAAGTCCCACTTGGTCGTTCCAGTTGAAGACGACGCTCGAAGGCGGCGCGGCTCCCCGCGTTTGGCCCTGCGCCTGGCCCACCGAAGTGCTGCCTGACGTGGTCTTGCGCGGCACCGCCGGAGACACTGGGACCGGGGGCGCCGGCTCGTTGACGGTTGGTCCAAATACCGGGGACTGTGGGGGATAGGGGCCTGCAGGGCTATTCGCACTCACGTTCACCTGGTGAGCGCTCGCCGATCCCGGGCTGGCCGGAAGAGTGCGCACCGTGGGTGTAAACGTGAAATTTGTGGTCTTGCCATTCAGTTGATAGGTACCGTTCACCGTGTAGGTGTAGGGAGTTCCGCTCACCAGAGTTTTGTTATTGAAGTCCACCTGGAAAATCACCGTGACATTGGCCGCGATGGTGCCCAGCGATACAGGGAACGAGGCGGGACTGATCACAGCGGCGGACCCCAGACTCACGCTGGTGATGCTTACGTCCTTGGCGGAGGCCGTGCCCTGGTTCACAATGGGCAGCGAGATCATGAACCTTTTATTGACGCTGCCAGTGCCCGCAACGTTGGCTTCCAACACGACAGTTCCAGCCGGCTCGGCTTCCGCAGTTTGGGCCGGGGCGAACGAGGGGGAAAGTGCCAGGACTGAAAAAGGGAGGATGCAAGAAACAATGACTGGAAAAACCACCGCGAACTTGCGCATAAGCCAAGCCGATCCTTTTAACACAAGTCTCTGAAAAACAGCGCCCACGTGGGTTTGGAGAGGATAAAAGACCCACGAAAGTCTATCACCAGTGTCAAGAGAGTAAGTGGGCAGTCCCGCAGCTAGGGCGGGGGGCTGGCCACCTTTGATCTTTGTCGGCACTCAGTATTAGTGCTGCGAGCTTGGAGAAACCAAACGTGGGCCCGCTCTCGCCCCTCACCCTAGGTTCGGTTTGGCTTGGCCGGAAACCGCCGAAGAAGTCCAGCCTAGGATTGCAAGGCAAGTTATCCAGAGGGTTAAGCCAACCGCCGCGCCCCCGTCGTTATGTCCCGTCAAGGCCCGTAATGACCTCTATTGTCCCTTGCCAGAGGGTGACTCAGCCCGTACACTCCAAGCCTATTTCAGTAGGGACCACCTTCATCTGGAGGCTTTCTATGCGCTTCACCGGGAAATTCTGCGGGGCGATTTTGATGGGTGCCCTGTCCGCCGCGCTGGCTGCGGCCGCAACCCCCACCCTTACCCTCACGCCCAACGTCGACCCTCCGTCACCCGCGGTGGGTACCCCGGTGGTCTTTCAAGTGGCCGCCTCGAACTTTCCTGACAGCACGGCAGTCGATATTTACTTCGACACCACCGAGGTGGCCCTGGCCGTCACCAGTTCCACCGGCGCTTTCTCGGGAATCAACGTCACCGTCCCCACTACGGCTGTCCCCGGCGTTCACTGGGTCACCGGCGTCGCACAGGGCAGCACCGGCACCGCCGCACAAGCCTCGTTCACAGTGCAAGCGAACTGGCCGCAATCCGGCTATTCCCCTCTGCATCAGGGACGGAATCCCTATGAAAACATGATCGGCACCACGAACGTGGGAATCATCGATTTGGACTGGAGCTTTGCCACCGGCGGAGCGATTACCTCCGCCCCAGCGGTATCGGCAGGAACGGTCTATTTCGGATCGGCGGACGACAACCTCTATGCCGTGAACGCGACCACGGGCGCCAAAGTTTGGAGCTTTAAAACGGGGGCGGCCATCACGGATTCGTCTCCCGCCGTATCGGGCGGGATTGTCTATATCGGGTCGACCGACGACTATCTGTATGCCGTCAACACGATCACGAATCCGGGAACGCAATTGTGGAAGTTCAAGACCGGCGCGGCCATCAACTCCTCACCTGCGGTTTCCGGCGGCAACGCCTATATCGGCTCGAACGACGACAGCGTGTACGCCGTCAACGCCACTACCGGAGTTCAAGTTTGGAAGTTCACGACCGGGGGCGCGGTAGCCAGCTCGCCGGCGGTGGCCAACGGCATCGTCTATGTGGGATCGAATGACGAAAACGTCTACGCTATCAACGCCACCACTGGCGCTCAAGTGTGGAAGTTTGCCACTGCGGGCGCCGTCGCCTCGTCCCCGGCAGTGTCGGAAGATGTTGTCTATGTGGGCTCGGCTGACAAGAACCTCTACGCCATCAATGCCAAGACCGGCGTCGAAATATGGAAGTACACTGCCGCAGGCACCGTTGGATCGCCGGCGTGCTTCGCCGGCACGGTCTACGTTGGTTCTGCCGACGGTTCGTACAATTGGGTGAACGCCTACACCGGAGGCCTGATCAACAAAGAATCCAGCAGCGCCGCGGTCGTGATTAACACTCCAGCCGTAGCCAACGGTGTGGTTTACTACGGCAACGCCAACGGCACGGTCTTTGGCTTCTATTTTGAAGTTACTCCCATTGAGGCCTGGCGGGCCGTTACCGGCGGAGCGGTGACCGGCGCTCTCTCTGTGGCCAATGGTCAAGTCTTCGTGCCTTCGAGCGATGACACTTTGTACACCTACGATCTGACCGGCAGTCAAGTACTGGCCTTGCCGGAGCGCCCTGACCCGGCTACGCTCAAGCCCAATTATGAGATGAAGCCTTCCTTGCCGAACTTCTGACGATGACCATCGCCTGCCTCGCGTCCGGCGGAACAACCCAATTGAAGTATTTGTGTGGGGGCAGCCGCCCTCGGCTGCCCGCAGAGCGAAGCCCTGCGCCTGATGATAGTTCTGCCGAGCTGCTAGATCTTCGGAGTTGCTAGATCTTCCGCTCCCCGCCCCACGGCTGCTCTTTATTCTGCTGAGCGTTCAGCGCCTCCACCAGCAACCGCCGCAGCCGGTAACGGCTCTCCAGGTCGGTGTTGACAATCTCAAATCCCACTTCATTCACCCGCGCCCGTCGCAAGAGCACATGCGCCTTAATCTTTGACCTCAGGCCCACGGAAATCTCCAGATCGGCCTCGCTGCCAATGCGCAGATTATCTTCCTTCGTCCCCATGCCACCGCCCAGACTCAACTCTCGGATCAGAATCTTCGACTTCCCCCACGAACTCCCAATCGTGGCGCCGATGGTGCGCGACAGCACCATCCGTTCATAGCGCCGCTGCCGCACCCACGGACACGCCGGAGCAGTATCCAAAGGCGCAATGGCCAGTTCCGCCGGCTCAATACCGCTATCGGAAAGAATCTGCGCGCTGTAGCGCGGATCGGTCTTCGACAAAGACTGCGCCGCCGCAATTCTCAACTCGCGGTGATAAACCCAACCAAACGTTTTCTTGCTCTCGACAATCTCGCGCAGCAAGTTGAGCGATTCCGAATCGCGCAGCCTGCCCAACGATTCAATCGCCTTCAACTGTATAAAGGGCGAACGCAGCGCCGCTTCCCCGGGCCGCGCCATAGCCTGCAACGGCGGTGCAGCCGTAAGATCTCCGCTCATCCCAATTTCGTCGATGCCTTCCGGCAGCACCACGGAATCCAGCACTTCCGCCAGTTCGAGCAACGTTCGCCCGCGGTCGGGCGCAGCCCCGTATGCGATCTGCCGCACAACAATGTCGTGGTAGAAACGGTTCCACTCCGGCAAACGCGCCGGCAACAATTCCAGTAGCGTGCCCACATCCAGCCGGCTCAACAGCCCCACCACGCCGGAAGCCTGCCGCGGCTGCCCGGTACGCAGAATCTCTCGCAACTGAGCCAACGCCGGGCTTCCCATCTCCTTTACCAGCTCCACCATTCGGTCGCACTCATCGCGCCGCATGCAGCGGAAAAACCGGTCCGCCAAATGTTCGGCGCCAGACTGGCTGGTGCGGCGCAGCACCAGTAGCAGGTCCGCTGGCACGGGATCGTAATGCAATGCCTCTTCAATAAACTCCGGAATCCGGTTTTCCACGCCCACCCGCGGCCGCAGATCGTTCACCAGCACCGGCCTCTGTTGCAGCAGCAACTCCATCCCGCTGCACACCGCATTTACCGCCTGATAATTTTTCGCCTCGCTCGCTTCCTGACTCAAGCGCACAAAAGCCGCGCTCAGCAAGCTTTGCATCTCCGGATCCTTCTCCGCGCATAACTGCTCACTCACCCGCCCGATCGCCGTCCCCATCGACTCGCCGCCCACGCGCGCATACAAGTCCGCCAGTTGGCTCAATCCAATCGCCGTCTTGCGCCGCGGCTCCTGTTCTTTGCTCACCAGGCAGCCCGAGTAGTTGTCCAGAATCTCCGCCGAGGTCTGCTTGTCTTCGCGGTCCAGCAGCACCTCCACAAACTGCCGCAGGTTGCGCGGCGGCACGCACGGCGCTTCATTCGACAACAGCACCGTCTTCTTTCCCGACTCCGGCACTTCCGCCCAGAACATCCGGTCCAGAATGTCGGCATGCGACTCCACCAGAATGCCCGCCCGGCTCATCCGGTCTTCCTGCAGTTTCAAGATTCCGCGCAGCGAATCCATCTGCCGGCTCATGTGCTCCATCATCTGGTGCACCGCATTCACTTTCACGTCGCCCTTCTGGTAACGCTCCAGCGCGAAGCGGATCGCCATATGCTCCGCCGCCTTCATCAGCAGCGGCGTGTCTTCTTGCGCCTCCGTGGCCTTGGCCGCCAGGCTTCCCAGCAATTGCTGCAGGTTGATGCGGGTATTGGCATCCGTCTGTCCCAGTTCCTTCTGCAAATCTTCCGGACGAGCGCCGGGGTCTTCCTGTACCTGCCCAAATCGCGTCAGCAACCGTATGGCTTGAATCACCTCGGCTTCCTGCAGCGGTACCACTCCGCCTTCCCAGGCAGGTGCGGTCCCGGTGGCGCTGCCGGCTGCGGCATTGCCCGGCGCCGGCCCGGCCACCCAATGGCCGGGAAGATTCGGCACACTACCAAACGGAACTGATGTCCCGCCTTCCGCTGCTCCGCCGCCCCCAGCATTCGCACCCTCCGCCGCCGCAATCAGCTGCAACAACTTCTGGGGATCGTTCAGCCACTGCTTGAATTCCGGTCCCAGAGTTTGCGCTGCGATCTGCGCCGCCACGCTGATATCTCCGGTCAGCGGATCGGCCGCCACAAACTTCACTTCGTTGATCTTGATCGTGCTCTCTTTGCTGCCGCCGCTCAGCGCTTCCTTAATCTGCTTGGAAACATCCTGCGCCTTCGACCCCGCCACCGTGAAAGCCCTTACCAGCCGGGCAAAGTCCTCCACCGTCACGTCCTTGGAAAAGTGCAGGCTGGCCAGTCCGGCCGTGCTCAAGAGCTGTCCAAAGCTGCGCTCGGTCTGTCCCGCTTCCAGCGGAATTCCATCCAGCAGCAATTTGTTGTCGGAAACTCCCAACAAAAAGCCGCCTTCACCCGCCGTCGGCAACCCATTCTGCAATTCAGTCCAGGCAGTCTCAAACTGCGCTTCGGTCCGCTTGTGGTCCGGTCCGTACATGCGCGCGTACTTGATCAGAATATTCAGGCTATGCACAAAGGCCCGCGCGGAGGCCGCCCGGTTGGCATGAAATGTCGTCGCGTCGTTGATAACCCACCCCTCGACCGCAGCTCTGGTGACAGTCTGTAAGAGGTTAAATCCAACAGGTAAGCCGCTGCACATTACGGAGGTCACGTTTTTCCCGCTGTTCCGCGGGGTTCCTCTGTGTTCCTCTGTGTCCCCTGTGGTGAAAGGTCTTAGTCGCCCCTGGCTTTCCCAGCCATCTCCAGCGAGAATGGACGATTCGCGGCTATAGTGTTCCCGGAGCTGAATCGTGTCTTCTTCAACCACTCCCGCCCCGCGCGCCAGGAAAACCACCGGCCTGCGCTACTGGATGCTGCGCGTCTTACAGGAATGCGAACACGTCTTCGCCGATTTCAGCCCCGACCCCGTTCACGACCTCCGCGTCTCCCTGCGCCGCTGCCGCTCCCTGGCCGACGGATTGATGGCCCTCGACCCCGACCCCAACTGGAAAGCCATGAAGAAAGCCGGCAAGCGCCTCTTCCAGCGCCTGGGCGCACTGCGCGACGTTCAAGTAATGATGGAGAGGGTCGAGACCCATGGAGAAGCGGACGCCTCGTCCGCTTTGCCATCATCGGAACAACTCTCTGTCTCCGCACCCGACGACTCAATCCCACACTCCTCCGCCGATCCCGCCGCCCAAACCCTGCTAAAAATCCTCTCCGCCCGCGAGCGCGAACAAAAACAGGAAGCCCGCGCCGCCCTCGAAGAATTCGACCGCAAGCAATGGCGCCAGTGGAGCAACACACTTCCCGCGCGTGCCGCCCACTTCCGCGCTGGCAGCGCCCTCTTCAAGCATCTCGCGCTTGAGCGCTGGACCGCAGCCCGCGAGCTCCACAACCGCGCCCTGCGCAACCGCTCCCAGGTTGCCCTGCACGCTCTCCGCATCGGCATCAAGCGCTTCCGTTACATTGTGGAGAACTTTCTTCCCGCCGAGCACAAAGCCTGGAGCAACGACCTAAAAGAAATTCAGGACTTGCTGGGCGAGGTCCACGACCTCGATGTGCTCTGGGCAACCGCCGTCTCCTGCCAGGTTTTTCCCGATGCCGATTCGCGCCAGCGCTGGCGCGAACGCATCGTCGCAGAACGCACGCAACGCGTCGAGCGTTATCGCGCGAAGATGGTAGGTGAGAATTCTCTGTGGCGGATCTGGCGCGCCGCCTTGCCCCAAGGCAAACAGATTCAACTGCTAGCCACGCGCCGCATGAAGCTCTGGGCCAACAGCCTCGATCCCGATTTCCCCCACTCCGAGCGCGTAGCCAGCCTGGCCCTTCAACTCTACTTCGGCCTTCTAGCCACAGGATGGCAGCCCGCCGTGGAAGCATCGTCCGCCCGCTCTAGCCTGCTAGCCGCCGCCCTGCTGCACGACGTCGGAAAATCCAAAGGAGAAAAGGGACATCACAAAACTTCGTTCGAGCTGATCCGCGCCTACGGCGCCCCGCTAGGCTGGAACCCCGCTGACCTGCAACGCGCCGCTCTGGTAGCCCGCTTCCACAGCGGATCATTGCCCACCAGAAAACACAAGACGCTGCGCGATCTTCTCCCCGACGAACAGAAAGCCACCATCCAGCTAGCCGCAGTCTTGCGCCTGGCCAACGCCCTCGACGCCGCCCACGACGGCCACATCCGCCGCCTTCAGATTGAAAATATCCAGATCAAAGCAAAAGGGAACGAAGCGCTGGTCATCACTGCAGAAGGCTACAATCCAAGCAGTTCAACAGCCCAAACCATCGCCGCCGAACGTCACCTGCTCGAAACTGTCCTGCGCCGACCGATTATCCTGAAAGCACCGCGCCCCCAAAGAAGCGTCGCCGCGTCCAAGTAGCGCCGGCATCCTGCCGGCTGTCGCGAGAGCATCCTGCCCTCGCTGCTGAACGCTCCCTTGCGGCTAAATCACCTGCGCGTCAAATCCGCTGAGCACCGCCACCTCGCGCAACCTTTGATCAGCGGCCAGAAAAATTTCACCGCGGGGAGCCTGGTCACACCAGTCCAGGGCTGCCGCCAACTGCATGGCATCGGCTGCCTTCAAATCGTGACGGTCGACCAGTCGTGTCGCGTGGTCGCGCAGCGCATTCGAGGGCTGGATAACAGACCACTCGTCAGCCAACGCCACCGCGACCTGTCGGGCCTTTGCCCACTCGCCGGAGTTGATCTCCCTGGTCCGCACCAACCGCGCCAGAGCGCTAGCAATCTCAACCGGAGTCGCCCACCAGATCACCACACGATAGCTTTCGTACAAGCTCTCAACGCTAGGCGTGATGCCTTGACGGACGCAGAGAGGGACCAGCGCGCTCGCATCCCAGAAGGCGGAAGCCCGGGTTAGCGGTCCCGCTCTTCGCGCCATATCCTCGCCATGACCTCATCGGATACGTTTCCCGCAGGAGGTGGTAACCGCGTCCGTCGCTTCTTCAAGGGCGGCGTCATAATGCCGCGCGCGATCAAGCGCCGCTCCCGCTCGGGTTCGTCCTCCACCGAGCAGGGCACAATCCGCGCCACCGGCCTGTTTCGGTCGCACACCAGCACTTCCTCGCCGTTCTTCACCATTTCGATATGAGCGCTCAGCCGCGCCTTCAACTCGCCGATATTCACCGTCCGCATGTCATCGATTGTAGCAAACATGACCATGTTAGTCATGTCGCTGCCGCGCCCTCGGGGTCACCATCGCGCCGATCAGCCAAGATTATTTTCCCGCAGATTTCCACAGGGCAAACAAAGGTTAGCTCTTCCGCCACTTCCGTTCCCACCATTCTCCATATAGAAATGTTCAGTGGTAATCTCGAAGCTCGCGACTCGAAGCTGACAGCTCAAAAATGACCCACGCTCAACTAGTCTCGAAAGCCGTGCACTGGCTGCGCCGCTACCGCTGCGGCGTGGTGCTCTCCGAGCAAGCCTGCGTCAGCGGCGAAATGCCTGACGCGATCGGCTGGAAGCGCGCCTGCCATTCCGTGCTGGTCGAGTGCAAAGTCACGCGCGCTGATTTCCTCGCCGACCGCGCCAAGCCTTTCCGCCTCAAGCCCGAGCAAGGCGTAGGTTGCGAACGCTTCTACCTCGTCCCTGCGGGATTGATTCGAGTCGCAGAACTTCCCGCCGGTTGGGGACTGCTCGAACTACGCCACAACAAAATCGAAACCGCGCACTCCTCCGCCAAGAATCTGCGCACCGCCACCGGCTTCCGGTATGAAATGAATCTGCTGCTGGCCAGCCTGCGCCGCGTCGAAGTCCGCGTGGAACCGCAAAGCATCACCGACTTCCTCAAGTGGAAAAACCGCATGGCGGAATACAACCGCGGCACCATGCCCGAAGGCCTCGCCAGTCCAGAAGAAGAACCCAACGTTTTCCTCGAGCCCGATCTCGCGGGCTAAAAGAAAACCGGGCTGGTTGGCCCGGTTTGTCCAGCGTCGAGTTGGATGCGGTTACATCGCAGCCCGCCGCGGCTGGGATTGAGGCTGCCATCTGGTTGGGTTGGGACCAGTCCGGTTGCCCGGCTGCGTGCCCCCTCAACCCCGCTCACAGATTCGCGGATCGCAATCGCCCGAGCCGCAAACGTCACGACCCGAGAGCGAGGAAACAGACGCAGTCCCATCTGCAAGCCACGTGCCATGCGCGGGATTCACGCGGCCGCCATGGAACCCGCCTAAAGTGATGAGTCTTCGAGAGTTGAAGCGACGTCTGTTGGAGCGGCCTGAGGCGCGCTCGTCCCAGGTCATGCCGTGGAAGAGAAAGCCTTTGCGCAGTTGCACACTAACTTGTGCAGCTCACCTTACCTCGGCAATCGCGAAGGTGATGTCAAGCCGCTTGTGTAAAAAGCTTGAGGGTGCGGTTTTTCCATTCCAGGTTGAATCTCTGGAAGATGGAGTAAATGATGCGGTCGACACTGGCCACATTGACAAAGCAGACCATGGGCCGGGTTCTGCGGCGCACTTCCACGAAGCAGCGTTCGATCACATTGGTGGTGCGCACCTTCTTCCACAAGTGCCGGGGCAAGCTGAAGCATGACAGCAGCTCCGGCAGATCGCGCTCCAGGCGGCGCACCATGGGGCCGTAGTCCCGCGACCAGCGCGCCCGGAAGCGGCGAAACGCGGCCTGCGCCTCGGCCCGGCTGCCGGCCTTATAAATGGCCTGCGCGCCCGTCTTTACCTCGTCGTAATCGCGCTTGCGCACGTGTTCTAAAATGTTGCGCATCTTATGCACCCAGCAGCGTTGATGGGCCACGCGCGGATAGACGGTCTGGATCGCGGCCGCCAGTCCGGCACAGCCGTCGGTGACGATCAGCAGCAGCTTCTTGCCCTCCAGCCCGCGGCGGTAGAGATCTTCGAGCAGGCCTTCCCAGTCGGCCTGGCTCTCACCCCGGCTGCGCAGAAAGGCCAGCAGATGCCGCGTCCCGTCCTGGCGCACCCCGTACGCCACCAGCATATGCACCCGCTTGCGCCGCGCCGGACCCCGCATGCGCAGGCTCACTCCGTCCAAAAATAAATACGCATAATCGTCGGCCAGCCGCGCCTGATGGAACTCGCGCACCGTGTCGTCCAGACTCTGCGTGATGCGCGACACCGTCTGCGGGCTCACCACTTCGCCGGTCAGAATGCCCACCACCCGGCCCACCTGCCGGGTGGAGATGCCGCGCAGAAAAGCCTCGCGGATCAGCACCGTCACGTCCTCGGCCCGGCGCTGGAATTTGGTCACCACCTCGGGCAGGAAGCCCCGCTTGCGAGTGCGCGCCACCCGCAGCCGCAGGGTCCCGAACTTGGTCACGAAATCCCGCTCGTAATAGCCGTTGCGGTAGTCTTTGCGCTCGGCTGGCCGGCTGTAGCGCGGACTCACCATGTACAGGTCGCGCTGGGCTTCGCTTAGATGGTCGAAAAAACGCTGCCCCGCCCGCTGCATCCGGGCTTCCAGATCGCCCCAAAAACTTCTCCTGCAGTTCCTCGACAAAATGTTGGTATTGCTCCGTGATCGGTGTTACTTTCGCCATGGGTGTAAGTCTCCTTTCCAAGGAATCGGTTTCAGCTTCCTAGGCCAAAACCAACTTACACCCTCTCGCCTTTTACACAATCGAAGTTACATCACCAATCGCGAACTAACTCTTGACTCTAGAAACCACCCGGACTATAGTTCTGGCCCCTCCCCAAGTGAGACGATCTCTCGCGTCTGTGACGTATTGAACGACGCGGATCTCAAACACAGCAAACGTCACAAATCGAAAGCCGAACGGGGAGGATTCCGTATGCACAGCAACAAGAGGATTGTTTTGGGATTCGCCGCAGTATTAGCGATCTTGACCCTGACTGCGCTTACATCCGCTCGCGCCGCCGTCCAAACAGAAACAGTGCTGTTCAGCTTCGACTCCACCGGAACCAGCGGATCCGCTCCCAACGCCAGCGTAATCTTCGACTCGGTGGGCAATCTCTACGGCACTGCCACGCTCGGAGGCGGCTCGGGATGCTCCGGAAGCGGCTGCGGTGTGGTCTTCGAACTGATGCCGCAAGCAGGTGGTGGATGGATCGAGAGGGTGCTGCACAACTTCAACGACAACGCCACGGACGGAGAGGAACCGGCCGCCGCCTTGATCTTCGATTCCGCCGGCAACCTCTATGGCACGACTCAATTCGGCGGCGCTCACGGCTACGGCACGGTCTTCGAATTGACTCCCCATGCCAAGGGCAACTGGACGGAGAAGATCCTGCATAGCTTCAACTTCAACGGGACTGACGGCTACGAGCCTGCCGCCAGCGCGATTTTCGACGCCTCCGGCAATCTCTACGGCGTCACTCAGGTCGGCGGCCTCTACGGCTGGGGCATAGCCTTCGAGCTTTCTCCGCAAGCCGGTGGCGCCTGGAAGGAAAAGGTGCTGCATAATTTCGGCAACGGCAACGACGGATGGCTGCCCCACGGCCTGATTTTCGATGCCTTGGGCAATCTCTACGGCACCGCCAGTTCCGGCGATTTGCACGACGCGTTTGGGGGCGGAAGTATCTTCGAATTGTCGCCCCAGCCCGGCGGCGGTTGGAAGGAGATTCGTCTGGCGGGGATTCCCACGGACTCGGGCAACGCTCCGGCCCATCCCAACGCGGGCCTCATCTTCGATCACTCCGGCAATCTCTATTCGACCTCGTACTCCGGCGGTGCGGACGGAACAGGCACGGTCTTCGAACTTTCGCCCAAGCCGGGCGCAGGCTGGTCCATGAAAACCCTGCACAGCTTTTCCGACACCATCGGGGATGGTGGCCACCCCGGCGGCGGTGTGATCTTCGATGCGGCCGGCAATCTATACGGCACTACTTCGGACGGCGGTACGTCGAATGAATCCGAGGGCATTGTCTACAAGCTGGGCCCGGAAGCGGGCGGGGGATGGACCGAGACGATTCTTTATGATTTCGACAACCTGGAAAGCGCCAACGGATTGGCTCCGAATGCTGGCGTCATCCTCGATTCCGCTGGCAACCTCTATGGCACCACAACTTATGGCGGCACCCACGGGGTTGGAACGGTCTTCGAGATAACACAGTAGGGAGGGAAAATAAACCGACGAACCAACACAAGACCAGCAGTCGCGTTGGGACTTAAAGAGATTCCTTATGCGAAGCAAAAGCTTTTCCATGCGAGGGCGCGGTGTTTCAGATCACACCCTAAGCCCTGGCTCTCCCGCTCAACGGCCACGCCAAGCGATCCTGCACCGGACCGCGGCGCGACCAACCGTCGCGGGCGGCTATGTGCAAAATCCTTCATCTTGACATCGGCTCCGGGAGGTGGGATGGTCGCTAGACTAGGTTCATCAGGCCTTGGCGACATTCCCCCTTCGCCCCGCGGATGTTCCCGCTTACAAAGGATTACTTATGTCGTGCAAATCTCTCTCTCTGGCATTGTCCGCCATCCTGGCCGCCTGCGCCGTCAGCCCATTCGTGAGCGCTCCTGCAGCCGCGCAGAAGACGCCAGAAAGGCAGACTCCCACCGGAACCACGGTCAACGTACTGACCCGGCAAAACGACAACCAACACACCGGCCAAAATCTGCAGGAAACCATTCTGACTACGGCGAACGTGAATTCCGGTTCATTCGGCAAACTCTTCAGCTATCCCGTGAACGGTCAAATCTACGCGCAACCGCTCTACGTGCAGAATGTGAGCATCCCCTCCAAGGGCACGCACAACGTGGTCTATGTGGCCACGGAAAACGACAGCGTGTATGCGTTCGATGCCGATAGTGAAACCAAGAATCCGAACCCGCTGTGGAGTACATCGTTTCTGAATCCTCCCAGCGTGGTGGGTGTGCCGTGCGCAGTGGGAGCCGGCATCTGCCAGTTGTTTCCGATCGTCGGCATCACAGGTACTCCCGTCATCAATCTCGCGAATAATACTCTCTACGTGGTTGCGCGCACCATGGAGACCACCGCCGGTGTGGTCACTTATGCGATTCGCCTGCACGCCCTCAACATCACGACGGGCGCAGAACAGTCTGGCAGCCCGACGTTGATCTGTTCGAACTCCGGTAACAATGGCTGCACCTTTCCCGGACAGACGGTCGTCTTCGCGCCCCAGCATCAGCAGGAGCGTCCGGCCTTGTTGTTAGTCAGCCAGTCAGGATTTTCCCAGGGCGTGCTCTACATGGGATTCGCCGGGAACTCCGGTTGGGTGCTGGCCTACGACGCGTCCACTCTGCAGTTAGTAGGGTCGTTCTACACCGATAGCGGGAATCACGGCACCACCCCGGGCCTTCCCGGAGAAGGTCATAGCGGCGTATGGGGCGCGGGTGGCGCGATTACCGCCGATACCAGCGGAAATATTTTCGCCATCTCCGGCGACGGATATTTCGACGGCGTTACCAACTGGGGCGACAGCCTGGTCAAGCTGGTGCTGACACTGAATTCCCAGACGGGTACTTACAGCCTCCTGCCCACAGACTACTTCACTCCCAGCGACCAAGCCTGCCGCTACTCCACCGGGCTTGATCTCGGATCCTCCAGCCCGCTGATTCTCCCCACGCAAGCGGGGAGCGCCACACCGGATCTAGTCGTGGTCACCGGCAAGTCCTCGAGCGTCTGCGACTCCGTGCTCAACTTCTACATCGTGAATCGCGACAACATGGGTCACATGGGCGGGCAGGTGTCGCTCTCCAATGCACTGCAGGGCGGGTCGGAGAATTCTCCCGCGTATTGGGCCGGCGCGGGGACGCAGTACTTTTACAACTCCGGCATTGGCGATTACGTCCGCGCCTTCACTGTGTCTACCGCGGGTGTGAGCGTGGCCAGCGTGATGAACAGCACGAACACTTTGACCAACGGAAGCACGCCCGCAATCTCATCGAACGGCGCGAGCAACGGCATCCTCTGGGCGCTGGACCGGCCCGAGAGCCCGGACCTTCTGCCCGGTACGGCACCGGTCATTCTGCATGCCTTCAATGCCGCCAAGCTTAGCTCGGAGTTATACAACTCGACGCAGGCCGGTTCGGGGCGCGATAGTGCCGGCCCCTCGGTGAAGTTTCAGGTCCCAACTGTGGTCAATGGCAAGGTCTATGTAGGAACGCAGACGGAACTCGATGTCTACGGCCTCTGCCCTTGTCCGCAATAAACGGCCGAAAGAGCCGTCAGGTTTTCAGGAGAATTTATGCGCTGTCGAAGGCTGCATTTCGTGAAGGTTCTGGTACTCGCGATGTTTGTGCTCGGACTGTTTGCGGTAGCTGGAATGGCGAGCGCACAAACCCAGAACATACTATTTAGCTTTACCGAGACTGGCAGCTTCTGGCCGCAAGGCGGCCTGGTGCAGGATGCAAAAGGAAACCTCTACGGCGCGACGGAAGGTGGAGACACATACGGCGTCGGCACCATCTATGAACTAACTCCTCCCGCGAAAGCTGGCGGCGCATGGACACAGTCGACCATCTACAACTTTCTCTCCTGGGGCACGACTGGGTACATGCCAAGTTCCGAACTGACCATGGACGGAACCGGCGCACTCTACGGAGCCACCTATTACGGCGGCGATGCGCGCTGCGTCTGTGGCGTGGTTTACAAGCTCACACCGCCGGCTAAGCAAGGCGGCGCGTGGACCCAGCAAGTGCTGCACGCATTTACCTCCACCAGCACCGGCACTGACGGCCGGCTTCCCAACGCAGCCGTCGTCGTGAACAAGCAGGGGACCATCTACGGCGTCACGCAACAGGGAGGCATTTGGGACAGCGGCGTTCTTTACCAAATCACTCCCGTCAAAGGCGGGACGTTTACCGAGACAGTTTTGTATTCGTTCGGCAATGGCGATGACGCCAGCACTCCCAACGGCCCCCTCATCCTTGACTCCAAAGGCTCGCTGTACGGCGTAGCGTCGCTGGGCGGCGCGTTCAATGAAGGAGCAGCGTATAAATTCGTTCCTCCCGCCAAAGCCGGCGGGCAGGGAACTGAGTCCATCCTGTTTTCCTTCGGTGGAAGCTCGCTGAGTTCGGGAATCACTCCGGTCGGAGACCTCGTCTTCGATACCGCCGGAAACTTATATGGCGTGACCGATGGGGGAGGCGATCCGGTGAGCGACGGAGTCGTCTATCAGCTGCAGCCCGCCAGCGGAAGCTGGATCGAGAACGTGCTCCTCGACTTCACCGGCACGACTGGGAAAAGCCCGGCAGGCGGCCTCACCTACGATGCGACGAACGGTTCACTCTACGGAACCACCTCGGACGGCAATCCTATGAAGGCCGGCAGCGGGATCGTGTTCCAGCTGACGCCTCCGTCGGTGAAGGGCGGCGCGTGGACCGAGACCACCTTGTACGAATTTACTTTCTTCGTCAACGGCGCTCTGCCCACCGGCCACATCCTGATCGACTCCAGCGGCAACCTTGACGGAACTACTTTGAACGGCGGCCTCTATGGCTGCGACGGCTATTGCGGCATCGTCTACCAGATCGTTCCGTAACGCCCTGGGCGATAAGCGGTAGAATGTTCGCAGAGCTATGGCCAAGTCAACCTATCAACTTGTCGCGTTTTGTGTCGGCTTTTTATTCTCGACCTCAATCATTTCCAGTTCCTCGGAGAACACATCTCGGAGAGCACCCGGCGACTCGTCCCACTTCACCATTTACGTAACGAATGAAAAATCGGGCGACCTCAGCGTGATCGATTCCTCCACGCTCGAAGTGCTCGCGACCGTTCCGCTGGGCAAGCGTCCGCGCGGCATCCACGCCAGCCGTGATAGTAAGTTTCTCTACATCGCGCTCAGCGGCTCGCCCATCGCCGGCCCCGGCGTGGACGAAAGCAAACTGCCCCCACCCGACAAAACCGCCGACGGCATCGGCGTCTTCGACGTGCAGCAGAACAAACTCCTGCGACTAATTCCCTCCGGCTCCGATCCGGAAAATTTCGACATCACCAAAGACGGACGCACCATCGTCGTCTCCAACGAAGATGACGCCAAAGCCAGCTTCGTCGACATCGCCAGCGGCAAGGTCACCAAAGCGGTTCCAGTAGGAGAAGAGCCGGAAGGCGTGAAGGTGAGTCCGAACGGCAAGTTTGTATGGGTCACGTCGGAGGACACGGGGACGATTTCGGTCATTGATGTCGCGACGGCAACGTTGGCGAAAACCATCAAGGTCGGCCACCGCCCGCGTTCCGTAGCGTTCCTGCCCGATGGTTCCCGCGCCTACGTCAACGCCGAAAACGACGGCGCCATCACGGTAGTCGATACCGCGAAGAATGAAGCGGTTCAAACCATCGCGCTCGGCGAGCCGGGGAAAATCAAACCGATGTCGGTTCTGATTTCTCCTGACGGCGCGACACTTTACGTAAGCACCGGCCGCGGCCACAAGCTGTTCGTGATCGACACTGCGACGAACAAGGTCACCGCGTCGCAGGAAATTGGCGAGCGGCCCTGGGGAATCACGCTTTCGCCCGACGGTAAGATGCTGTTCAGCGCGAATGGACCATCGAACAACGTGTCGGTGGTCAATCTCGGAAGTCTGACCGTGACGAAAAAAATAAAAGTCGGCGACAGCCCTTGGGGCATTCTGACGCTGCAACACTAATCTCGCGACCGCAAGACCTACAACTCCCGCCGCCCCTCCATCGCCTTCAGCATCGTGATCTCATCCGTGTACTCGATGTCGCTGCCAACCGGGATGCCCATCGCGATGCGCGTCACTTTCACACCCACGCGCTTGAGATGATGTGAGAGATACGTGGCCGTAGCTTCGCCTTCCACCGTGGGATTAGTAGCGACGATCACTTCGTCCACGTTGCCCGCATCGACGCGACTGATGAGGTTGGCGATACGCAGTTGCTCCGGCCCGACACCGTGCAGCGGAGAGAGCGACCCGTGCAGCACGTGGTAAACGCCGTTGAAATGCTTGGTCTTTTCGATGGCGGCAATGTTGGTTGGTTCTTCGAGCACGCAGACCAGGCGCTGGTTGCGGGTTGCGCTGGTGCAGTAAACGCACGGGTCAACGTCGGTAATGTTGTTGCACACCGAGCACAGGCGCAAGCTGGCCTTGACGTCGCGCACGGCGGCGGCCAGCGCTTCGGCGTCTTCGTCACTGGCACGCAAAATGTAGAAGGCCAGCCGCTGCGCGCTCTTCGATCCCACGCCCGGCAGCTTCTTCAACTCATCGATCAGCCGCGACATCGGCTCGGCAAATTTAGACATAGGAAGAATTGAGAGATTGTGCGATTGCGTGATCGGGCGATTCGAAAAATCAACGAGAGGACTTACTACGCGGTCGAGGAAACAGGTCAATCGCCCAATGACCCGATCACTCAATCGCTCAATCCCCTACATTCCCATCCCGCCCAGCATGCCGCCCACGGTCGATTGCATCGCTCCATCTACCTTGCGCGCCGCTTCGTTTACCGCCGCCAGCACCAGGTCCTGCAGCATCTCGACATCGCCCGACTTCACCGCTTCGGGATCGATGCGCAGGCTGAGCAGTTGCTTGCGGCCATCCATCTTCGCCGTGACCGTGCCTCCGCCCGCAGAGGCTTCCACCACGGTCTGCTCCATCTTCTTCTGCAGCGTCTCGTACTGCGCCTTGGCCTTCGACATTAGCTCTTGCAGATTGAATCCGCCCATATGGCTTTACCGCTTCTCCTTGTAATCGATCACGGTGCGAATCGCGGCGCCGAACTTATCCTGCAAGCGGCGGACGACCGCGTCCTGCTCAGCCCGGCCGCGGCCGCCTGCTCC
>Ga0302319_10005051_pt1 | contig 26734 bp, 25 predicted proteins | sample Bog_T0_2_FD_203319 | JGI IMG/M metagenome (GOLD analysis project Ga0302319, IMG submission 203319) | Peat permafrost microbial communities from Stordalen Mire near Abisko, Sweden - Bog_T0_2 | ecosystem: Environmental > Terrestrial > Soil > Wetlands > Peat | place: Sweden: Abisko, Stordalen Mire... | reverse complement strand
TAGGCCTTGCCGGTCGGCCCCACGCGCTTGGCCGAGAGCAGCACATCGATGCCCCCGCCGGAGCCCAGGTCGAGCACCGTTTCGCCTGCCTTGAGTTCGGCCAGCGCCGTCGGATTCCCGCATCCCAGCGAAGCCAGAACGGCGTTGGCCGGCAGCCCGCTCTTTTCCGATTCTTCATAAAGGTTGGTCGTCACCGGGTCGCAACAGCGCAGCGCCGGATCGCAACAGGCTACCGAGCCGCTCTTCCGCACCTCTCGCGCCGCCGCCCCATACTTCTCCTGAACCAGTGTCTTCGTATCCATTTCAAGCGCCTCACATTCGCTTAAGCAAATATATGATTCGCGCTCATATTTGTCAAGACGTATATAATGAGTCCATGGGATCTTGTTCAAAACCTCTCAGCCTGGCCGGTCTTTTCGCGACCCTGGCAGACACCACCCGTCTGCGCCTTCTCAACCTGATGGCCGGCCGCGAGGTCTGTGTCTGCCATTTTGTCGAGATTCTAGGCCAAAGCCAGCCCAAGATCTCTCGACACCTCGCCTACCTGCGCAACTCCGGGATCGTCGCCGCACGCCGTGAAGGAAAGTGGATGCACTACAGCATCTGCCCCCCTGCCGATCCTTCGGCTGCCTCTCTGCTTGCCTCTGTACTCCACTCGCTCTGCAGCGACAAGCAGATGCGCGCCGATCTGGCCAGGCTGGATCGTGTCTGCTGCGCACCGAAAGGGTGATCGTTCCCGAGGCTGCTCCCTCCCCGTCGCCTTGCCGAGTTTCTCGGAATCCTGCCCTGCGCCGGAGATCATGTCTTTTTGGCCGATAGTGCTTCAATCCGGTGAAGGCGCTTTGCCCGTTGTCCCAGATCATGGAGAGTAATATAGGCGAAGAGTATGAAGCACTCCTTCAGAGTTGCCGATAGAGTCCCTGTAGATGTGTGTCGAAGTGAAGACTCCCTCGAGGGAGAAAGGCCCGAATCTTGAGACCCGGGACCTCATTTTCCGTTGAAAACAGCGCAGAGCAGCGCAACCAAGTGGAGACCACGCCTCGGCTGTACCGGGGATTGCGGGTGATGTCTTGCCTCAAGTCGCTCTGCCTTAGTCCTCTCGATGCGCCGTCCGCCATTCTGCTCATGATCCTTTGCGGCTGGATTGCCACAGCCAGCGGGCAAACAGCAAATCTACCGGCCGGCCAGCTCCCCACCCTCACCACGGCACATCAGGCGCATTGCCTTACCTCCGGCGAAGCTGCCCGCGCCTATCCGATCCATATCAAGGGTGTAGTCACCTACTTCGATCCGGACTACGGTACCGGATACGCCGCAGTCTTCATGCAAGATTCTACTGGCGGCATCTTTGTGAAACCGCCTTCCACTTCGATCGTGCCGCTCCCCGCCGGAACCGTGATTGATGTGCGCGGCGCCAGCAGCATTGGAGGCTTTGGCCCCATTGTCGCCCACCCGCAGATCATTGTGATCGGCCATGCTCCCCTCCCGCCAAACCCTCCCAGGGTGAGCCTGCTGCACCTGCAAACCGGAGCCGAAGATGCCCAATGGGTTGAGGTCGAGGGAACAATTCATGCCGTCTACGAACTGCCTCGCAGCGTGACCCTGCAGCTGGCCATGTTCGATGGAACCATCAGTGTAACCATGCCTAAAGAGGCCAGCGCGGATTACTCCAGCCTGGTCGATGCCAAAGTCGAAATCCATGCCGATGCCGCTCCCACCATCAACGGCGCCTCCCAGATGATCGGCGTCCATCTGATGGCGCCCAATCTCTCCGCGGTCAGAATCGTGGAGCCCGCGCCCGGCGATCCCTTCAGGCAGCCGACCACCCCGATCGGCGGGTTATTGCAATGGGATGAGTATTCCGCTTCATTTCATCGCGTCCATGTGCGCGGGAATCTCACTCTCCAGTGGCCCGGTTCGTCGCTCTGCATTCGAGATGCGAATCGCGGAATATGCGTGCAAACGGCCCAGAATACACATTTCGCTATGGGCGACCTCGTCGACATCGTGGGATTCGCGGGAACCGATAACAATGAGCCGGCCCTGACGGATGCGGTGCTCAAAAGTGCCGGCAAGGGAACACCGGTGGAGGCTGTGCCCGTCTCCGTCGAGCAGGCTCTCGAAGGCAATCACGATTCCGATCTCATTCAGATCGAAGGCAAGTTGATTGGCAACGATCTCGCGTCTTCCGAACTGAAGCTGCTGCTGAACTCAGGAGATACCGTCTTCGCCGCCGTGTTGCCCAAAGGCATGGCGGGAGCTGATGCGAGTCCATGGAAGGTCGGAAGCAGATTGCGAGTCACCGGAATCTGCTCCGTCCAGATCGACGCGCGAAGCCATGTGCGGGAAGGAATTGCGGTCACCAAGTCCTTTCGGGTTCTGATGCGTTCGCCACAGGATGTGGTTGTCCTCGAAGGTCCATCCTGGTGGTCGCCTGCCCATTTCCTCGTTCTCCTGGCGGTGGCGCTCTTCGCTGCCCTTTGCGTGCTCGCCTGGGTCATGGTGCTGCGGAAGCGCGTCGAGGAACAGGCCAGGCAGCTCCGCGAAAGTGAAAGCCGGTTTCGGCACATGGCTCTGCACGACGCCCTCACGGGACTGGCAAGCCGTCTGTTGCTCGATGATCGGCTCACCGCTGCTATTGAGGCAGCCAGACGCCATCAAACGGGCCTGGCGCTTCTCATGATCGATCTCGACAAATTCAAAAGCACAAACGATACATTCGGTCACCATGGCGGCGACGAAGTCCTGCGCGTCACCGCGGATCGCCTCATGCGCGCCGTGCGCAAAACCGATACGGTTGCCCGAATGGGCGGAGACGAGTTCGTCGTGCTCCTCTCCGATCTGGAAGATCCGAAGATGGCGGAGGGAATCGCCGCCAAGATTGTCAAATCGCTGGCTGTACCAGTTCCTTTTGCCGGGCGTGAAGTCCCGGTCTCCGTCAGCGTCGGGGTCTGCACCTCAGACGCGGGAGGTCTCGATGAGGAGGCATTGCTGAAATGTGCCGATGATGCCCTTTACCTCGCCAAGGACGAGGGCAGAGATTGCTTTCACGTCTTCACCCCGGACCCTCATCCGGATCAAGCCGAATCCACTGCGGATCCCTCGCCTCCGACCACGAGTCCGGTTGAGCAGAAAGGCTGAATCCGCATGATGCGATGGTTGCTGCGTTGGCTGCAACGGGCCGCGGTGGTTCTGGTGGCGGCGTTTGTGGTCGCTTATGCGGGCGATTGGGCCGTCTACAAGCTCCGTGGCTCACCCCAGTCCAAAGTCACCGTCAACCGCTACGTCACCATCCCGCTCAAGGGCAACAAGCAGGAGTTCGACTATCTCGGCTCCATCGACGTACCCTGTTCCGTCTCTTTGTTTCCCCAGGCAGGCCAGAGCGCCTGCTGGCAACTACGCCACAATCCAAACCAGGGAGCAACTCTCTAGAGACTCTCCATGAGCAAAGCAAATATGCCCGAATCCCGCCAAACACAATCAGGTGACACAGGTCACGTCCAGCAAGCGAAAGGCCGTTTAACATCGTTAAATCTTTGAAGAATCCCGAGGAACGATGTACAGCCGCACCCAAAACGAAAACGGGACCTACAACACCCGCTGTCTCTTCTGCTTCATGACCATCGCCTCGTCTGTGGAATCGGACGGAGAACTGGGTCGGCAGGAGACTCGGCACATCTGCCCCGAGAGAGCGCTGGCGGAGCTGCTGGAACTGGAAAAGGCTATCGACTCCCGCACCCGCGAAACGACTGCTGCCTGATCCAGCCTCCCACCCCTATTGCATCCGCGCCAGGTCCCTCAGTTGGCGGGCTGTAGCCTCCAGAAAAGTCTCCACGCTTGCGTCCGCAGGCCGTTCCATGCCCGATTTTGCCTGAATCGCGGCGGCGATCCGCTCAGCCAGCGCAGACCGAGTCGGCAGCGGCATGTCGAGCCTGCGCGCGAAAAACCCTTCCAGAACCACCAGGTCCGTCGAAGTCAGCTTCGCAATCCCGGCCGACGGCAGCGACAAGGCCATGTGCGGCTCCGGAGCCGGCGCGCTCGGCGCAAAAATCTGCGCCGTGAAAGTCCGCGTCCCTGAATCGCCCCACAGCGGCGCCTCATGCTCGCGATCCCGCACCACCAGCGTCCCCGCCGCCAGGTCGCCTAGCCGCTGGTGCTGCCGTGTGGCGAACATCGTGACCACCCCTACGGCATAGATAAGCGGAATCTGGTCTACAAAACGGACCAGGTTGCGGGCCATCGACTCGAAAAGGCCAATCGCCCGCCCCGAGCGTTGAATCACGCGAATCCGCGCCACCCGCTTGCCCGGCGTGCGCCCGTTCCAGAACGCCTCGAACAGCGTGAAGTAACCCCAGTGGAAGAGAAAAAAGATGAAAATAAAGATTGCGCCGGCCCATTGCGCCGAAATCTTTGAAAATGCCTTGATGCCCGGCAAGATGAACGCAGCCAGCACTCCCAGCACCAGGAATGCGGCTCCCCAGATCAGATAATCGACCAGCAGTGCGATGAACCGGCTGCCTATTCCGGCCAGCGGCATCTCGATATCGACCAGCTCCGGCGTATCGATGTTAAGCTGATCTGAACCCATCTCCATGGCGCAAATCCTCTCCAACCAGTGGATCCTCAAGCGCCGGCCCTACTGGGACCGGCTCTCGTCTCTCTTGGCCCAATCCGATTCGAGCGGCCTCGACCAGCTCTCCCGCGCCGAGTTGCAGGAGATGGCCCTGCTCTACCGGCAGGTGGCTGCCGACCTCTCCGTGCTGCGCCAGGACCCCACCTCCCGCACCTACGCGCAGCATGTGAATCAATTGTTGGCTCGCGCCCACCATATCATCTATTCCGGCCAAAAGACCAATCTGCTGACCATCTTTCGCTTCCTCCGAGACGAATATCCGGCCATCTTCCAGCGCCAGATCGGCTACGTCGCTGCTTCGCTCCTCGTCTCCACCGCCTTCGGTCTGCTCGGCGCCGCGCTCACCTCTGCGCGCCCCGAGTTCATGCGCCATTTCGTCGGCCCGGAGATGATCGCCACCATGGAACGCCACACGATGTGGACCGAGTCCGTGGTCAGTGTTGCGCCCCTGGCCTCCAGCGCCATCATGACCAACAACCTCTCCGTCAGTTTCATTACCTTTGCCGGGGGAATCGTCTTCGGCCTGGGAACCTTCCTCGCCCTCTTCCAGAACGGCATCATGCTGGGCGTGATCGGCGCGGCCTGCCACCATTACGAGATGTCGCTGGCCCTGTGGAGCTTTGTCGCCCCGCACGGTTCGCTTGAGCTGCCGTCGATCCTCATCGCCGGAGCCGCCGGCTTCCGCCTCGGACACTCCATGCTCTTCCCCGGCCCGTTGCGCTGGAAGGAGTCGGTCGCCCGCGGCGGTGTCGAAGCCACGCAACTGGTCTCCGGCATCATCCCCCTGCTAGTCATCGCTGGCTCTCTGGAAGGCTTCTTCTCCCCCTCGCACGCCCCCATCTGGCTCAAATTCACCGTAGGTGGCCTGCTCTTTCTCCTGCTAAACCTCTGGCTCTTCCGCCCAGTCAAAACGCCAGTAGCCAGCATCGGTTGATCCGGCTCGCAGATAGGACTCTCCGTGCCCCATCCATTCGCCTTTTTTCTGGCGAATGGGCGGGAAACGTCGAACCTTCATCGATCTACCTAACCAGTCTCAGAACGAGCCGCCATTCGCCAACTTGCTAACTCGCCAACCCCGCGCAGCGGTCGCTAACTCGCCACATTTTTCCCAACATTCGCCTTTGCATTTCCACCCTGAATCTCCAGCCTCCAACGTTCCCGGAATCCCTGCAAGACGAGCCCGCACCTGTCCCCACAACCCCCTTCACTGCTACACTTCCCCTTCAGGGAATCTGCCCCAAACCCGCCCGCGACCCTTGGAGGCTTATCGTGCCCGACTCTCAACCCCCCGTCATTCAGCCCCCCGTCTTTCAACCTTTCGTCTCGCCCAACGAGAAGCCCCCCGAGTTCACCTTCCGCGCCATTCTGCTTGGCTCCATCTTCGGAGTCATCTTCGGCGCCGTCACAGTTTACGTCGGCCTGCGCGCCGGCCTCACGGTAGCCGCCTCCATCCCCATTGCCGTCCTCTCCATCAGCATCCTGCGCGCCTTCGGCCGCGGATCTATTCTTGAGAACAACATCGTCCAGACCACCGGCAACGCCGGCCAGTCCATCGCCTCGGGAGTCATCTTCACTCTCCCGGCGCTGGTTTTTCTCGGCTTCGATCTCGAGTACTCCCGCATCTTCATGCTGGCCCTGATCGGCGGCTGGCTTGGTGTGCTCTTCATGATTCCCCTGCGCCGCCAGCTCATCGTCCAGGAGCACGGCAACCTGAAATACCCCGAAGGCACAGCCTGCGCCGATGTCCTCATCGCCGGAGAAAAGGGAGGCTCCTTCGCCAGCCGCGTCTTCTTCGGCCTCGGCATCGGCGGCGTCTATACCTTCTTCCAGAATGAAAACCTCTTCAAGGCCTGGCCCGGCACACCAGAGTTTCAGCCCGACTTCGGCCCCCAGCACGTCCTCAAAGGCTCCTCCATCAAGGCCGATGCCACTCCGGAGTATTTAGGAGTCGGCTACATCATCGGCCCGCGCATCGCCGGAGTCATCTTCGCCGGAGGCGTCTTCTCCTGGCTCGTCCTCATGCCCCTGATCTACTTCTTTGGCAAGGCGATGTCCGGCCCCGTCTATCCCGGCACCATCCCCATCGCCGCCATGGGCCCCAGCCAGCTTTGGTCCACTTATATCCGCCCCATGGGCGCCGGCGCCGTCGCCGCCTCCGGACTCATCACTCTTCTCCGCACCTTGCCCACCATCGTCAGCGCCCTCGCCGCCGGCTTCAAAAACCTGCGCGCCACCAAGGAAGGCAGCGCCAAGCCTATTCGCACAGAGGACGACCTCTCCATGCGCACCGTCGTCTTCGGCTCGCTGGCCATCGTTGTCCTTACCTTCGTCTTCCTCACCTTCAAGCCGGTGCCCGGAGCGCAAGTCGGAGTCCTGCCTAACATCGCCGCCGCATTGCTCGTCGTCATCTTCGGATTCCTCTTTGTCACCGTCAGCTCGCGTATCGTCGGCCTCATCGGCAGCTCGGCCAACCCCATGTCGGGCATGGCCATCGCCACCCTCATGGCCACCTGCGCGGTCTTCCTCTTCGAGGGCTGGACAGCCCCCGCATACGGCGCACTCGCCATTACCATCGGCGGCATCGTCGCCATCGCCGCAGCCAACGCCGGCGACACCTCGCAGGATCTTAAGACCGGCTACCTCGTCGGCTCCACGCCTCGCCTGCAACAGATTGCGTTAATGATCGGCGTCGTCGTCTCCACAGTCGCCATCGGCCTCACGCTCAACCTGATGAACACCGGCTTGCAGGAGTTCCACTCCGCCTCGCAGCCCTGGGACATCAACGCATCTCATCCCGGCGTCGCAGTGCAAACCGACGCCAAGCGCCTGCCTGAAACATTTCACGTTCTCGCAGCAGACAAATCCTCTACCTCCCACCACAAGGCCGAATACACGATCCTGAACGCCCTCGGTTCGCCGGAGTTGGCCGACGGCAAATACCTCTACTCCCCCGCCACCCACCAAATCGAAGTCCAGTGGATACAAGGCATCGGCAGCGAAAAAGCCGCCGCGCCACAGGCACGCCTCATGGCAACCGTGATTAATGGCATCCTAAGTCGCAAATTACCCTGGGGTCTGGTTCTTCTCGGTGTATTTCTAGTCATTGCCGTCGAGTTATTAGGCGTCCGCTCGCTCAGCTTCGCCGTCGGAGCCTACCTGTCTATTGGAACGACTCTAGCCATCTTCTGCGGCGGCATGGTGCGCTGGTTCGTCGATGCGGCAGTCGAAAAAACCGGCGGAGAATCCACCGATAGCGAAATCTCCCCCGGCTCTCTCTTCGCCTCGGGACTTATTGCCGCAGGCGGCATCGTAGGCCTAATCGGCGTAGCTCTCAAAGGTTATGAAACCACCTTCAAAGACAGCCGCGACCTACTAAACTTCCCCCACACTTTCATCGATAACAACTATGTCAGCGTCCTAGCCTTCGCCGCCCTGGCCTTCGCCCTCTACTACTTCGCAAGAAAGCCGCTGAAGAAGTAGGCAGTCAAGCTTTGCAGATCTCCCAAACATGGGTGCCCCAGGTCCCTCGCATTTGGGGACCTGGGAGACCACGAACCCCAAGCGAGCGAAGAGCGAGCGTCTGGTCGCATCGCTTGGTGCCCCACTGATCGGTAGGAAACAGCCGTGGGAAATTGGGGACTGTGCCCCGTTCATCGTGGCATCTTTCGCGATGAGCGGGTCTTAGGCGTCCGCAGGTGAGCCGGGTGCCCCAAGTCCCGCTTTTGGGAGCAGGCAATCCACGAACCCCATGCGAGCGAAAAGCGAGCGCCCAGCCCCATCGCAGGTGGCGCAGGTGGTGGCTACCGGAGGAGGTGCCAGACCTGCCAGACACCGTAGACGCCGAGCGCCGCGACAGCCTCGAGGGCGAATGCCACAAAAGCGCCAGTGAAGCAACTTCCATCCCCTGCACTTCCGTCGGCTGCACGCTCAGATCCTTTGACGAAAGCGGGGACTGCGGTTCTGTAAGGCGACCAGAGCGATTTGGGAAGAATGTCCCCGAGCCTGAAGACAGTGGTCGATTCAACGTCAATCTTGCAGAGAACTTGGGTTGCCATGTGGATTCCTCTCCCCCGAAAGCGTTACCCGCCGAACACCGAACCGAACCACCCCGAGGCGAGGTTGAACTTCCTCCCATCGGATGATTGATTCTGGGGCACGCCTTTAGTCGAGGGATGTGATCTGCATCACTCCAAGCAGGCAAACTCCCTTGTCAGACGCTCCGTCTTTGCCTTCACCTTTGCAGGCCTGGATTCACCTGTTGCCCTTATCATGTCCCTTGGAGGTATGAATCCCCATGAATATCACCGGCAACACCATCCTCATCACCGGCGGCGGCTCCGGCATTGGCCGCGGCCTTGCCGAGGAACTGCACAAGCTGGGCAACCAGATCATCATCGCAGGCCGCCGCAAGAACGCCCTCGACGAAACCACCGTCGCTCACCTCGGCATGAAGTCGCTCACCCTCGACATTGAAGATCCCGTCGACATCCGCGCCTTCGCCGCCCAGGCAGCCGCCGAATTCCCCACGCTCAATGTGCTCATCAACAATGCCGGCATCATGCGCCCAGAGAACCTGCTCGCCCAGCAAAGCGATCTGGCCGACTCTGAGGCCACCATCACCACCAATCTGCTCGGCCCCATCCGTCTGACGGCGGCGCTGCTGCCCCACCTGCAGCGGCAGCCCCACGCCGCCATCGTCAACGTGTCTTCAGGACTGGCTTTTCTTCCTCTGGCGCTCACCCCGACCTATTGCGCCACCAAGGCCGCGATCCACTCCTACACCGAGTCGCTGCGTTATCAGCTCAGGGCAACGCAGATCGAGGTTCTCGAGCTGATCCCGCCCTATGTGGCCACCCACCTGATGGACGGAGCCGACGACCCGCGCGCCATGCCCCTCAACCAATTCATTGCCGAAGTCATGCAGATCCTGAAGACGCAGCCCACCCCCGCTGAGATCTGCGTAGAAAACGTGAAAGGCCTCCGCTTCGCCGCCAAGAGCGGCCGCTATGACGCCGTCTTTGCCGGCCTGAACGCCGCCAGACCCGACGGCCACTGAGAGCCCATCCGTACATTGGTAGCGCCGACCTCCCGGTCGGCTGTCCTGTGGGTCTCCAGACCCACAGGCGACACCTGGCGGCGTGGGCGCCGCAGGTACAGCCGGTCAGGAGACACGGCGCTACTTTCCTTTCTCAATTTACGGATAAGTTCTATCCACGAGCGCCTCTCACTGCCCCAAACGGAAGATCACCTCAACCGTGGTCTCCACCTCGACGGGCTGGCCGTCGAGCAGATAGGGCCGGTAGCGCCAGGTGCTCACGGCGTCGAGCGCCGCCTGTTGCAGCACCGCCGGACCGCTGACTACGTGCAGATTCTCTATGTTTCCACTCTTGGAGATGGTGGCGGCCAGAATCACCGTGCCCTGCGCATGCATAGCGAGCCCGATGGACGGGTAGACCGGAATTGTCTTGTGAAGGATGAGCCCTGCCTCGACCCTTGATGGGACGTTCATCGGACCACTCGGCGCCGGGTGGACAACGCGCGGCGCGGGCCGACGACTAAATGGATCGTCCGGGCCGATGCTGCCCGGAATGCCGGGGCCCGTGTCTGGGTTCACGAACACCACCGGTTCTGGGTCCTTGGCGAAGTAGATCTTGTCAGGAATGATCTTCGGCGCAGCATACGGATTCTGCGGCACTGCATCTGCGGGCCGAGGAGTCTGCGCCATTGGTTTCGGTTCCTGTTGCTGCACGTGCGGCGCCGGCGGCACTGGGATCAGCGTGGTGATGGTCTTGGGCTGCAAAGCCTCCAGACAAAGCAGCGGAACCAGCACAAACGCCAGCACGATGGAGGCATTGAAAGCGAAGGCCGCGATCATCCAGCGGCGGCTGCGGGTACGAATTCTGCCTGCGGATTCAAATGTGGAGTCTTCAAACATGGCCTGCCTCCCCTTGAAAAACCAATTCAGTCGCGCCGCCTGGGAGTTAGAGGCCATATTCAGGCGCGAGCGGGCTGGCCGCTCTCGCGCGCTAACTCGGCGCGGGGAGCGGGGCTCGAGGCACTCCGCATCTCCCAATCGAAACCACTGTACTTAGATAGACACCGGGGCCTGAGAAAGTGTTCCCGGAGTTACAAAAAAACAGAAGCTACTGGTATCCGCCACACTGATGGTTATTTATGCTTTGAAAGAGCACGACTTCAGTTGTGCCGTAAACGCCACAAAAAAGACGTGGGCTTTACAGGCTGCGGAAAAACCCCCGCTAGCTGCGACAAGAGTCAGGGCACGACTTCAGTCGTGCCGCAAGCCGAACAAACAAAGGCTGGGCTTTAGCCCCTGAGGATCTACCGGATAAACCCTTTGATCGCTGCGAGTCTCTGACAACGGACGCTACCATTGAGACACTACACTGTCCGCCGCGCATAACATGTAACCTTTCCAGTAACAGCGCCGTAAGACTAAGTAGAAAGGGGAAGGACGGATGCAGAACGAATCGAGCGACGTCCTGAACCAGTTTCGCCAAGGCGATCTGGCCGCCTTCGAGACGCTCTTTCACCAGCATCAACACGTTGTCTACGGCTGGATTCTCCGCATCGTCCGCGACCCTTCCGCCGCCGATGACCTGACCATCGAGAGCTTTTGGCGCATTCACCGGGCTCACGACCGCTTCGAGCCGGCGCAGGGCTTCGAAGGCTGGGCGCGGCGCATCGCCACCCGCGCGGCGCTCGATTGGCTGCGGGCAAAACGGGATACCGTCGAACTCGGTGCGGAAGCGTGCGGTGAAGTTGCTGCTCAGCCCGAGGGCGACCCGGCAATCACTGCCGAGATTCGCTCGAAGACGGCGCTGGCCTTCGAGCGGCTGCCGCCCAAGCTGCGAATAGCCGCCACTCTTGCGGTCATCGAAGGGCAGCCGCAAAAAGATGTGGCCGCGGCGCTGGGAATTTCGGTTACAGCTGTCAAACTGCGCGTCTTCCGCGCGCTTCGATTGCTCAGAAAAGACCTGGAAAGACAAGGAATCACGCCATGAATGAACACGATCAAGATGATAAGCAAGCCCGCATGAAGAAGCTCTTGCAGCAGGCCCTGCCGCCGGTCGATGCGGACGCCGAGCCGGCACGCGACCTGTGGCCAGTGATGCTCGGGCGCCTCGACGCAGACTCCGCGGCTCAGCTCTCAACTGGCCAAGCAGGATTCAACTGGGCCCCATTTTGGGTTTGGTTCGATCGGGCACTTGCGGCCGGCCTCGTGCTGCTCGTCGCGTCCTTTCCGGCCTCGATTCCCTTGCTTCTCTACTACCTGTGAGACAGCGGGCGCACGCTCGCAGAAATCGGAGGAACCCATGAACACCCATCCCTATCTACGCGCTTATCTGGCCGGCATCTTTCTGCCCACGCTCATCCTGCCGTTGCTTCTAACAGTCTTCATCGTGGTGCGGATCGTCCTCAAAGTGCCGGTCCCCATCGAACAGGCGCTGATCTTTCCCATGGCCGTGGTGCCTTCGATCTTTGGGTTGTGGAATATGCTCTGGCTTGCGTCGCACGAGCTCACGCATCTGCCCATCGGCCCGCACGGAGCCATCTTGCCCCTCCTGATGATGCCTATCGGCGCAACCACAGCCAGTTGCCTGGGCGTGCTCGTGCTGGGCTCGCACGGCGCTACTTGGTTCAACGCTTACGAGATCCCCTACACGCTGATCGCACCCTGCTTCCTGGCCGCGCTGGCCGGCTATTATCTCGTCTGGAAGTACATCGTCGGCTCGATTAATCGTGTGCTGGGAATTGCTTGAGGAAGATGGGGGCTTGGAGTTGGTAGCATCAATCCGCTTTGAAAGGTCACGGCTTCACCCATGCCGCAAGACAATCAATGGAACAGCGGGCTTTATTCAATAATGCAGAAGTAATGTCCACATCAACGCGCCGGAGGCGCAGAGTTGGTTAGCCCCGCGCCTCAGCGTGGGGAAAAGGGATTCCACGAGTTTGTTGCGGAGTCCCGTAGGGACGGCGCAAGGATATTACCTATTCAGTAAGCAATAGCCCCTGAGGGATGTTTTCGGCTACGTTGATGGGGCTTATGCAACCAGCTCTTGTGTTTCCACGCCAACTCACACACGATGGCGCAGTTGTTTCATAAGACGCGGAGCAGGACAACAAGGAGAGACGGTGATGAGTTACCGGAATCTGCTGTGGCTTTTCCCGATTGTCATGACGCTTCACAATGCGGAAGAGGCCATATGGCTCCCAGCATGGGCGAGACGGACAGGCTTCTGGCATACCCCTGTCTCACCGGGCGTCTTCCGTTTTGCCGCGGCCGTCTTGACCGTCCTGGCCTTCGCTGTCACAGCTCTGAGTGCGGAATCAGGGAAACAGAGTATCTGGACCTACCTGGCATTTGGATCGATGGTCGTTACGTTAGCCAACGTCCTGATTCCGCACCTTGCGGCCTCAGTGGCGCAGCGCAGCTATATGCCGGGTCTCGCAACGGCCGTGGCCTTGAATCTGCCGGTCCTCTCTCTTCTGGTTGTGATGGCTCTGAGGGAGGGGTACGTCTCCGGCGCCAGGGCCGCCGCATATTCCGTAGCTGTGGCAGGGTTTCTGGTGGCCTTCATCCCCGCCCTCTTCAAAATAGGAAAAGTTCTGAATCTCTAGTCTCCTGAGTCTGAAATACGCAACACAAAACCGGCTGTCATTCTGAGCGAACGGGGCCCCGAACGTCTTTCAGTTCGGGGGTGGTGAGTCGAAGAATCTGCGGTTGTTCTTCGATGAACTCCGGACTCACCATACTAGCTACGCGCCGGGATTGAAAAAGTCCTCAAGCCCAGCGCGCTTGGCGTGTGCCCCCATGGCCGCCTGAATCTCCAAAGCCAGCGCCAGCGCTTCGCGGCCCTGGCGAGCAGTGACCAGCGATGGCCGCCGCGTCCGCACCGACTCAAGAAAAGAGGTAATTTCCAAACGCAGCGGCTCCCCCGGCGTAACGGCCGGTTTTGAGAAGCTCAAGCTCGCGTGCGCTCCCGCAGGATTTGTGAACTGTGCGATCACCGACGGATCGATCTTTGCCATGGCGGCAAACTGCGCAATCAGTGCCGGGTCAATCTTCGCCAGGTCGATCTTCCCCGACGCGATTCCCGCTGCGATCCCCGGCGGCAGCAATGCGGCAACCTGCGGTGGCAGCGATGCAATCAGTTCCGACGCCTTGCCCGCGCCTGCCTCAACGCTGATCACCAGCAAATCCTGCCGCGCGTAGTCGATCGAGACATACTGCCGCGGCTCAAAGAAGCGCAGCTTGCGAACCCGTTCCGTTGAAACCCGCGAGGCCGTGAAGTTAGCCACGCAGCCCGACTCAAACTCCACGCGAACATTGGCGATGTCCACCTTGGGCGAAAGAATCGGCAGCCCCACGGCCCGCACCTCGCGCACCGGCGAAGCGGCAAAGGTGAGCACGATGTCCAGATCGTGAATCATCAGGTCCAGCACCACATCCACATCGAGCGAGCGCGGCGTGAAGACCGACAGCCGGTGCGACTCAAAGAACATGGGCCGGCGAACTTGCGGCTGAACGGCCAGCACCGCGGGGTTGAAGCGTTCCAGGTGGCCCGGTTGCAGAATGCGCTTGCCTTTATCCGCTCTAGCAATCAGGTCGTCGGCCTCGGCCAAGCTGGCGGCTAGAGGCTTTTCGACGAGCAGGTCGAGTCCCGCATCGAGCAGTGTCGACGCCACAGCGTGATGATGCACGGTGGGAACGGCGACGGTGGCCGCGTCCAGTTTGAGATCGGCAGCCAGAAGTTCGTCCACGGTAGCGAAGACGGGAATCGCGTACTTAGCCGTGGTCTCGGCGGCACGGGCAGAGTTCGGCTCGACGGCCGCGACCAGGGCGACGCCAACCCCGGCGGCATCAGGTCCAGCCGTCTCCAGCTCGCGATAGACCCGGAGGTGGTTTTTGCCAAAGGCGCCTGCTCCGGCAACGGCAACGCGCAAAGTGGGCTGACCGGCTATAACCCGGCCCCGCTTTCCGAGTCCTCGACCGCCGGCGCCTGGCCTTCTACGACCTTGAGGCAACGGCTGTAGAGGTCGAGCAACTGGCAAACGTGCTCCTCCGGCTTGGGCGCGCCCGAGCCGCTGAAGCCGGTCGAAGGCGCGGCAGGCCGGCCCACTCCCGCCGTTCCGGCTACAAACTTGAGCAGATCGAGTGCGATATCTTCATTGCGGCGGGCGCCAAGGCTCGCGTTGGTCAGGGCATCCATGCTGAGAATTCTCCAAAGAGGATGCTACCAGATCCAGGGCTGAGGGATCTCATTCATCGCGGCGCGCGCCAGCCTCAGGCGATCCTCTGCGAGGGCCGCTTCTTCCATCCTGCCCAGCCGTTTCAACGCGACGATCTCTTTCTCCAGGTTCTCCACGATGGTTTCAAAGTTGGGGCTGGACGCCTTCTTCCGCTCGGCATAGGACTCCTGCAGCCACTCCACGGCTTCGGCATCGTTGCCTGAATCCAGAAAGATGAGTCCGCGGGTTCCGTAAGCCGCCGCGGGTCCGGGATCTCCGTTCTGCAAGAGGAATTCGACCGCCCGGCCCACCAGCTTGTGCGCCTCATCGTAATTGCCCATTCGCCGCTGGCAATTCGCCATATTGTTCAAGAGCACGCCGATGCGCGAAGGCTTCACGGACGGAGAACGCTCCCGCACATCGCGCGCCTTCTCATAGTGCGCCAGCGACTCTTCAAAGCGCTCCTGCTCGGAATACATGATGCCAAGATTCACCCACGCGGCTGCGGCAGGTTCAAGCTGTTTCCTCGCTACATAGAGCTCCGCGGCCTCCCTGTAGCAGCCTTCGGCTTCATCGGGATCGCCCTTTCGCAGGGCATTGCCGAGTTCCAGTAGAACGCCGGGGAGGTGATCGTCGCCCGGATACTCGCGCAGGATTCGCAAAGCGGCTCGCAAACGAACGATTGCGTGGTCTCTCAGGCCAATCCGCGTATAGCATTGGCCCACGCGCCAAAGCATATCGGACATCGCAATGGGCTTGTTCTGCTCCGAAAGCAGCTGAATGGCCTCTTCGAAAAATGGGATCGCCTCGCGGTATTGCTTGCGCACCATGAGAGAGCCCGCTTCCAGTCGAGCATTCCGAATCTTGAGGTCGGAGCTATCCGCCATGGAACTCCTCTCTTCGCGGGTCGATGCAGCCCTAGTATAAGTCTCCGCGCAGCCATTGCGCACTCGGCTCATGATGGAATGATCGCCCTGGGGAACCTCTGATTAAGTTGAAGTTTTGAAAGGGCACGACTTTTAAGCCTGCCCTGAGCGAAGCCGAAGGGTGCCGCAAATGCTGCAAATCAGTCCGGGCTTCACAGGCTGCTCAAGAAACTCGATGCGGAGGGAGGCGGGGGTTTCAACCCCCGCATAAAGCCAACAGAATCGAAGTGGGCTTCAGCCCCGGAGGGAATGTTCTATTGCAGGAATCACTTGTTCAGAGGTTCGCAAGTACCGCGACCGCATGATTCGGTAACGACTGGGGCGTAGCGCCGTGTCTCCAGACCGGCTGTCGTGGGGGCGTCCTCGCCCGCACCTGTCCGGAGCAGTTGCCAGATTACGCGGTCGCGATACCAAGCCACTCCAGCATCAGTGACCATGCCCGTCGCGCTACCCTTGAGTCATGCGTACGGCCTACATCGGAATGGGCGGCAACCTGGCCAGTTCTGCTGGCCCCCCGGAGGCAACTCTGGCGGCTGCCGCCCGGCGCCTTGACTCGCTTGAGCAGTTGATCTCCCGCTCTTCGCTCTATTCGACCGCTCCGGTAGGCTTTGCCGCGCAACCGCGATTCATCAATGCCGTCGTCGCGCTGGCGACGAAGCTCGGGCCGCGCGAGTTGCTCGATGCCTTGCTGGCCATCGAGCAGGACTTTGGCCGGGACCGGATCGCAAGCATCGCCAACGGCCCGCGCACGCTCGATCTCGACATTCTGCTCTTCGAAGACCTGGAAATCAGCGAACCTGATCTCAAAATCCCTCATCCCCGCCTCTCCGAACGTGCCTTTGTATTAGTCCCCCTCAACGAGATTGCCCCGCAGGTCATTGTGCCCGGTCGCGGGGAAACAGTGGCGCAATTGCTTGCCGCACTTTCCCGCGATCCCCGCAGCGACCCAAATGCGGTGATCCGGCTCCCATGCCTCCTCTGGGACTCCCGGTAGAATCGTCTGGTGAGCCTCGATTTCAACGTACTCGCAACATCCCCGGCCGGCGGGCGGCGGGGGCGGATGCATCTGCCTCACCGCACGGTCGAGACGCCGGTCTTCATGCCGGTGGGTACGGCGGGCACGGTCAAGGCCGTTCCGCAGGATGTGCTCGAAAGCCTCGGGGCCGAGATCATCCTCGGCAACACCTATCACCTCTACCTAAGGCCCGGCCACGAGGCCATCCGGCGCATGGGCGGCCTCCATAAATTCATCAGCTGGCCGCGCGCCATGCTCACCGACTCCGGCGGCTTTCAGGTCTTCAGCTTGAGCGCCTTGCGCAAGGTCAGCGACGAAGGCGTCAGCTTCCGCTCGCATCTGGACGGCAGCAGCCACTTCTTTTCCCCAGAACATTCCATCGACGTCCAGATCGCCCTCGGCGCCGACATCTGCATGGCCTTCGACGAGTGCACAGAATATCCAGCGGATCGCAGCCGCGCCGAAGAGAGCCTGCGTCTGACCATGGCCTGGGCGCGCCGGTCGCTCGACCACTTCCGTGCGTTCTCCTCTCAGGTTCCGTGGCGCGACGACTTCGGCGGTCGAACGCAAAGCCTCTTCGGAATCGTTCAGGGCGGCATGTTCTGCGACTTGCGCCGCGAGAGCGCCGAGCGCCTGGTTGAGATGGACTTCGACGGCTACGCCATCGGCGGCCTCAGCGTCGGCGAGCCGCGCGAGCTGACTCTTGAAATGATTGCCGAGGTGCTGCCTCTCTTGCCCCCCGACAAGCCCCGCTACCTGATGGGCGTCGGCTATCCGGACGAGATCGAGCAATACGCGCGCATGGGCGTCGAGATGATGGATTGCGTGCTGCCCACCCGCGCCGCGCGCCACGGTCTGCTCTTCACCAGCGAGGGCCGCTTGAATATCAAAGGTAAAAAATATGCAGAAGACCAGGGCCCGCCCGACCCGGCCTGTGGTTGCATGGTCTGTCAGCGCTACTCCCGCGCCTACCTGCGCCACCTGATGCACTCCGGCGAGGCGCTCTCGGGAACGCTCAACACCATCCACAATCTCGCTTACTATCTCGGCATCATGCAGCGCGTGCGCGAGAGTCTGGCCGGGGATGAACCGAGTTAACTGGGTGCCCCAGGTCCCTCGCATTTGGGGACCTGGGAAACCACGAACCCCCTGCGAGCGAAAAGCGAGCGTTTGGCCCCACCGCAGGTGGTGGGAAACAACGAACCCCAACCGTCCTGTTCTCCGAACGACCACGACCCTTGGGTGCCCCATCCATTCGCGCACTCTGCGAATGGGTGGGAAACCACAAACCTCAACCGCCCTGTTCTCCGAACAACCACAACCCCTTGGGTGCCCCAGGTCCCTCGCATTTGGGGACATGGGAAACCGGAAACCACAAACCCCATGGCGCGCAAGCGCCGTCTGCCCCACCGCAGGTGGTGGGAAACAACGAACCCCAACCGTCCTGTTCTCCGAACGACCACGACCCTTGGGTGCCCCATCCATTCGCGCACTCTGCGAATGGGTGGGAAACCACAAACCTCAACCGCCCTGTTCTCCGAACAACCACAACCCCTTGGGTGCCCCAGGTCCCTCGCATTTGGGGACCTGGGAAACCACAAACCCCATGGCGCGCAAGCGCCGTCTGCCCCACCGCAGGTGGTGGGAAACCACGAACCTCAACCGAACCGGCACATTCAGTCTTCAATCCCCGATCGCTCCGCCAAGCAGTTGCCTCAGCGCCTGCACGTACTCGGTCAGCGCCTGCCGGCCCTCTTCTGTCATTCGGTAGATCGTCTGCGGCTTGCGCAAGACGAATTTCTTTTCGACCGCGACGTAGCCGGCTTCTTCGAGCTTGGCCAGTTGCGCGCCCAGATTCCCGTCCGTCGAGCCGGTCTTCGAGCGCAGCCAGGTAAACTCCGCCTCTTCCACGCCCGAGAGCAGCGAGAGCAGCGCCAGGCGCAGTTTCCCGTGAATCACAGGATTCAGCTCCGGCAGCTCAGGCATGGACGGCCCCCTGCTGCTTGCGCACGCGGGCTTCCCAGGACATCGCATAACCGCCGAAGACAATCTGGCAGAGGAATATGGCCACCAGAAACACGATCATGCATTGATCATCGGAACCAAAGCAGGCGGCCACTGCCGCCGCCCACCAGACAATCGCCGAGGCAATCTGCGCCTTCCACCGGATGATCATTCCAGAGGCCCCGTTCGCAACTGCCAGCATCGCGGCAACCACAGCCACAAAAATGTGTTGATTGAACCTGCCGCTGAAGCCCAACGCCGGCAACAACAAAGACATCGACACGCCCATCGAGATCCAGATGGAAAAAATGGCCCGGCCGATCGTGGTCCCTGGCCTGCGCCCTGTCTTGTTCTTCTTCTTTCTACTGATGATGACCATGCACAAAGTCCACGCGCCGGCCATGGTCACGAGCCAGGCCCAGGGCCAATGGTACAAGGCGGTCCAGGCGATGGCGATATAGTAGGCTACGCCCCAGAAGACAAAGGTCCAGCCATAGCTCTCCGTAGTGCGCCGGCCCTCGGCGATCATGTTCTCGATCAGGCTCAACCTGTCTTTCAACTCCATCTCTTCAGAACTTTCAGTCATCGCGATTCTCCTGGAAGATCTCCGTAGTGTCCGAAGGAGATCCTCAATACAGAGCACTCTATTATTTAGAGCACAAAATGTCAAGAGGTTTTTTAGGCCTTCAGGAAAACAATCCCTGTTCGATGCCCCCACTACACAATCGAAGATGAATATCAATCTCGCCCCGGCGTCTCAACTAAAATGACTGGCGTGGCCGATCCTCGATCAGCCGTCCACCGGCCTCGCCGACCCGCAGTAGATAAAACCCGTCGGCGCATCTTCTCCCGGAGGGAGAATGGATAATAGCCCAGGACGAGCGCAGCGCAGTCCTGGGTCGGAGTTCAACAAAAGCCCCCGTCCCGTAGGGACGGTGCGAAATCCGCATAAAATCCTGGTTTCAATAAAATCAAACATTTGCAACCTCTATCAACGGCAATTACAGATAATTAGCCTTCCCCGGCGCACCATTGAAACAAGGGTCAAAGCTGGCGCGATGACTTTCTTCGACAGCTAAGATTCTTCGCAGCCCGGGGTTGAATCGGAACTACCTCTTGAGCCTCTACACCAACCCGGAACACGCCCTAAATAACTCAAACCAAGTATTTTAGAGTTAAAAAACGCCATCGCACAAGAAAAAGCATGCGATTTTTTGAGGTGAAACTGTGAAGCCCCATGTAACCAGTCAAGAATCAACGACTTCCGGAACCCCTCTTCCCGGAAACACAAATACACAGATTCAGTGAAACTGTGGAGTTATGATTAACTGGATAATAATCAATAGTTTACGGAGTCCGTTCTCACAGGTTCTAAATTCAACCCATTCTGTGAAGCTGTGAGCCTCCCATCCGTTTTTCCCTGGTCGATAGCCCCTTGGGCCAACTCCCCGATCACCCGCTGGACAACCCCGCTCCAGTCCTTCGGTTCGCTCTGGCGCAGCAATCGCGCGGTCGGGTACCAGGGAGCCGTTTCGATCTCCTGCATCCAGCGCCAGTCCGCCAGATGCGGCAGCAGAATCCAGACCGGCTTGCCCATCGCTCCGGCCAGGTGGGCGATGCACGTGTCGGTGGTAATGACCAGGTCCAGCGTGGCTACCAGAGCCGCGGTCTCGGCCAGATTGCGGTCGAGGCTGCAACCATCCCAGACAAAGACGTCTCCCGGCAGCCCGGCCAGCTCTTCAGCTGCTGGCCCTTTTTGCAGCGAGACCCAGGTGATGCCGCAGACGCGCAGCAACGGAAGCAGTGTGGCCAGCTTCATGGAGCGCCGCCGGTCTGCCCCGTAGCGCGGATTGCCGGCCCAGCAGAGGCCAATGCGTAACGGCTCTTCCCGATCGGGCCGAACATTGGGGCTTCGTCTGCGCTTCTCCAACGCAAGTTCGGGATCGCATCCCAGGTACGCGCCTGGCCACGGAACCGTCTCGACCGTCGAACCGAAGACAGCCGGCAGACTCAGCAGCGGGCACTCCAGATCGAACTCCGGCGGCTTGGCGCCCAGCACGGCCGTCTCTGCCAGCCCGGCTCGCACCGCGGCCAGCGAACCAACAAGCCGCTCGACCGGCTCCTGCACCTGCAAGATCACCACGCCTCCGCGAGCTTCGACCAACGTGGCATAGCGGCAGAATTGGATCGTGTCGCCCAGCCCCTGCTCGGCGTGCAGTAGAATCCTGCGTCCATCGAGCGCCTCGCCCTGCCACCGAGGCTGACTGAAGAGCCTTGGGCTGCGATGGACCTCGCGAAAGCTCCAGCGGGCCTCGTAGCCCGGCCAGCCCTGCTCCCAGTCGCCCAGCCTCAGGCGGGTCAGCGACAGGTTGTAAAGCGCGCCGGCATGAGTGGGATCGCGCTCGACCGCCGTCTCATGCGCACGCAAGGCCTCGTCCATTCTCCCCATGTCCAGCAGCGAATTTCCGCGGTTGCTGGCGGCGGGGCGGCTTCCCAGCGCCTCTGCCCGCTCGAAGATCTCGACCGCCTCGGCGTAGCGGCCCTCCTTGTGCAGAAGAATGCCATGCATGTTTACGGCCTCTGCATTCTCCGGCTCGCGCGTCAGAGCCCAGCGGAGCCACTGCCACGCGCCGGCCTGGTCGCCCTCGGCGGCACGGAACTGGCACCAGGCCACCAGCGTCTCCACCTGCTCCGGGTTGAGAGCGAAGGCCTTGCGCAGGTACCCCTCGGCCTCTTTGGGGCGGCTGCGCTCCCGCTCCAGAATCGCCAGATTCACCCAGCCCGAGACCAGCTCCGGGCGCAGCTCGACGGCCCGCTGCAACGCGGCCTCCGCGTAGACTTCGCGCCCCTGCTCGCGCAGCAGGCTGCCCAGATTCATCCACGCGGCGGCGAAGTCCGGGCGCAGCACCAGCGCCCGGCGATAGCGGTTCTCGGCTTCCTTCCGCCTTCCCATGCGCGTCAACACAAAGCCGGCTGCGAATTCGGCCTCAGGCAACTGTGGACGCAGCACCAGCGTTTGCTGGTAGCGCTCCAGCGCCTCCTGGTTGCGCCCCATCGTTGCCAGCGCGTGGCCCATTCCCATCAAGGCTGGCACGAGCGCTGCCCGACGGCGAAGCGCCAGATCGAACTCCCCGATCGCCTCCTCAGGCCGTCCAGTCGCCAGCATCAGCTCGCCCAGGCCCATGCAGGCAAGCGCGTTCATGCTGTCAAGGCGAATCGTGTGCCCGTAGACGCGCTCGGCGTCTGCATTCCGCCCGGCGGCCTTCAGCGCCTGGCCCAATGCCACCCAGGCCGTGACCATCTCCGGCGCTGCGGCTACGGCAGCCTCGGCCACCTTCACCGCGGCCTCTGTTTGGCGGCTGGCCAGCGCCACCAGGCAGATGCCTACCAGCGCCTTTGGATCGCACGGGTTCTCCTCCAGCATGCGCTGGCAGCCGAGCGCCACCTCGGTCAAATGGCCGGTCAGATCTGTCGGCAACCCCGCCAGGCTCGTCTGCGTCGTCATAGAGGTTTGGGCGGTCGCCCGGCGGATCACACGCGGCAAAGCCGGTGCGCGCGGCCGAGAAGAGGCCCTCACCTGGACGCTAGGCCGGTTGCGGCGAAGGCTCAACAGGAATGCGCGTGGAATGCGCGGATTGAGAGTTTGGATTTCCCGTTTCTTCGGCAGGTCCTGATTCGGGAGCGAGCGGCTGGCGCGCCTACGCTCACGGCCTCAGGGGACAACTCCGTGCGCGCCATTGCGAGGTTTGCGCATACCCCACGGACAGTGACCAGTACGTGGGCTCCCGGTTCTGGGGCATCCAGTTTTGTGCTGCGGGACACAGCCACCCGCCGTTCAATGCCTATAATTGGCCCATTATCCGATTCACCAGTCGACAGTTTGGGTTGGTTTAATGAAACCCATCCTATTGATGCACCGTCACGAATTCGCTCCGGCCCGATTCGGTACGACGAGATGGGCGGAGGGTATTTGCCTGAATCGGGCGGCGACGGCAACAAATGGGAGAACGCATGAACTCAATCAGCTCGTTATGCAGGAATACCCTCAGCATGCGTGGGATCAAATCTTTGAGACTCGATCTTTGCGCAATCCTGCTCATTCTGTTTGCCTGTGTTGGACTGGATGGTTGTGGTTCGTCTAACTCGCCCTCGGGAACAGTATTAGAACCGGCCATCGGCTCCTTCACTGCCGACCTGACAAGCATCACTTCGGGCTCCAGCAGCACGCTGAGCTGGCAGACGACCGGGGCGACAAGCATTGCCATCACGCCGGGAACATTCACGTCCACATCGGCGGGCGGCTCGACGCCCGTGAACCCGACGGCAACGACCACCTACACGCTGACTGCCACCAATGCCGCCGGCTCGACTACATCCACGGCGAAAGTGACTGTAACTGCGGCAAGCAAACCAACGATCGGGTCATTCACAGCCAGCTCCACAAGCATCACTTCGGGCTCCAGCAGCACGCTGAGCTGGCAGACGACCGGGGCGACAAGCATTGCCATCACGCCGGGAACATTCACGTCCACATCGGCGGGCGGCTCGACGCCCGTGAACCCGACGGCAACGACCACCTACACGCTGACTGCCACCGATGCGGCCGGGGCGACTACGGCTACGGCGAAAGTGACGGTAACAGCGTCCGGCGGCAAGCTGGCGATCGCAACCGCTTCGTGCCCAGCCGGAACGCAAGGCGCGGCGTATGCGGGCTGCACAATCGCCGCCAGCGGAGGCACTCCCCCTTACAAGTATTCGCTCAGTGCGGATGTAGCCGACTATCCTCCATTGCCGGAGGGAATGACTCTCGATGCCACTACGGGGAAGATCAGCAGCTCGCTGATCGGCGGACAAGGCTCCTACACCCCCGAGTTTGTGGTCACGGACTCGTCAAGCTCCCAGGCGACAAAGGACATCAACTTCGCCATCAACGGCAGCAACGCGTTCCTGGCCGCCATCTTTCCGTCAACTTCCATCTTTCATCATCGAGTGGACGCAGCCACGACGGGCTTGCCGGTAGATACTTCCCCCGCGGCGCCCATGTACTCTGCCTATTTACCCGAGGCGATCAGGGTGTTCTTCGGGAACAACTCGAATGCTCCCTTTCCAAATGGAATACCGGCCATTGAAATTCCTTATAACCAGCCTGACGTTTCGGTCTCGACCACCGCATATCAGTCCTATTTCACCTCCGGTCCAATTCCGGCGTATGCCCCGCCGGAAGGCACGAGCCACTCCAATGGAGACAGGCACGTCCTGGTCTACGTGGAGGCGGGCGGCGCAAACAAGCCTGCACTCTACGAAATGTGGCAGGGAATATACGAGGATGGCCCCTGGACCGATTCCTCGAACGCGCTTTGGCCCGACGTAACTTCAAATAACCTGACAGTGCAAGGAAATGGAACAACCGATGCCGCGGGACTCCCGGTAGCGCCGTTGCTGGCCAATGCCGACGAGGTCATCGGGACCGGCACACCGGGCGCGCCCAGCGGCACGATTCAGCATCCCATCCGATTCACGCTCAACCATATGTTGAACTACTGGGTCTGGCCTGCGACGCAAACGGCGGGCACGGGAAGTTGCACGGCAACGGGAGGGGGTTCGATCCCCACCGAATCGGAGATTTCGCAGTCATCTCCTCCAACAATCTGCGGCATGTCCGGACCCGCCGGCGAGATTTACCGGCTCAAGGCTTCCGTGGCGACTCCTTCCTGCGCTTCCTCAAGTCCGCAGGCGGCCATCATCATCACCGCATTCCGAAACTATGGAATCATCCTGGCCGACAATGGAGAAAGCGGAGGACTGATCGGCACCCCTGACGCTCGCTGGAACGATGACGATCTTTCTTGCCTGACTCATCTCACTCTGTCGGACTTCGAGCCAGTGAACGTCTCAAGCCTCATGGTCGGCAATAGCAGCGGAGAAACCAGCAAATAGCCAACGACTCGGCAGTGCGCATGGTTAGCGCGTTCTAGAACCTATCCGTAAATTGAGGGAGGAGTGGAGCGCCGGTCTCCAGACGGGCCGCACTGGCAGCGTCCACGCTGCCAGATGCCTCCTGTGGGTCTGGAGACCAACAGGAAAGCAGACCAGGAGGTCGGCGCTACCTGTTTACAGATAGGTTTTAGGCTCTCAGACGTGCTGTACAGTGGACCTGGGCGGCGACGGGATCGCTTGCCTTGAGCCGTCGATTGCCGTGGGGGCGGCGCGAATCCTTTGGTGTAAGCGAGATGGGTTTGGTGTTAGCCTATTCACACCATGCAGCTCATACGTGTTCTTGCTTTGTTTTTTGCGGCAACACTGCCGGGATTCGCTCAGACAACTGGCAATGCCGGAGCGGGTCTGCCCAAGGATCCGCGCGGGATCCTTGCGGCTGCCGCCCCCTTCTATGACTTCAGTTCGCCGGAGTTGAAGCCCTGGCACTTGAAGGCTACCTACCAACTTTACGACGAAAAGGGAAAGCCGTCGGAGCAAGGGGTTTATGAGTACTGGTGGGCTTCGCCAAAGGTCTATCGGAGCACCTGGACCCGCCAGAACGCAACGCATTCGGACTGGCACACGGCAGACGGCAAACACGCCTATCTGGCTACCGGTGAGAGGCTCGGTCTCTTCGAATACAAGTTACAAAACGAGCTTATGTCGCCACTGCCGAGGATCGGCGACCTGGACGCGTCCAAGTTCCGTCTGGAGCGCCAGTCTGTCTCGTCGGGCGGAGTCAAGTTCCCCTGCGTCATGGTGATTCCGGTGTTGCCTCTGCATCCGCAGATGCAGACGGAGCCGCTCGGTATCTTCCCCACATACTGCTTCGATCCGAAGTTGCCGGTTTTGCGCACCAGCTACTCCTTTGGCACGCTGACTACGGAGTTCAACAACGTCGTCGAGGTGCAAAAGAAGTATCTGCCTCGCGAGATTCTGTATTTTGACGGGAAGCGCGAGATACTCTCCGCCACTGTGGACGGAGTAACGCCCCTGACGTCCTCCGACCCGGCGTTCACACCTGCGGAGACGGCTACCCTGGCCAATGTTGATCGAGTGGAGATCAGCGCAGGAGTTGCCCAAGGCATGCTGCTCAAGAAACTGCCGCCCGATTATCCCCTGGACGCCAAGAATGCAAGCTTCTCTGGCACGGTGACTCTGGAAGCTATCATTGGAACGGATGGAAGCGTCCGCGATCTGCAGGTGCTTGCCTCACCCATGCCTTCACTGGCCGATTCGGCTTTGGAGGCGGTCTCTCATTGGGAATGCAAACCCTACATGCTGAATGGCGAGCCGGTCGAGGTGAAGACGACGGTTGACGTGTTCTATTCATTTACTCGATAGATGGCGCGCATTTTTAGCGCTATGCGAAGCAGGGCCAGCCGAATTCGGCTGGCCCTGCTTGTTCATGCTAGACTGACGGGTTAGAACTTGACCGACGCCGCGCGGGGCGAGGTGCCGCTTAGCTCGGCGGCGCGGGCTTCGGCGTAGGCGGCTGCACCCAACAGGGCGGCGCGGCTGTCGAGGATAACGCGGACCGGCATGTTGATGAGCAACTGGCTGAGGCGGCCCTTGTCGGTGAAGGCCTTCATGAAGGTGCCGTCCTTGAGCTTTTCGAGAATCCGGGGCGCGATGCCGCCACCGACGTAGACGCCACCGACAGAGAGCAGTTTGAGGGCCATGTTGCCCGCCTCGGCGCCATAGGCCGAGACGAACATGTCGAGAGCCTTTTCGCAGATCTCGCTCTTGGCGGCCAGGGCCAGCTCAGTGATCACGGTGTTGGGATCGGCGGCGGCGGCGATGCGCTCGGCCACCTTGGGCGGCTCTTCCATGCCGCGGACTTCGCGGAGGAACTCGTAGATGGAGGTCAGGCCCATGCCGCTGATGACGCGCTCGTAGCTGATGCGGCCGTTGTACTTCTGCTTGAGA
>Ga0302319_10005049_pt1 | contig 26745 bp, 28 predicted proteins | sample Bog_T0_2_FD_203319 | JGI IMG/M metagenome (GOLD analysis project Ga0302319, IMG submission 203319) | Peat permafrost microbial communities from Stordalen Mire near Abisko, Sweden - Bog_T0_2 | ecosystem: Environmental > Terrestrial > Soil > Wetlands > Peat | place: Sweden: Abisko, Stordalen Mire... | reverse complement strand
TTCTCTTTTACTGTTCTGGCTCATTTGTAATGACATCTGCCCCGGTGTCATCAGTTATGAGGCAACGTTTCAATCCCTCTTCTTTTCTGATTCCTCCACCGGTGTCATTTCATTTGAGTCAATTCGCCGCTGGTGGTTGAAAAGATTTTGAACTTGCTATTGAAGGGTTGCAGGAATCCAATCTGCCCCGACAGGCAAAAACCTCCCTATGAAAACCAGCAAGCTCCTGTTCGCCTTCGTGATGATCCTGGGATGCGGCATTGTTTCGATGGCGCAGCTCCCGGCTCCCCAGCAAACTCCGCCGGCTGCCCCAGGCGCGTCCGCAACCCCCTTTGCGGGTTTTGGAGCGGACGATACGAATGCCCTGAGGCACTTCACCATTCGCGGGAAATTCGACGCCGATTACATCAAGATTCAAAATGGGGAGTTGTGGATTGAACATATTGCGTTCGACAAGCCCACGGAAATGATGGTGAACGGCATCCACTGGAATCCGTCCTGGGAGGGCAACAAATCGTCACACTTTGTGTTCAAGGTGCCGGTCGTCCCCTTTGGCGACGCGAAAGTGCGGGTGAGAAAACTCCTTGGCCGGAGTGAAATCGCCTCGATCGATCTTCCTTCCGCCAGGAACAAACAGACGCTGACAATCAAGGCGATTGATGAGCCGGTGGGAGTCGTTATGTATGAGTTTGAGGTGACGTGGTGATTACAGGTTCAATTAGGTAGTATCGGTTAAAACCAGAAGCCCTTGCCGCCAATCGACAGACAAGGTACCGTTGTATTCATTGGCGCAAAAGCACTCATCATTGTTTTGGTCCTCGCCGCGTTCCTTTTATTTATGTGGGCGATTACCCAATGAACCGCAGCCTGCTCCCGTTCTTATCGCACCTCCTCTAGGGAAGGAGACTTCGATCAAGCTGCTGAAATGATTTTTCCGCCATTCGGCGGGCTTAAAAATCACGAACTCAGAATCTCCCGGTAACAATCCGGTAACGTGAGTCTGCTTGGATACAGGCATGCACAACAAGTGCTGAAACCTGGATCAAAAATTATGGACACGGATTCCACTCTGCTCATTGTATTCTTTGTTTTGTTATCGATCGCCGCGATGGTTTCGTTGTTTGCGGTTCGTATGGTGGGGGCAATCTTTTCGAAGAAGATACGGGCTCAAATCGTGGCCCACCCGGTTCGTCACATCCTCTGGTTCATCATTTTTCTGGGAGGCGTCTTCATTTTCGGCATGCAGTTGCTGAATTGCGGGGGAATCCAACCGAGATCACTTCTGATGATACAATTCAGCAACCTCAAACAACTCGGTCTCGCTGCGCGCATTTATGCCGCAGATCATGAGGGCAAATTTCCGGATAAACTCCCGGATGTTTTTACCATCATCCCCAATGAACGGCTGCACCGGTTTAAGGACCCGAAAACAAACGAGCTGCACGACTGGTATTATTGCCCCGGCTACAAGGATTCCGATCCAGCCAATACGATTCTCGCATTTTCACCGCCCGTTACTTACAGCAATCGCCCACAGCGCATAGTTGTTTTTGTCGATGACTCCGTCTCCTTCATGGAAGAGCCGAAATTCATGATTTTGCTCCGGGAGCAAAGGCAAAAGAAGCAACAGCATTGATTTACACCGCCCCCTCTGGGATTTCACAAAACTTACACATTCCTCTTGACAAGAATCTGAATTTTTGCAATACTAAGTTAGACCTAACACATGTACATCTCTCCCCATACCAAATTTCCGCGAAACCCAGCGCAAATCCCGCACCCGGCGCTTCATCCCCCACCCTTTGCGCTCTTCGCGCCCTTAGCGGTTCAATCCCGCTTCAAAACAAGGAATTTTGCCGAACAAAGCCAATTTTTACTCTGTAAAGCCCCAAAAAACAAAGCCAAAACAAACCCAATTCGGAGTCAAACAAAGCCAATTTACCCAATTTACCGGCCTATACCGGGTTAAACCGGCCTAAAAACCCGCCGCTTTATCCGGGTTAATCCGGCCTAATCCGGCCTAAAAAAATCACTGAATGCCAAAAGAAGAAAAACTACTTCGCCACTTTGGACCCGCAACCAACTCGACTCAGGGAGAAGTCGAGAGGCGAGGGCGACAAAACTTTAAGAAGTGTCCAACCCAGTCCAACCCGGTAAAGGCGCGCCAGAGTAAAAACGACGCGTTAAACTGGTTACTACTTCCTAAATGCTAAATGCATCTTACTTTCCGACATAAACTTGGCAAAATACCGTGCATGCACATCAAATGCCTCTGATAGGGTCTTCCCGTCTTATCGCCCCTCTACGAATAAAATGAAACATCCAGTAGCGTTCCCCTCACTCCTCGCGATCGTCGCCTTGCTGACCATCCAGATCGCTTCCTCCACCGCGCAAGCCCCGAAAGCTTCAGCCACCCCGAAGCCAACGCCGACCCCGGTTCCTTTCAAGACCCTCACGATTGACGAAATGACCGCCGACACGGCGCTGAAATCAAAACTCATGATGTGGGATGGCGACAAATTCCCCGGCAGCCCGAGATCGTGGACAGCCCCGCCGAAGAGCGCCACGGTCACCATCACAAAAATGGAATCCCACAGCGGTAAGAAGTGCGCGCAGCTTCACGGCGAAGGCCAGGCTTACCTCGGCTTTGGCCTTAATTTCGTGGGATGGTATCCGCCGGATGCGGTATGGGATATCAGCAACTACAAGAACCTTTCCTTCTGGATCAAGATCGACGCGCCGCCCGGCAAAGGCCCCAATCTTCTCAACACGCATCTCACTTCCGCGGGCGGCAAGGAATCGAATATCCTCGATGTGGCAACCTATACGGGCGACCTCACCGACGGGCAGTGGCACGAAGTCGTGATCCCGGTCAAATATCTCCTCAACTCGCAATTCGATCCCACCCAGTGCTGGGAAATCGATTTCGGCCAGTGGTCCCCGGATTCCCGCATCTTCGATATCTACGTCGATGAAGTCGGCGTCGATAACCGCGAAGAGGAACCTCCCGCCCCGCCCAAACCCGCTCTTTGAATTTTACCTGATATGAAGCAACTATTCCGCCCCCTTTTGTTTGTCGCCGCAGCCCTGCTGGCTTGCGCTCCCCTTCGCGCGCAGGACGCCCCTGCGGCCGATGATGACAAATTTCTCATCGACGACGCCGGCATTGTCCCCTACTGGCTCGGGCTCGGCCCCATCCCGATCAATGCCGTGTATGCGCAGGGTCCCGCCATCGATCAGGACTTTATCAATCGTGAAGTCGGCGTGGCTCCGGGGCCCGGTGACATGGTCTCCATTTCCGGCCGGAAATACGGATGGCGCCTTTGCACCATTAAGAATAATTCCCCGATCGTCGATGGCCCCCAGGCCGGCTTCGGAAATGCGGAGAATGTAGCCACCTATTTCGTCGCGTATCCCGTGGTCGCGCAGGATACGCCCATGCGTCTCTACTGGTCCAGCAGGGACAGTGGCAAAGCATTTGTGAATGGCAGGATGGTGGGCCGCTTCGTCGGCAAGCGCAAGTGCGTGCCCGATCTCGAGGTCTCCCCGCTGGTGGTCCTGCGGAAAGGGATGAACATCATCATGATCAAGGTCCTCGCCACGGGAAATGACTTCGGCGTCGCCGCCCGCCTGGTGGATGCCAATGACGTGCCGCTCAAGGGCGTTGCCTTCAGCACGGTGCCTCCCGGCCGCCAGGCCGACGAACGGCAGACGTGGAAGCATGTGGTCAGCGGACTGGAGCCTTTGACTTCGCCGCTTTCGACCTACCTCGTGGCCGGCCAGATCGGTTACCTCCCGGGTGAGCAAAAACTGGCAATCGCCTCTTCACGCGGCGAGCACGCATGGAAGACCATCGAATTGCACGATGCCGCCTCGGACCAGGTGGTTTACACCATTCCCAAGGACGGCGGCTCCATTGCCCCCATGGGTTACTACGCAACGGCAAATCAGTACATCAGCCGCGTCTTCTTCGACGCTTTCAAGACTCCCGGGCGCTATTTCCTCTACGACCCCGCCACCAAGCTCAAGTCCTTCCCGTTCGATATCAATGAAGATGTGTACAAACGCTCCGCCTATGTGCTGACACGGATGTATTACTACCAGCGCTCCGGTATTGACTGGGATGAGCATGCCGGAAAATGGGCGCGCGCCTCCTATCATGATCTCGACGAGATGAAAAAAGCCACCCTCCATGAATGGAACGGCGGGCCGTGGACGATCATTGGCGGCAAGCAGCTCGATCCCACGCCTCACGATGTCACCGGCGGCTGGCTCGATGCGGGCGACCCGAACAAATACACCAAGAACGAGGCGACCGCACATAACATGCTGCTCCTCGCCTACGAGATGAACAAGGACACCCTCAAGGATGGCGACCTCTACATACCGGAGTCAGGCAACGGTTTCCCGGATCTCCTGGATGAAGCCCGTTTCACCACAGATTATTTGCTGCGCATCCAGATGCCCGACGGCAAGGTGTACGACCGCGTCTCGCTCGGCGTCCGCTATGACATTGACACAAACCAGGCGACAACCCCGGCGGCGGAAATCGCCGAGCCGTGCAGCGGGGCGACGCTTTGCGCCATAGGTTCCCTCGCCTACGCCGCCGCCATCTGGCAGGAGACCGGTCTGGACAAGGATTATGCAAAGAAGTGTCTCGATGCCGCCCAGCTCTCCTGGAACTACATGAAGGAGCATCCTTCACCGTGGCCGCTCGGCACCGATGGCGGGCCGAAAAAAATCGGAAGCATCGATTACACCAGCCAGGCGTACGACGAGGCCCAGCTCAAGGTTCTGGCGGCCGCCGCGCTTTTCCGCGCCACCGGCCAGGATGAATACAAGGCCATCGTGGAGGCATGGATGAAGGACACCATCGCGAGGGCGAAAGCCGTCACCGACAACTCGGTGGTGGAACTCGGCTACCGTTGGGACAAGGATGAAATCTGCCATCTCTACATGACCGGCAAGGGCGCCGACCCAAAGCTGGTGGCCGATTGGGGGACATTGCTCGCCAAGGCGGCGAAAAAATGCCGCGACGATGTTGCAAAGACCAGCCCTGTTTATGAATACGGCGCCGGGCTCCCCATTTACCATTGGGGATCCTCTGCCGGCATCACCGGCCGCGCCGCATCGATGCTCTGGTGGGCGAAAAATTTCGCCCCGAAGGAGGAGATGCCTTCGTATATCCAGGCGGCGGACGAATATATGCAGTTCATCATGGGCCGCAATCCCTCGCGCTGGACGCTCGTGTCCAGCCTTCAGGATTGGGGGGCGACCCGCTCGCCGCAGGTGATGTTCCATACCACCTGTATAAATCTGCCGCCGGACCAGGCGGACAAGTACCTGACTCCCGACGCCTCACATACCGACCGCCTCGGTGTGATGCCGGGATATATGCTGGGCGGCCCTGTGAGTGGGCCGCAGGATTTCACTTTCGACCCCACGAAACCCGCGCTGGATTTCGTCCACATGGAGCCGTCGATCATCTACCAATGCCAGGCCGTGCTGCTCTCCACCTGCCTCGCCCACATGGCAAACGACTACCGGAAGTAACACATTGTTTTACCTACCCTCTCGCCGCGCTCTGCGCCCGCGGATGACGGATGTCCTCCGCGGCTGCGGCATAGACGGCGTCCTCGGCGATGTTCTTGGAGTGATCACCCACGCGCTCCAGGTGCCGGGCGATGAGCAGCAGGTTCAGGAAGTCCGCGATCCTGTCGGGATCCTCCGCCATGCGCGCGGTCAGGCGATGGGCCACTTCCGCATTGGCCTCGTCGAGTTTTTTGTCGCGCACCTTCACGGCAAGCGCCAGTTCCGGATCGCCATCAATAAACGCCCTCATGCTGTCCTTGAATACTCCGATCGCCTCGACAAACATCGGCTCAAGGTAATGCACGTCCTCAAGCTCCGGACTCTGGTTCAGCTTGCGGGCGCGCTTTGAAATATTGACCCCCTGGTCCGCCACACGTTCAAGATTGCCGCTCAATTTCATGGTGGAAATCACCTGCCGTAAATCCGATGCGACCGGCTGGAACCGGAGCAAAAGCTCGATGCCGGTCTGGTCCACCTGCTTTTCGAGCACGTCGATCTCCTCGTCGTCGGCGATGGCGAGATTGGCAAGGTCGCTGTCCCTCTGCAGCACCGCCTGCATCGCATTGTGCAGGCTGCGCTCGGTGAGGCTGGCCATCATCAGCACATCGCTGCGCAATGTATTGAGGGCGTTTTCAAACGTCCCTAGAATATGTCGTGTGGGTGTTGTTTCCATGTTTTAAAATGAATGCTGGGGTTGCCCCTTGTCCGTTAAGCCTAGCCGAACCGGCCAGTGATGTAATCCTCCGTCTGTTTCTGGCCGGGCCGTGTAAAGACCTGCTGCGTCGGTCCGAACTCGATCAACCTGCCAAGGTAGAAGAACGCCGTCATGTCGGAAACACGGCTCGCCTGTTGCATGCTGTGTGTGACAATCACAATCGTAAACTGCTCTTTCAAGGTTTCCATCAATTCCTCCACCTTTGCAGTGGCGATCGGATCAAGCGCGGAGCACGGCTCATCCATCAGCAGCACCTCGGGTTCCACGGCGATTGCCCTGGCAATGCACAGGCGCTGCATCTGGCCGCCCGAGAGCCCGAGCGCATTGTCGCGCAGGCGGTCCTTCACCTCGTTCCACAATGCCGCGCCGGTGAGGCTGCGCTCCACCACTTCGTCGAGCACGCGGCGGTTCTTTTCCCCGGAGACGCGCAACCCGTAGGCGACGTTGTCGTAGATCGACATCGGGAACGGATTCGATTTCTGGAACACCATGCCCACATGCCGGCGCAGCGCGATGATCTGCAATTTCGGATCGTAAATGCTGCGCCCTCCGAGCGTGATATCCCCCTCGTGGCGCACGCCGTCGATCATGTCGTTCATCCGGTTGAAATTGCGCAGCAGAGTCGATTTGCCGCAACCCGATGGCCCGATGAAAGCCGTGACCTTGCTGCGGGGGATGCCCATCTTGATGTCGAACAAAGCCTGCTTCTGGCCGTAGAAAAAGTTGAAGTGGTTCACCTCGATCAAATTCCGCGCCGCTTCGGGGGATGCTGCTTGCGAACCGCCCGGCTGGGAGGCTTCCGCCATTGATTCCGATGTTGTGACTTTTTTCTCAGGCATGACAAGTGGCGTATTCATGGTTTTCAACGATGCGCATTTTCAAGATGCTCTATTTCCGGCTGAACGCTAGTTGTGAAAGCACATTGGTAATCGTAACGATGATCACGAGGACCAGTGAGGCTGTCCACGCGAGTTCAACCATGTTGGGATATGGGACGCTGGAAAAATTGTAGATGAGCACCGAGAGCGACGCTGTCGGCTGCATGATGGATTTGCTCCAGTAGGAATTAAACAGCGAGGTGAACAGCACCGGCGCCGTCTCGCCTGCCGCGCGCGCAATCGCAAGCATCATCCCGGTCATCATCGCCGGGAACGCCTCTGGAAGCACGACCTTCCAGATTGTTTGAAATGTGGTGGCGCCCAGGCCTTGCGAGGCTTCACGGAATGTCTTCGGCACATTGAGCAATGCCTGTTCGCTGGTGAGCAGGATGGTAGGCAGCGACAGCACTGCCAGCGCCACGCCGCCGGCCACCGCGGAAAACTTCCCGGTGGTCACGACGACCATCGCATAGGCGAAGACGCCGCAGATGATGGACGGAAGCCCGGTCAACAATTTGGCCGTGAAGCGCACCGCATTCGCGAGTTTGGAATACTTGCTGTATTCGCTGATATAAATCGCGGCAAAGATGCCCAGCGGCGCGGCCATTACCATGGCGATGGCCACGAGAATCCCGGTGCCCACAATGGCATTCCCGATCCCTCCCCCCGCCATTCCCGGCGCCGGGGGCAATTGGGTGAATGTGGCGATCCCCAAATGCTTCCACCCCTTGATGACCAGGAGGTAGATGATCGAAAAAAGCGGCACAAAGGTCGCCAGCGCAAGCGCGATGCAAAGCAACGACAGCACCTTGTTCAGCACCAGGCGAAACGAAGTGCCCGGCGTAAATTCTTCAAAAATACCGCTGATGCTTGCAGCCTGTGACGCAGGGTTCATAACGCCGGGATCTTTGGTGGTTGTCGTCATTTGAGCCCCGCGGTTTTACGTTGTGCGAACCGGAGCACACCCTCTCCCGCGATATTGACCAGCAACGTGAGGAACATAAGGGCAAGCGCGGCATACATCAATGCGTTGATACGTATGCCATCGGCCTCTGCAAACTGGTTTGCCAGCAGGCTGGCGAGCGTTCCGGCAGGTTGGAAAAGCGACCACGAGAACCGCGAACTGTTCCCGATCAACATTGCAACCGCCATCGTCTCCCCCATCGCCCGGCCAAGCGCCAGGATTGTTGCCGCAACAATGCCCGGCAGCGCCGTGGGAATAATGACGCCAAAAATAGTCTCCCACCGAGTGGATCCCAGGGCATAGGCTCCCTCACGCATGGTCCCCGGCACACTCGCCAGCGATGCCCGTGAGATCGCGGCTATGGTCGGCAGAATCATCAATGCCAGCACGAGGCTCGCCGTGAGCATGCTGTTGCCGAATACCGGCCCTGCAAAAAGCCCGAACCTGCCCAGATGTGAAGCGACAGGTTTGCCAACACTTTTCACCAGTGGAATCAGTACGGCGATGCCCCATAGGCCATAGACCACGCTGGGAATGGACGCGAGCATCTCGATGACAAAACGCACCACCTGTCGTGCCGGGAGGGGAAGAAAGTCTTCGCTGAGAAAAATCGAGACTGCCAGTCCGAGTGGCAGCGCCACGAGAATGGCGATCGAGGAACTCATGAGCGTGCCGAACAGAAACGGCACGATGCCGTAATTATCCGTCACAGGGTTCCACGCGGAATGGTTCAGAAAACCAAAGCCGAATTGCTGCATCGCCGGCCACGCGACCTTCGCAATTTGGTATACCACCCAGAAGATCAACGCAACCACCGCCACCGATGCGATCCAGCAAAACGCCCGGAAGAAATCGGGACCAATCCGCAGCGCGGGTATCTCCCTGACCCCGTTTTTCTGCCTGCCCTGCATTGATTCCGAAACTGCCATGATATGTTATCCCCCTGTTGGAAAGGTCATCCGGATATTAAAATCCGGATGACCCATGACCAAAAATCAGGGTTGGACTTTTTCCAGCTTGGCTTCCACGAGTTTGACGACCTTGTCGGGGAGCGGGATATAGCCGAGTTCATCCGCAAATTTCTGGCCGTCGGTGACACCGTATTTCACGATGTCCTTGAGCGTGGCCGCGGTTTTCGCATCGTCGTATTTTCCGTAAAGCAACAGCCATGTGAACGTCGCGATCGGATAATCTTCGGCGCCTGCCGGGTCGGAGGGCCAGATGCGCAGATTTTCCGGAAATTCCACCGAAGCCAGCGTCGCCGCTCCTGATTTCGCGCCCGGCGCAACGAAGTTGCCTGACTTGTTTTGCAGCGAAGCCATGGAGAGGCTGTTTTGCTTGGCGTAGCCGTATTCGACATAGCCGATCGTCCCGGGAGTCTGCTTGATCAACGACGTGACCCCGTCATTCCCTTTGCCACCCACTCCGGCTGGCCAGCTTACACTCTTCCCCTCGCCGACCTTGGTCTTGAAATCCGCGCTGATCGCCGCGAGATGCTTCGTGAATACGAAATTCGTTCCGCTGCCATCCGAGCGATATGCCACGGTGATCGCCAGGTCGGGCAGGTTTGCCGTCGGGTTGTCCTTCTTGATCGCCGCATCATTCCAATTCGTGATCGTGCCAAGAAAAATCCCCGCATAAACATCGCGCGAAAGTTTCAGTTCAGCCACGCCTGGAAGATTGTAGGCCAGCACGATGCTGCCTGCGGTCATCGGCAGCATCACCACGCCATTGGCAACCTTCGCGATTTCTTCATCCGTCATCGCCGCATCGCTCGCACCGAAATTAACGACGCCTTGGATGACCTGTTTGATTCCGGAGCCGCTGCCCACCGCCTGGTAGTTCACCTGCACATCGGGATGCGTTTTATTGTATTCCGCAAACCAGCGTTGATAAAGCGGAGCGGGAAAAGTCGCGCCCGCCCCGTTGAGAGTCATTTGGGCCGAGGCAGTGGATCCAACCACTGCGAGCAGCGCAGTACTGAGGAGATAAACGTGTTTCAATTTCATGGACGGCATGATCTGGAATGCCCCCCATCGGGTCAAAGTGTGTATTGTAAAAATTTCGTGACATTATATTTACAAAATACATACATCGCCGGTTGAAATACCCGGCGTTTTAAGACCATAATACGAATCACAACATACTGATTTCAAGCAGGTTAAGCTCCAGTATCAGAAAAAATTGCAGGCGATCAGCTATTTGAGATAAGACATCAGCCCTTCATTTGGCAGGCTCGACAATCAGGATACACCGGAACCCAGGGAGCGATGTCATCTACTGCATCCGTTCCATCGACGGTCGTGCCCTAATTTGATTTTCTGAACACGATACCCGAAAAACCGTATTCAATCACCACGGAGAATCCATATCGCAACGCAAAATCATTCACGCGAATGCGCCTGTCCGCGTCTGACAACGCCGCATCTCTCAACCAAAGCAATTCCAAATCCGCCTTGTTTAGATTGCAGACTCCGGACTCGGAGATTTCCTGTCTGATTTGTTCAGCCAGATAATCCAATTCTTTTGCCCGCTGCACACCGTCATTCTCTCCCCGCATGGCAGCGCATTATTCAAGGCGGTGGGCGACACTGCAAGGCATTTGTTGGATTGCCTTATATTTTGGGCTTTTTGGGCGTTAGTTGACGCGTGTGGGGATCAGGCTTCATTTTTTGACTGATTGCAGCACGCCACCGGCGGCGAAGTTGGTGCCCTAAGAAAAAACCGTTCTCAATCATCCCCCGTGGTGGTAATGCATTCCGACAGCGATGGAACACGCCTTATTGCACGCACTTTTATTGACCGGTCTCCTGGTGGCTTTTGGGGGGCCCGTGGCCATGTTGTGGCTTTATGCCCCCTCCGCGCGTCTTTTGGGGAATGACGCCGGGCGCGATGCCCTGCTGGATGCGCTCACGCGGAGCGTGACGCGCTGGACCGTATACGGCGCGCTTGCGGCGGCGTTCGCGACATTCGTCGATTTTTTCGTGTCAGTCGCCGAGCTTCACGGGGAGACGGTGTTCGGCGGCGCCGATTTGTCCGAGGTGGTGAGGTTCGTAACACAGACCACCGTGGGGCTGCTCTCCCTGGCGTGCCTCGCGTTTTTACTGCTCACGGCCCTGGCGACATGGCTCCCCTGGAAGCGCCGCTGGTGGCTGGTCGCGGCTTTGGCGTTTGCAGCGATCGTTGCCAACGGCGAGGTGAGCCACGCGGCCGCGCAACCAGGGAACAACACGCTCCCGGTCATCGCCCAGATCGCGCATATCGTTGCCGCCGCGTTGTGGATGGGCGTGTTGCTGCACATATTCCTGGCGCGCGGCGTGTTATTGCACGATGCCACAGGCACGCGGGTGGCTTTCGTTGCCAGAGTGGTCCGCAGATTCTCCCCGCTTGCGCTCGCCACCACTTTCCTGCTCGGCATTACTGGCCTCGTGGCCGCGTGGCGTTATCTTCATAGCCTGGAAACGATATTCCAGTCCCCCTATGGGCTCACACTGATCGTCAAACTCATAATGCTCTCTCCCGCAATCTTTGCCGGTTTCATCAACTTCCGCCACATCGGCCCCGCCCTTGCCGGGCTCGCCAAGGGAACGGTCGTTTCTCCCGGGAATCCCGGGACAAAGGGCGCTTCCCCGGAAATTTCCGCGGTCTTCTCCCGGTTTTCACGCATGCTCGAGCTGGAAGCCACTGCCGGCCTGCTGGTGATCGCCGTGGCCGGCATCCTCGGCTCCGTTTCGCCTCCCGGTGACGACGGTTCCCAGAGACTCCTGCCCGAGCAGGCGCACGTATTCCTGCTGCCGCGCCTGCCTACCACCGATGTCTCGGGATGGGATCTCCCCGACGATCCGCACGGTGTGCCGCTGGCTGAGAAGCGTTACGATGAATTCACGCACAACTGGTCGGGAATCATGGTTTGCCTCATGGGCGCCGCCTGGCTCGCAATCAGCATCGGGGGGCGCGCAGGCTACTGGGCCAGCCGGTTGTTGCCCATCCTGTTTATCTTCTTTGGGCTGTTCATCGACCTCGCCGGCAACCCGGAACTCTGGATTCTGCGCCGCTACGGCCTGCTCGAAGCACTCGCAAATCCCATCCTGCTGGAACACCAGATCGGCGGCGGGATGCTTTTCGTCCTGGCGTGGCTCACATGGCGCGACCGGAAAACCCCGGAGGCATTGCGCCCGCTCGGTTATCCATTGGCCGTGATCATGATCGTCGGCAGCCTGCTGCTGCTCGGGCACGCCCACTCTCTCACGCGGTTGCCCGACGACTTCACCATTATGGTCAACGTCCAGCACGCCTTCTTCGGCGCGTTCGTGTTGTTTGCAGGCACCACCCGCCTGCTCATGCTGCGCGGCCTGGTCCCGGCGCGCGTCGCGAGGATCGCATGGCCCTCGTTCGTGATCTGCCTTGGCCTGTTCATGGCCTTTTTCTACCGGGAAGTTATTTAAACAGGCGAAATGTCTTTTTACCGGGCTTCGCAAGACGGCACGTTATACGGGTCAATCCTTTGCTTTAATACTTTCTTCAACCGCCTCAGTCTGCCCCGCCTGGAAACGCTGCCGTATATTCCGTATTGATGAACCCCTCCACCGAATCCGGCTCGGGAAAATCCAGTTCCCCGTAAAAATCCCGCAGCGTGCTGCCGGAGATCAGGTGAAAAAGCCGCCGTCCCCTCGCATCGGGATACTTCTTTTTCAAGTAATCGTGAAACACGAGGACTTTTTCGTGAATCTCAAACTGGTCCCGGCGATACAGGGCCTGCAGCTTGAGGCGCAACGCATCGTAGAGCGCGATCTGCGCTGCATCTGGCTCTGGATGGTTTGTCATGGATGTCACCGGGTTGTATTGACGCATGCGGTATTTATTAATTCACCGGCTTCCCGGTCCGCTGCAGCATGGGGCGCATCAACGCATAAATCAACGAGCCCAGGAATATCCCGTTCGTCATCGAATACCCCTGCGGATCGGCCAGCGGGACGCTTTGGTCGGCAAGCCCCCCGGAACAAAAATAGATGAACCGCGCCGGCATCAAAACGACCGCGCCCACCGCATCGCATGCCCGCGCCGCGGCGACGGAATGAAACACCCGCGCGCCGATCCAGAAGCCGTAAAACGCCATATAGCTAAGCACGGATGCGAACGCAATACAGAGGAGCATCGGAATCAGGTATTTAAGAAAGCTGCGCACCTGATATCAAAAATCGCTCTTAACTTTGTCCCAGAATCCCGGTTCCGCCTTGGCAGCCGGCGCAGGGGTGGCCGTGGCTTTGACTGCGCTTTTTGCGGTAGGAATCACCAGTTTCTGCCCCACGCGAAGCTTCCGCTCATCGGTGATATTGTTTGCAGACTTCAGGCTGGCCACACTCACGTTGTAATGAACCGCAATGGACGACAGCGTGTCGCCCTTCGCCACAACATAGAGGCCATTCGTGCCTGTCTTGGGCGCGGTTGCGGTGTGCTTCACGGGAGTAGCCGCCGCCCGGGCTTTCACCGGCGCGCCGGCAGCCGGTTGCAGCCCGTTGCGCTTTTCCATGTAAGACTTCAAGGAGGGGTCAATCTCCAGGATTCTGTCGTCCAGCTTTTCATCGGCCCTCTGGTAAGCCTCCTGCACCCTGGGATCCTTCAGCGCGATTTTCCGCACCTGGATGTATTCCTGGGCCTGGTCCCTGGAACTTTCCGCAGCGGAAGCCATTGCCGGGAAAGCAAGCCCTGCGGCACACATGATGAGGGGGAATCGGAGACAGCATTTCATGTTCATCGCAGGTTTATACGAAGCGGGGGGAACACCTGCAATAGATTTTACTTTGATTTAAATGTTACCAGGACAAGTGTGCCTCCCTCCAAAAGCCCGCCTCTTCCTCACATCAGCAAGTTTCCGCGAAACCCCATTCCGCGCGCCCGCCTATCGAGAGGATCGATTGCCGGAATTTGCGGATCGCGAGTTCTATCCGCGTCTTGATCGTGCCCAGAGGAATGCCGGTTTGGGTGGCGATTTCCCGCTGGCTCAATCCCCCGTAGAACGACATTTGCAGCGCCTGGCGCTGGGCTACCGGCAGGGATTCAAGGAGTCGTTTAAAAACCACCGATGTTTCCGATGCGGTCACCGCGTCATTCACCGCATGCCTGGGAGTACCCGTGCCGAATCCGCTTTCCGTCTCCACGCGAAATCTCTCCTCCGCCCGTCCGTAGGACATTTTCTTGCGCAGCTTGTCGATCGCCCGGCGTCGCGCCAGAGTCACGATCCAGCCCAGCGCCTTCCCCTTCTCTTCGGAATAGCGCCCGGCCTGGTGCCATACTTCGAGGAAGATTTCCTGGATCGCGTCATCGATGTCGTGCTCGTTATTCAGCACGCGGGAAACCACCGTGCGCAGCAGCCGTGTGTGACGGCGGTATAACACCTCCAGCGCAATGTCATCCCCGCGCTTGATCAGTGCCATCAGTTGTTCATTGCTAGGCCCTTCATCGGCATTGTCGGGAGTTGCTTCAATATCGGTTTGGTCGGCTTCGTAAATCATGGGTCGTGTTAAGTGGAATTTTTGCGCCTTGGACGAATCCGCGGTTATCACGATCATGCGGGTATCGTTGGATTCTCCCTCTTGCAAAAGTCCTCTCTCTTTCTTGCTTTGAGAATAGTCTGCCGCCATGCGAACGCCATGGGGTGTAACCCTACCCGGCGATTTGAACTTAGCTTCCCGGCTTTTGCTCCGGGATCTGCCGGAATTTCGGCATCTCACCAGCGGCCCCGGTTTTGTCATCCAGTAACGCGCGCACCATCCGCGTCATTGTGGCGGGTGTGTACGGCTTTGGTAAAAACGCAACGTCCGGTTCCAGCACTCCTTGGTGCGCGATAGCGTCACCGGTGTAGCCGGAGGTAAAAAGAACTTTGATGCCCGGGTAGGTTGCCTTCAACCAGCCGGCCATTTCCTTTCCTCCCATCAGCGGCATGATCACGTCGGTGATCACAAGGCTGATCGGCTCACCCCTGGCTTCCTTCGCCACGCGCAATCCTTCCTCGCCATTGTTCGCGCGCAGGACCCGGTAGCCCTGCCATTCCAGGACGCTGCTGGCGAGATGCCGCACCGCGGGCTCGTCCTCCACGAGCATGATTGTTTCCGTTCCGCGCGCCTGGGGCGGCAGGGCGGGGGCCAATATGGGCAGCTCCGCGGGCTGGTCTGCGCGCGGGAAATAAATACGGAACGTGGTGCCTTTGCCCGGTTCGCTCTGCAAGGCGATGTGCCCCCCGCATTGTTTTACGATTGTTTGACAGGTCGCCAGCCCGAGCCCCGTACCCTTGCCTTTCGGCTTCGTGGTGAAAAATGCCTCAAAGAGGCGAGTTTTGATCTCTTCCGTCATGCCCGTCCCTGTATCGCCCACGGCAAGCATTGCATACTCGCCCGGCGCAGTGCCTGCGTGCGCCCGTGCGTAGTTGTCATCCAGCGTGACATTGCGCGTCTCGATCGTGAGCTTGCCGCCGTTGGGCATTGCATCCCTGGCGTTCACCACCAGGTTCATTAATACCTGCCCGATATAGCCTGCATCGGCCATGATGCTCCCAACTCCCCTGCCGGGGAGGATTGTCATCTCAATGTCCTCATCCACCAGCCGCCGCAGCATCTTCTCCGTCTCCGAGATCACCCGGTTCAGGTCCATTACGACGCGTTTCACCGGCTGCTTGCTGCTGAAGATGAGCAATTGCCGTGTCAATGCCGCCGAGCGCTCCGCCGCCTGCAGGATCTCTCCCGCATATTCCTGAATGGGATCGTCGGCGCTGAGTTTCTCCGCGATCAATTCCCCGTAACCGATGATGACACCCAGGAAGTTGTTGAAATCATGCGCCACGCCGCTGGCCAGCAGCCCGACCACCTCCATTTTTTGCGCCTCGATGAATTGCTTTTCCAACTGTTTGCGTTCGGTGCGCTCGCGCACTTCGTCCAGCGCGCGCGTTACCACCCTCCCGAGCCGTTCGAGCCGGCCTTTAAGCACATAATCCGTGGCCCCCGCCTTAAACCCCTCCACCACCCGCTCCTCGCCGAGAGTCCCGGAAACGAGGATGAATGGGATGTCCGATCCCGTCTCCCGCAAAAGTTGCGCCGCGCGCAGCCCGTTGAACCGCGGCATGGTAAAGTCCGAGAGCACCATCTCCGGCTCCATTTTTAATTGCGTAAGGTATTCCGTCTCCGTTTCCACGCGCTTCCATGTCGGGTCAAACCCGGTGGATTTCAACTCCGACACGAGCAATTCGGCGTCATCCCGCGAATCTTCGACGATCAGAATGTTGATTGGTATGCCCATGGGATTGTATTGTCAGGGTTTCAGCGGATGGTTGAAACTCATCCAATAGGCGCCTACCATTCGTGCCATCTCCGCAAACTTGTCGAAATCCATCGGCTTCACAAGGTAACTGTTCACGCCGAGTTGATAACTCTCAGCCAGATCCCTCTTTTCCTGAGATGAACTCAGCACCACCACGGGAATCGCGCGCGTATGCGGGTTGGTTTTCAATTGCCGCAATACTTCGAGCCCCCCCAGCTTGGGCATCTTCATGTCGAGGATGATCAGCTTGGGCCGCATCACCGGTTCGGCGTCATCCCGGTTTCCATCGCCGAATAACAACGCGAGCGCCTCGGCCCCGTCCCGCGCGATCTGCATGCGCGCCGTCGGGTTTGGCTCCTTGAATGCTTGCACGAAAAACTTGGAGTCGTCCTCGCTGTCCTCCACAAGCAGAATGTCGGGAGTTTCCGCGCTCATGTTTTCCCGAGGGTAAAGTAAAAGGTTGCCCCGTTATTGACCTCGCCTTTTGCCCAGACGCGGCCATCGTGCCGCTGGATGATCCGGTTGACGATCGCGAGGCCCACCCCCGTGCCTTCAAATTCATTGTCCCCATGCAGCCGTTGAAACACCTGGAAAAGTTTGCCGGCATACGTCATGTCAAACCCCGCCCCGTTGTCCTTCACGAAATAGACCGTCTCCTCCTTTTCCTCGATCCAGCCCACTTTGATCATTGCGGGATCGCTGCCACGCGAATATTTCAGTGCATTGCAGAGGAGATTTACAAAGACTTGTTTTAACAATGTCCTGTCACCCGTGCAGGGCGGCAGTTCCGCCACTTCCACCTCCACCTGCCGGCCCTCCATGTCCCCCTTCAGTTCCTCAAGCACTTCACGGACGATGGATGCGGGATCGAGTTTTCTTTTGGTCAGCGACCGCCGTCCCAGACTGGAGAAATCCAGCAGCCCGTCGATCAACTCCCCCATTTTTGTGGCATTCACATGGATTCTTTCGATGGCGTGCCGGGCCTCTTGCGAAATTTCTTCGGCCGGTTCTTTTTCGAGGATGCGGGTGAATCCCACCATCGCCCGCAACGGCGCCCGCAAATCATGCGAGATGGAGTAGGAGAATGATTCCAGCTCCTGGTTGGCTTCCTTGAGTTCGGCAGTACGCAGGGCCACCCGGCGCTCGAGATCCTCATTCAGCTTTTTGATCTCGTCCTCCGCGCGTTTGCGCGCGGTGATGTCGCGTATGTTGCATCGGATCACATTGCGCGTCCCCTCCTCGTAAAGGTTGCTCACAAATTCCACTTCGTGGCATTCGCCGGTTTTACTCTGCAGCGGCAAATTCTCGTAACGCACAAAATGATCCCTTTGCAATATGCGGAAAGCCTCCCGGTTGGCTTCCTCGTCCGCGGGCCGCCCGATCTGCCAGAGTTCCTTTCCCACCAGTTCCTCGGTGCGGAAACCCAGTAAATCAGTCATGAACGGATTGGCGTCGGTGATTTTTCGCGTGTTGGGGTCGATGATGAGGATTCCGTCACGCGCCGCTTCAAATAACCGCCGGTAGTTGAGCTCCGACGAATGGATTGCCTGCTCACTCTTCACCTCATACTGCTCAGTCCGTGCCACCACCTGCTCGGCATGCATTTCGGCCTGCTCCGTACGTGTTTCCGCATGCTCGGTGCGCGTCTTGGCCTCTTCGGTCCGTGCTTCTGCCTGTTCGATGCGCACCTCCGCCTGCTCGGTGCGCGTCTTGGCTTCTTCGGTGCGCGCCTCCGCCTGCTCGGTCCGCGCTTCCGCCAGTTCGGTGCGGGCTTCCGCTTTTTCCGTGCGCGCCTCAGCATGCTCGACCCGTGCCTCCGCCTGCTTAATCTGCGCCGCGTGGCTCGCCGTCTGGTCCGGTGCTGGCTTCGGCACCGGCTCAGATACTGGCTTCAAAACCGGCGCTGGCTTCGGAGATCCGTCGGGTTTGGGTGCCGATGCGGTGACGGCATCGGTATCCCCGCTCAGCACACCTTTCTTGAGTTGGATGGTTTTCATCGGGTTGCCTGTGGCGACGCCTTCGGAGAAAAGCTTCGGGTTCATCGCAGCATGATATGCACGTATTGCCCCGTGATCATATGGGGTAAAACCCTACCTGTACAATGCGCAACGCCGCATCCGGCATCGTCATCTGTATAACCTCTGTGCGTTTGGGTGCCGGCGCGCCTCCCTCTATACGATGGTCACCTGCACACTGCTCTCGATGATTCCCGCGCCTATCGCATACCGCGTGAGCCCGGCGGTGTCGTGGATGTCCAGCTTCTGCATGAGATGGTCGCGGTGTTTTTCCACCGTCTTGATGCCGATGCCGAGTTCCGCAGCCGTTTGTTTGTTCGCCTTCCCCTCGGCGATCAGTTGCAGCACCTCCGCTTCGCGCGATGTCAGCCGCTCGAGTTTCTTGTTCAGCGCCCCGGGGCGCGCCAGCGGCTTCCTGTCGCGGAACCGTTTCATGATTGCGGGGCTGAAATAGGTCTTCCCTTTGCAAACATCCCGGATCGCGTGGGACAAGGTGTTGGCCGAGGATTGTTTGAACAAGAATCCCGATGCGCCCGCCTCGATCGCCTGCTCGACATAAGCATCCTCGGAATGCGCCGAAAGGATGATCACCTTGATCCCGGGCACGGATTTCAGGATCTGCCGCGTCGCCTCCAGGCCGTTCAGCAGCGGCATTGCGATATCCATCACCACCACATCGGGGCGCAGCCCACGCGCCATCTCAAGCGCTTGACGGCCAGTCTGCGCTTCATCCACCACTTCGATGTCGTCTTCGCGTTCCAGCAGATTGCGAAATCCTTCGCGCACGATCATATGGTCGTCCGCCAGTAATACAGTGGTTCGTTTCATGGTGTTTTGGCCTTCTCCTTGGGGGTTGTCTTTTATTTGCCTTTTCCTTGTTTGAATGGCACGCACGCGCAGACGGTAGTCCCCTTGCCCGGTGCGGATTCCACGTTAAATTTGCCACCCACCATCTCCGCCCGTTCCCTCATGCCGAGCAATCCCAGGCGTCTGTTCCCGCGGGCGTGCATCACGCGCTCCACTTGGAATGATTTGCCGTCATCTTTGATCTTCATGCAAATCGAGCCCGGGAGCTTATGGAGGCTCACTTCCACATGGCTCGCTTTTGCATGCCGGGTGACATTCGTCAGCGCTTCCTGCGCGATGCGAAAGAGCACCGTGCGCCGTACGGTATCCAGTTTTTCCACTCCGGCAAATGCCGTCAGGTGGGTGCGCACGCCGGTTCGCGTGGTGAAATTTTTCATGAAAGTATGCAGGGCTGCGATCAATCCCAGGTCATCCAGCACGGCCGGACGTAATTCCCGCGCGAACTGGTGGACGATGTTTACTGATTTTTCGACCAGACGTTGCGTGAGCGCAATGTTGCGGTCGATGCCCTTTGTGTTCACCGCCGCCTCCTTTTTCAAGGTCGCCAGCCGGATGTTGATGCCTGTAAGCGTCTGCGCGACGACATCGTGCAACTCACGGCTTATTTTTTTTCTCTCATCCTCCTGCGCCGAAAGGATCTGGCGGGACAGCCGTCTCAATTGTTCCTGGAGCCGGTCCGATTGCCGCAGCAATTGGGAGTAATGGCGCTCGCTTTTTTTGAGCGCCTCCTCGGCCGCCTTGCGGTGTGCGATCTCCTGGCTCAATTCCAGGTTCGCCGAGGCGAGTTCCACGGTCCGCTGGCTCAGTGTCTGGATGAATTTTGCCAGGTGCTCGGTGGCCCCGCGTACCTGCGGGTCCATTTTTTCAATCTGCGTGACCGCCGTCGCAAAGAAGACCCCTGCCTGCTTGGTCAGTGCAGCCCGTTTACCGGCGGGACAACCCACCAGCACTTCGGTTAGCAGGATGTGCTCGTGGAGCTTTACGAGATCAAGCGTGCGCAGTCCGGCGGCCAGGGCCTGGCTTCCCAGGCCGCGAGCGGAATCCAGGCTGCTCTGTCTGCCCGGCTCCATGTAGGTCCTCAGTGCATTCCGGTAGCGGCGCGACAGGTTGGAAAATTTGCGATTCATAAACTTCCGAACTTGCGGGTGACCTGCCTCACCGATTTTGCCGATTTCACCATCAGTTGCTGCGTGCTCGTGATGCTCTCCTTCAGCCCCTTGGAGTTGGCCTTCGCCGCTTCTTTGAGCGTGAGCAGCCGCACATTGATCCCCAGCAGCGTCTGGGCGATTTCATTCTGAAGTTCGTGCCTGATGTCCTTGCGTTGGTTCTCCTGCGCCGTCAGCAGCCGGTGCGTGAGCTGGCGCAGCCTTTTTTGGAGTTCAAGGGATTCCTCCAGGCACTTTTTGTGATGTTTCCCGCTTTTCTCCATGGCCTTCTCCATCACCTTTCCCCGCACCACCCCCCGTTTTAATTGCCGGTTGGTGGTGGCCAGTTCTTCCGTACGATGGCCCAGCGTCGCTTTCAGCCGGGTCACGTGGTCTTTGCTCAGCCGCGCGGCGCGATGGGTTTCTTCAATCGGTGCGTTGGCTTCTTTAAAAAAAGGGGCTGCGCGCTTGATCATTCCCGGTCTTTTGCCGGATGCATAGTCCGGCAGGAGACCCTCCACTGCCCGTTGGTGAATTACGGCCAGCTCCAATGTTTCCAGCCCGATATGCACGCCTTTTCGCCCAAGTTCCAGCGCCGGTTTCAAGTTCGTTCGAGGGCCTTGCTTCAAGTACTTGCCCAGTGCCGACTCATAGCTGCGCGAAAGAGCATCGGTTTTTTGGCTCATTGGAGTTTCGTGGTCATTGCAATTTTCCGGCACATCGCCAAGCAAGTTACACGCCCTCTCGCATATAAGGCTATTCCTTGTTTGTTGGTAAGGTTATGCCTCATATACCGCAACATAGTGCCTTTCCAAGCTTTCACAACATTTAACGCCAGCCCTACCGCAGGGGAATGCAGATCGCGATTTCTGTGCCGGCGCGGCGCGTGGATTTGATCTTGAGAGTCCCGCCCACATAGGTCGCCCGCTCCCGCATGCCGAGCAGACCAAGAGCGCCCTTTCCATTTTGTCCGGTCGGGTGATGATCCGGGTCGAAGCCGGTCCCGTCGTCCTTGATTATCAATTGCACGATGCCGTCCGACTTCGTCAAGCTCACCGTGACGTGGGAGGCGCGGGCGTGCTTCTCCACGTTTTTCAAGGCTTCCTGGAGAATGCGGTAGAGCGACAACTCGATGTCAGCGGGCAGCCGGGCTGGCAACTGCACGCTGGCCAGCTTGAGAAATACGCCTGTGCGCTCCGCGAACTTCGTGCCGGCGTCGCGCAGGACCGCGACCAGACCCAACTGGTCCAATACGCCGGGCCGGAGATTACGCGAGATGCGCTCCACTTCTGCGGCGGTCTCTCCGAGCATTTCGCTAAGTTTCATCGCCTCATGCTTTGCCGGTGCGTTGCGCGCAGGAAGGTTGTCGGCCAGCATCTGGCTCCGGACGAGGAGGCCGCAGAGAAGCTGGGTGATGTTGTCATGTAACTCGAGGGCCACGCGCCCGCGCTCGGCTTCCTGCGCCTGTACCAGGCGGTTGGACAACGCCCGCAGCAATTCCTCGGTGCGCCGGGCCTCCGTCATATCCGTGACCACCATGCCGATGGTCGCGCTGTTCAGGCCACTGCCTTCCAGCGGACGGATGGAGATTTGCACCGGGAGGTGCGAACCGTCCCCGGCATTCAGCAGCACCTGAATTTTTGAGCCGGATTTTCCAGGCCGCTTGAGGAGGGGGCACAGCGTTGCCCGATCCCCGATGGAAAGGAAGCGGCTGATGGAACTGCCGATAACCTGTTCCAGCGGGTATTTGACCATGCGGGCGAAGCACTGGTTGGCGTAAAGAATGAGCCTGTCAGCCGTGAGCGTGAGCGCCCCTTCGTTCATGGATTCGATGAGCACTCGATAAGCCTGCCCGGCGCCTTCCAGCGTGAACACCTGCGGACCTTGCTCACCCGCCACAACCACCGAATCCACTTCCCCGCTGCGGATGGCGCGGAGCGTCTCCTCCGCATCGGCAAGGCGCCCGCGGAATTCGGCGAGGTTGAGGGATGGGGCGGGGCCGGGAAGTTTCAAAGCGCGATTTTACCTTTTGTGACGAGATCCAGCTCCACGAACAGTCCGGTGATGTTTGCGAGGTTACCGATGAACCGGCGCATTGGCGGCGGAAATTCCACGATGAGCGTCGGGGTCGCGACGATCTGGTTGTCGCGGGCCAGCGCGGGCTGCTGGTAGATATCGATGACTTCGAGATCGCAAAGGTCCTTCAATTCGACGGCGCACAATTCACGGACGCGGAGGATAGCGTGGCGTGACCGCGCCGTGGCCCCCGCAACGAACAGGCGCAAAACATGTTTGGCCGCGGGGCGGGGCACCCGGGCTTTCTTCAAGGCCGGCTTTGCGCGGCGGGTTGGTTTTGGTTTAGGGGATTTCATCCGGGGTTACACAGCGGGACGCAAATCGAGGCCAACGAGGAGGTTTTCGGTATCGGACAGGGTGCCGATGATGGTGCGCACAGGCCTTGGCAACTGGCGCACCACGGTGGGGATGGCAAGGATCTGGTCGCCTTTGGCAAGTTGGGGATGCTTCAGCAAATCGATCACTTTGATGTGATAGCGGCCCTTCAGGTGTGACTCGCAAAACTCCTTGAGGTTGGCAAATGCCGTGATCGACCTGGAGGACTTGTCCATGACATAAAGCCGCAGTTGCCAGAACTGGACGGGCTTGCGCGGGGCGGCGGCGCGTTTTTTCACCGGTTTTGTTTTCATGAATTTTTCTTTCCATTGCCGGACCGGCTGCGCGTGTGGGCGCGGGCGACCACCTTGGCATCCGCCTGGCGCAAAATGCCCGAAGCCGTCCGCTCGGTGGTGAGCATGAGCGCGCTGGTACCGACCTGTTCGTCAACGCGGCGCAGCTCCATGGTTTCGCTTTCGTAATCGGAACGCAGCCCGCTGATCTGCCGTTCGATCGCCTCGCGTTTGCGTTCCAGCTCGCGTTTTCGGCGGGCGGCCTCCTGCTGGCTGGCGAGGAGGGCGGCCTTTTCCAGGGCTCCCTGCGCCGCGCGGGCGGAGCCGGTGAGCACACCGCTGGGGCCGATGTAGGCGTCCACGAGGTCAACCCCCCGGTCGGAAATGAGGAACTCACGGATCTGGTTCGAGTGCGCCATGCCGCGCGCCTTGAGCACGTAGAGCACGCGATTGCGTTCGCCGTTGCCCTCGTAGTCCTGCAACAGCAGCCAGGAATCCATGAGCGAGGACATGGCGGCCTCGCTTTGCTGGAGCGCATGGCCACCCTCCGTAAGACTCGTGAAGAGCGAGGTGACCTGCCCGGCCTTCAAGTAATCAATGAGCCGCGTCACCATCCCCTTCCCCTCGGAGTCGCTGCCCGAGCCCATCAGGCTGGTGATGGGATCTATGATGACGACATGGGGTTTGAATGTGGTGATCTCCTTGAACATGGTGGCCAGATGCATTTCCAGGCCGTAGAGCGAGGGCCGGGCGGAGTGGAACCGCAGCAGGCCGCGCTTCACCAGCGGCTCCAGGCGCAGGCCGATGGAATGCATGTTGCGGATGATCTGGTCGGGCGATTCCTCGAACGAGAAGAACATCACGCGCTCCCCGCGCCGGGCCGCGGCCTGGGCGAAATTGCAGGAGACGATGGTCTTCCCGGTGCCGGGGGTGCCGGTAAGCAGGATGCTGCTCCCGCGGAAAAAACCGCGCCCGCCCAGCATGGCGTCGAGCCGGGGTATGCCCGTTGCAATCCGTTCGGCCGACACCTTGTGATTGAGCGAAAGCGACGTGATCGGCAGCACGCTGATCCCCTCCTCGCCGATAAGGAACGGAAATTCGTTGGTGCCGTGCAACGCGCCGCGGTATTTCACCACGCGCAGATGCCGGGTGGCGATCTGGTCGTTGACCCGGTGGTCGAGCAGGATCACGCAGTCGGAGACGTATTCCTCCAGCCCGTGGCGTGTCAGCGATTCGCGCCCCCGCTCGGCGGTGATGACGGCGGTCACTCCCCTCTCCTTGAGCCAGCGGAAGAGCCGGCGAAGTTCGCTGCGCAGGATGGCTTCGTTGGGCAGGCTGGCGAACAGCACCTCCAGCGTATCGAGCACCACCCGCTTGGCGCCGATGGAATCAATCGCGTGGCCGAGTCGGACGAACAACCCTTCCAGGTCATACTCGCCGCTTTCCTGGACTTCGCTGCGCTCGATGTGGACGTAATCAATGACGATTTTCTTGCGCCGGACCAGGCCCTCCAGATCAAAGCCGAGCGAGGCCACATTGGCCTTCAACTCCTTTTCCGTCTCCTCAAAAGCCATCAACACACCCGGTTCCCCGAACTCCACCGCCCCCCGCACGAGGAATTCCGCGGCCAGCAGCGTCTTGCCGCAGCCCGCGCCGCCACAGACCAGCGTGGGCCGCCCGCGCGGGAGCCCGCCGCCGGTGATTTCATCGAGGCCCTGGATGCCCGTGGGACACTTGGGCAAAAGCGTTTTTGTGGAGATGGGTTTGGAACCGTTATTTTTCATTCATGAACATTCTTTTATTGACGCGGGTGAGACGCAAAAACACCAGCCGGTCATGGCCGAACCTTTTGCAATCCCGTCACATGGTGCTGCGACAATCCGATAAGTGTTTGCTTCAATTTTGGCATACTGGAGGCGGGGCGTTACGGAGGGTTATTGAACTTCGATGGAACCCCGCCAGCCCAAAACCATCCTGCAATCGCCTCAATCTATATATGGGGTGTTCACCCCATATACACGCCCCCCCGTTTGCCGGCTCACGCCGGATTCTTTCACTTCAGGTCTTTGAATTGCGTTCATGGAAACACTCTCTATAATTTAATCGTGATTGCCCTGCTCCAGGGCGTTCCGATTTTTGCCGGGCTGGATGAGAAAGCCTTGGGCGTTCTTTTGGAGCACACCAAAGCACAGGAATATCCTGAAAATGAGGTGATCGTTGACGAAGGGGAAAACTGTCACACTCCCTTCGTGATTGGAAGCGGCAGTGTGGGCCTCTTCAAAAACTTTGGAAAACCCGAGCAGATTGAACTTGGTATATTTGTCGCGCGCCATTGAGCACCCGCGGATGGTGCTCACAATTTGGGGTCATGTGGCTTTGAGAAACGCGGCAGGCGATTCAGACTCTTCTTCCGGTGAGGAAGTGGAGAACGAACATCACCAGGGCGATGACCAGCAGGATATGAATCAGTCCGCCTGCGACATGAAAAGCAAATCCACCTGTCCAGAGCACGATGAGTAGGATGGCGATAATTAGTAGCATGCTAATGAATCGCTTCTCCCTCGGCTCTCGGTTGTTCCACTGTGAATACTCGTTCACGGGCTGCAAAGAATCCACGGTAGGGTTACACCCCATATGCAAGTGTCCTCCGACAGCTTAACACCTGTATAACTTAATGGGAAAGCTCTGAAATGAAGACGAATGCCTTGAATATTCTGGTTGCAGATGACGACGAAGAAATTAGATCCGTCGTTTCAGCAATTCTCCGTCGTCGTGGGCATACTGTCGAGCTTGTGAAAAATGGTGATGAGGCCATTAAATTATTCGCTCTCAAGCCCGGTTTTTTTGATGTCCTTATAACCGATCACAATATGCCGCTGGTGTCTGGTCTTGAACTGGTTCACCATCTTCGTAAAAGTGGAGTTCAGACTAAGATAATCGTGATATCCGGCTCTCTCACCGAAGAATTGCTGGCAGCATACCAGACAAAGCACGTAGACAAAATCCTGCAAAAACCATTCATGCTGGAAAATCTTGCCTCCACACTCAATGACGTATTGGAGCAATGGAAACAGGCGGCCTGAGCGGGTATTTGACAACACGATTAATTGCGGCAGACGCAGTAGGGTTACACCCCATGGCAAAAGCCTTTGTGCGGGATACAATTCATGGCCGGATGAAAAACCACACACTCACTCTTTTAATGGCCTTGGGAACATTCCTTTTCGCAATTCCACAAGCATCACATGCACATGCTGGTCAATGGGATTCCAGGGAACACTATTACGTGGACACGACCGGTTATTGGGATGAAAACGACCAGCATCAGAAGTTTATAACGAATCACCATCATCTCGGCTACTGGGATACTCGTAGTAACCATGGGATCTTCATCATAGTGGCAGAATAGGTGTTCGTTCCGTTCTTATCCGGTTTACAGACAAAAAGCAGATTGAACGTCATATGAAATTGATTGTTGATCGGGTCGCCCTGACAGGATTACACCCGTCAGGGCTCCCACACCACCGGACGTGCGGTTTTCCGCATCCGGCGGTTGGAAGACGATGCGGTTTTAT
>Ga0302319_10005046_pt1 | contig 26757 bp, 19 predicted proteins | sample Bog_T0_2_FD_203319 | JGI IMG/M metagenome (GOLD analysis project Ga0302319, IMG submission 203319) | Peat permafrost microbial communities from Stordalen Mire near Abisko, Sweden - Bog_T0_2 | ecosystem: Environmental > Terrestrial > Soil > Wetlands > Peat | place: Sweden: Abisko, Stordalen Mire... | reverse complement strand
AATAGCAGTCTGTTCCGCCGTCTCGCCCAGCTCGATATGACCCTTGGGCAGCGACCACAGCATCCGCCCACGCCGATCGATTCGGCCGATCAGAGCGGCGACCTGCGAGTCGCGCGGCCCGTCGATGCCGTCGATGACCAGCCCACCGGCGGACGTTTCGTGGACCGTGCGAAGCCGGTCCGGTCCGCGGCGCGGTGAACGGGATCGACGCGGCTTCTTCGCCGCCGAGTCGCCGGCCGGTTGCCCCTCGGTTTGGTTCTCGGCCGAGGCGGCAGCACCACGGCCGCGGCGCCGGCCCCGGCGCCGACGTGGTTTGGCTTGTTCGCCGTCCGACACCCAAGCGATAGTAGCTGGCCACAGACGGGTCTCCAGGACATACTCGCCGCTAGAGGGCTGCGCGATGCCGCGGCGCGCACGGCCCGGAGCCCGACTAGGCTGATCGAACGTGCCTGAAGCCGACGCCGATCTACTGACCGCAGCCGCGGTCGCTTTGAATCGGCACGCCCCGGTGCTTAGCGAGCTGGGCTCGCTTTTCGACGCCGCTGGCCATGAGTTGTACCTGGTTGGCGGGTCGGTGCGCGACTCACTGCTGGATCGGCTGACTGACCGCTCCGACCTCGACTTCACCACCGATGCCCGCCCCGAGCAGATCCAACAGATCTTGCGTCCCTGGGCCGACAACCTCTGGGACACCGGAATCGACTTCGGCACCGTCGGCATCGGCAAGGGCGGACAACGGCTGGAGATCACCACATTCCGCGCGGACCGCTACGACCGGGTGTCGCGTAACCCAGAGGTGCGTTTCGGCGATCGTCTCGACGACGACCTGGTGCGTCGGGATTTCACCGTGAACGCGATGGCCGTGCGAATCATGCCGTCCGGGCCCGGCGAATTCCTTGACCCACTGGACGGCTTGGCGGCGCTGCGCGCCCGAGTACTGGATACCCCGGCGGCACCGTCGGTGTCCTTTGGCGACGACCCGTTGCGGATGCTGCGGGCCGCGCGGTTCGTGTCGCAACTGGGCTTTACCGTCGCGCCGCGGGTCCGGGTGGCCATCGAAGAGATGGCCCCGCAGCTGGCCCGCATCAGTGCCGAACGAGTGGCCGCCGAGCTGGACAAGCTGGTGCTCGGCGACGACCCGGTGGCCGGCATCGATCTGGTGGTGCAGACCGGGATGGGTGAGGTGGTGCTGCCCGAAGTCGGCGGCATGCAGATGGCCATCGACGAACACCACCAACATAAGGACGTGTACCAGCATTCGTTGACGGTGTTGCGGCAGGCGATCGCGCTGGAAGACCCACTCCCGGAAGGCGGTCCCGATCTGGTGCTGCGCTGGGCGGCGCTGTTGCATGACATCGGCAAGCCCGCCACCCGTCGGCACGAAGCGGACGGCGGCGTGAGCTTCCACCACCATGAAGTGGTGGGCGCCAAGATGGTCCGAAAGCGGATGCGGGCGCTGAAGTACTCCAAACAGATGATCGACGACGTCTCGCAGCTGGTGTACCTCCATCTGCGGTTCCACGGCTACGGCGATGGGAAGTGGACCGATTCCGCGGTGCGCCGCTATGTCACCGACGCCGGGCCGCTGCTGCCCCGGCTGCACAAACTGGTGCGCGCCGACTGCACGACCCGCAACAAGCGCCGCGCCGCCCGGCTGCAGGCCAGCTATGACCGGCTGCAGGAGCGGGTCGCTGAGCTGGCCGCTCAAGAGGATCTGGCGCGGGTACGTCCCGATCTGGACGGTAACCGGATCATGCAACTGCTAGGTATACCGGCGGGCCCGCAAGTCGGCGAGGCGTGGCGGTACCTGAAAGAGCTGAGGCTGGACCGCGGGCCGTTGACCGACGATGAGGCGATCGCGGAGTTGCTGGCGTGGTGGCGGTCGCGCGGGAACCGCTAGCGACGGCGACGCGTCGGTAGTCCCGTGGACTACTGCTTAGCCGGCGACTTGCCTGGGCACGAAGGCGCCGCGGCCATCTGGCATCGCCCGCCCGACCTGGACCTTGACGGCGATGGCCGCCTCGACGCGATCGGCCTGGATTTCGACGGCGACGGAATGCGCGACGATGCGCTGGCGGATTTCGATGGCGACGGGGTCGCCGATCACGCAGTGCTCGACCTTGACGATGACGGCACCGCAGAAAGCTACTTCACCGACGACGGATCTGGGACTTGGGCGGTGGCCGTGGATCGAGGCGGCCAACTGCGCTGGTTCGGGCTCGATGGTGTCGAGCACACCGGCGGTCCCCTGGTCGACTTCGACAGGCGCGGGCATGCCGACGACCGCCTGTTCGATACTGACGACAACGGCGTGGCGGACCGGGTGCTGTGCGGCGGCGAGAACGGGGTAACCGGATACGTGGACACCGACGGTGACGGCCGGTGGAACGTCCGCCTGACCGACACGAACGGCGACGGTCTGGCCGACGGTGCCAGCAGCCTGTGAGCGGCCGATTGACAGGTCGCGCATTGTGGTGTGCACTGAAAAAGCCTGGTCGGCCTCTTGTGTAGCCCCAGGAAATGGTGAAGTGACAGCTGGCGATAGCTAGTTAAGCTTGAGGCAAAGTCGGCCCCGGGGGGCCCAGAAAAATCGAGGAGAAAAACATGGCGGGCACAACCGTTGTAACACCTGATTTGCTGCGGAGCACGAAACAGAAGATTGAGGCGCGACTGCAAGAGGCGGCCACCATCGCCCAGCAGTACCTGAGTGGTCACGAGAACATCCTCAGCGCGGGGTGGAAGGGCGACGCTGGGACGACTTCCCTCAGTACGGCCGGTGAGGTCGAACACGACCTGCAACAGATCATGACCGGCGGTCAACGGTTGGCGCACGGACTGGCTCAGACCGCGGTCCTCATGGAGCACCACGAACAGGATGCGTCGCACAGCCTTTCCAACCTGTCCGGCATGTTCGGCGGAGCCCAGTCCACCTAGGTCGAGTCGCCGCGACGCCCCACCCAGAAACTTATTGAAAGTAAGGAACAACGGACATGACCGAAATTGTCTACAACCACGGCGCCGTGACCGGCTTGGCCGGCGACGTCGCGCAGCAGGCCGCGCAGCTGATGGACATCCACGACGATGTTCAGCACCTCACCCAGTCGCTCGCCGACTTCTTCCTGGGACACGGCGCAACGGCCTTCTTCGACGCCCAACAACAGATGCTGCACGGCTTGAGCAACCTGATTCAGGTTGTCAGCCACCACTCCCAGACCATCGGCAACGTGGATGAGAACGCGCTGCACACCGATATGCAGACGCAAAGCTTCTTTACCTAGGCACAGGGTTTGGCCCCGTTGGTGGGGTTCGGGGTTTAGGACTCGGGGTTTAGGACAAAGTGCTAACCACAACGATCGACGGCCTATGGGTTCTACAGGTGCTCACCGGGATTGAGGTCCTAGCCCCCGAACTGGGGCTGCGGCCCCACCTGCCCAGCGTCGAACCCAAGCGGCTCGCGCTGGAACATCCGGTGACGGCGGACCTGCGGGCCGCCGGCGTTATCGGCGCCTCAGGCGACGTGGACTCGACCGTTGTCGAGTGGCTGACTGTCCTGTCCCGCCGGGATATCGGCCTTCTCATGCACTTCCAGACACCCAGCGACGACGAACCGCCGCGCGCGCTGCTCGCGAGGTTCGCACAGTGGTGGGTGGCCATGGAGCGGTCCGCCGATCTCGTGCGCATCAGCGGGGCTGGCATTTCCAGCACGGAGGGCGCGGCTAACGCGGCGCTCAACGCGCAAATCGAGCGATTGTGCGGAACTAACACGCCCGCGACACTGCGACCGGTCACGCTGGCCGCGGATGCCATGAGAACGGCCTCGAGCAGCCAGGAGAGCCTGTGCGAATTCTTCGACAGTCAAGGTCTGGAGCCCGATCAGTCACAACTGCTGAAACTGGCCGCCGACCCGGGGCGGTCGGCCCAGGTGTCGATCGTTGCGATCCAGTCCGGGGTGGATACGGGCCGGCCTACACGGACATACATCGAGCAAGGCGCGGTAGCTATCATCGATACGCTGCAAGGAAGGCTGGTCGCCGAGCACGTCGCTTCCGGGGGCAAGAAGTGGATGATCATTGCTCCGGGGACTAAGAACAACGTGGTTTCTGCGATCCACCATATGGTGCGGCGCCTGCCTGCTGATGAGGAATGGCATTCCTACCGAAGAGTTGTGTAGTCGAGAGGCATCGCGAAAATGTTAGCAACGGCATCGTGAGTTACCAGCACCAAGATTCGGTATCGGGAACACTGCGCATCTCCGATATGGTCGCGCCTCGCAAAATCCCGCCGGGTGGGGGTTGGCGAAAATTCATCTATCGCGTGTCATTCCAAACCGTCAACCTGGGCGAATCGCCCGCTGAGAGACATTACCGAGAGTTGCAGGAGCGGATACGCCGGCACATCCGCAAGCAGTACGTCATCGGGGTGGTGTCGGGAAAGGGCGGCGTCGGCAAGACCACGATGACCGCTTGCATCGGCGCGGTGTTCCGGGAATGCCGACCCGAGAACGTGGTGGCTATCGACGCGGCCCCGGGCTTCGGGACGCTGGCCGGGCGGATCGATGAAGCCCCACCGGGCGATTACGCTGCCGTGCTGAACGATACCGACGTCCAGGGCTACGCGGATATTCGAGAACACCTGGGGCAGAACAATATCGGACTTGATGTGCTTTCCGGAAACCGGGCGTCGGACCAACCGCGGCCGCTGGTTCCCTCAATGTTCACCGGAGTGCTGTCAAGGCTGCGGCGCACGCACACGGTGATTGTGGTCGACACCTCCGACGACCTCGAGCACCCGGTGATGAAGGCGGTGCTCGAGGCGTGCGACACGCTGGTTTTCGTATCGGGCCTGACCGCCGACACCTCGCTGCCGGTGACCCGCGCGATCGACCTGCTGCGGTCGATGGGTTATCACGAATTGGTGTCCCGCAGCACGGTCATCTTGAACGACAGCCGCAATAAGTATGACGAGGAGTCGCGGGCCTATCTCACCGAGCGCTTCGAGCAGACCGGGGCGACGGTTGAATTCATGCCGTACGACCCGTATCTCGCGAAGGGTGGGATCATTGATACCCGACACGAATTGAATAAGAAATCGCGGCTACGGTTATTCGAGATCACCGCCGCATTGGCGGACAAATATATTCCAGATGCCGACAGGCCGCACTAATGCCCCCGCTGATGGGGAAGGTGTCGTTTCCGGCTCGTTGCGCGGTCGCGGTCGTATGTGGAGAACACCTCGTTTCGCAGGTGTATCCGGCATCGGTGCCGATCGAGGCCTTCATTGACAACGTCGTCGAGCTGCTCAACGACGAACTCAAGCGAAGGGGGCTCAACGGGCTCGAGCCCGGCATCGGATACGAATTGCACAAGGCCAACGGGGTGCGGCTGGATGTCACCAAGACACTCGACGAACTCGGCGTCGAGGACGGTGCCACGCTCTCCCTGGTCCCCGCCGGGCAAGGGGAATCCTTCGAGCCCCAGTACGAGTCGTTGTCCACCGGGCTGGCCCGGGTCGGCAAAAAGTTGTTCGAGCCCGTTACGGTCTTCACCGCCGCGCACGCGGCGCTGGCCATCGTCGCCATGGTCTGCGCGACGGTGCTCGGGCTGGCTGTGCGCCAACGCATCGCCACGGATTCGCTGGTGCCCGCCATCGTCACCGGCGTCGCCGGCCTGTTGGTCGCCGGTGGCGCAGGCACGGTGTGGCGTTGGTGGCCAGATCGCGTCGACATGATGGACGCGCTCGGCTGGCTGGCGCTGCCCTTGCTCGCAGTAAGTCTCGCCTCCAGCGCGCCCGGTCACCTCGGATCCGCGCACGTATTTATCGCGGCCCTTTCGGCGGGGGTCCTGACGTGTGGAATCGCCTCGGTGACCCGGCGCTACGTCAACGTGGCGGCGGCCGTGGTCACGCTGTGCGGCCTCGGCGGGACGGCCGCGTTGGTCCGGATGTGGTGGGCGGTTCCCGCCCAGTGGCTGGGGATGTCTGCCCTGGTCGCCCTGCTGTTCCTGCTGACCATGGCTCCGACGATCGCGTTATGGGTCGCGCGAATTCGGCCCCCCTATTTCGGATCGATCACCGGTCGCGATCTGTTCCGGCGCAGCGCCGGTCTACCCGCGGATGCAGTCTCTCCCGTCGACGAGGCCTTTGAGGGCGGCGCGGGCGGTGATGGCGCCGACGAGGAAGTGAATTCGGACACCACTCCGCGCGGTGCGCAGATCGCGGCGGCGGCGGTCGGCGCCAACAACGTTCTGACCGGAATTTGCGTGGGCGCGGGGCTGACCCTGCCGGCCGCGGTATGGGCGACCCTGATGCCAGGGCGGGATCGCAGCACGGCGGCGGCGGCGCTGGCCGGACTATTCGTGGTGATCTTCATCGGCCGGGGACGGGCGTTCGCCGACAAACGGCAGGCCATCGCATTGGTGTGTGGCGCTGGGGCCGCGACGTGCGTCGGCGTCATCAAATACGTCGCGTACGAGCCTGCCGCGTCGGGATATTCAGTGTTGTGGGCCGCACTGGTGTTGGCCGGATTCGGCGGCGCCGGCCTGCTGGCGGCGCTCCTGGTACCGATCACCAGGTTCACTCCGCTGGTGCGGATGACTGCGGAATGGGTAGAGATAGCTGCGATTATCGCGGCCCTACCACTGGCCGCGTGGATCGGCGGATTGTTCACCTGGGTGCGCATGCGATGACCCCGATGCCCCTGGCGACCCGGGTCGCAGCCATGGCGCTGGCGGGTCTACTCGTCGTGCCGTGGTCGAGCCCCCCAGCAGCACTGGCGATTCCGCCGCCCAGCGTCGATCCCGCCCGGGTGCCGGCAGACGGCAAGCCGGCCCCCGATCAGCCGATGCGGCAGAGCTTTGCCTGCGCGCGGACCATCACCGTCGCCGATCCCAACGTGGCTGTCACCGCACCCGGCTTCACGATGCTCAACATCAGCAAGGCCTGGCAGTACTCCACCGGCAACGGGGTGCCGGTAGCCGTGATCGACACCGGCATCAATCCGAGCCGACGACTCCCGGTCGTCGCCGGCGGGGACTACATCATGGGTGGCGACGGGCTCAGGGACTGCGATGCGCACGGCACCATTGTGGCGTCAGTGATTGGTGCCGCCCCGCAGGGCACTCCGATGCCTCCGCCGATGCCGAGCGCGCCCGCCTTCCCGCCACCGGCAGGTCCACCGGCGGCCGATTCGGCACCCCCACCTCCGGGCGGCCCCCCGCCGCCGCCCGCGCCGCCGCCGCCGCCCTCACCGGTGACGATTACCCAAACCGTGCCGGCAGCGCCGCCGCCACCACCGCCGCCCCCGGATGCCCCTTCCAACGGCCCGGGGGATGTTGCCCCCGACCAGCCCGACGATCCCGAGGTGCCGCCACTGGCGCCGGGCGCGCCGGACGGCGTCGCCGGCGTAGCGCCACACTCGGTGCTCATCTCCGTCCGGCAGTCGTCGCGGGCCTTTGAGCCGGTTAATCCGGGTCCCGGTGACATGGAGGGACGCAAGAAAGCCGGTACCATCGCTTCGCTTGCCAGCGCCATCGTGCACGCCGCGAACATGGGCGCCAAGGTGATCAATGTCAGTGTGACGGCGTGTGTCTCGGCGGCCGACCCGCTGGATCAGGCCGCGATCGGCGCCGCCGTCTGGTACGCGGCCACCGTCAAGGACGCGGTGATCGTCGCGGCGGCGGGCAACGACAGCGAAGACGGCTGTGCACAGAACCCTTCGTTCGACCCGCTGACCGCGTCGGACCCCCGCGACTGGCACCAAGTCAAGACGGTGTCGTCGCCGTCCTGGTTCTCTGATTACGTTCTCTCGGTGGGCGCGGTCGACAATTCGGGCACGCCGATCAACAAGAGTCTGGCCGGGCCTTGGGTGGCCGCCGCGGCGCCGGGAATCGGGATCATGGGGTTGTCCCCGGCAACAGGGGGACCGGCAAATGCCTACCCACCGATCCACCCCGGCGATAAGAACATGCCGTTCTGGGGCAGCAGCTTTTCGGCGGCTTATGTCAGCGGCGTGGCCGCACTGGTGCGGGCGAAATATCCCGGTCTGTCCGCCCACCAGATCATCAACCGGATCCTGCAGACAGCGCACAATCCGCCACGTGGAGTCGATAACGAAGTCGGCTACGGTGTGGTCGACCCGGTGGCCGCGCTGACCTTCGATGTGCCCGCGGGGGAACGACTTCCAGCTGCGGCACAGACCAGGGTGATCAAGCCGGTCGCACCGCCGCCGCCACAGGACCATCGCGCCCGCACCGTCGCGTTGATATTCGCAGGTGTCGTTGTGGCCGCTATCGCGGTCGTCTCGCTGATCGCGCGGGCGCGGCGGGAGCGATGAGCGCCGCGACCAAGCTGGCGATCGTCTCCGGCATCTTTGCCTCGGTTTTCGCCGGCTGGGCGACCGCCGGGTTTCCCGGTGCCGCAGTGGGATTGGTGATCGGATTTATCGCCGGCGTCATTCCCTGGCGTGGTCAGCCGCTGTGGTCCTGGCTGATCCTTTGGCGTGCACGCCGCCGGCCCATCAGGTGGCATGAGCCCCTCACGGTAGCCAACGACCGTGCCGGCGGCGGAGTCCGATTCCAGGACGGCGTCGCGGTGGCGGCGGTGCAACTGCTTGGGAAGGCTCATGCGCCAACCCTGTTCACCGGGTCAACCTCGACGTACACCGAAAACGCCTTCGATATCGTCGATCTGCTCCCGCTATTGCGCCAGAGCCTCGGTCTGCGGATCGATTCGCTCAGTGTGGTCAGTGCCGGGGCTCGACGGCGCAGTACCGGCGACTACGCACGGGTGTATGACACGCTGATCGGCACGCCGCCTTACGCCGGTCAGCGGGAAACCTGGCTTATCTTGCGATCGACGGCTCTCGACAATGCCGACGCTCTGCGCTGGCGCACTTCGATCGGAACCGCGACTCTGGCTGCCGCGCAGCGGATCAGCGCGGCGATGCGCCAGCAGGGCATCCGCGCGAAAGTGGCGACCGCCATCGACATCGTCGAGATGGAGCGGCGGCTAGGCCGATCCGCGCTGGGACTGCTGAATAGGCGTTGGCGATCGGTCCGCAGTGACAGCGGCTGGTTGACGACCTATTGGTACCCGCCCGGGGACATCACCGCGGAGAAGCTGGCCCAAGCTTGGTCGGCCCGCGCCGACGGGATCGTGCAGAACATCACCCTTTTCGGCTCCGATACCGGCACAGCTACTGTCACAGCCACTCTCACCGTGCGCAGCGCGCAACCACCGACGGCTCCGCTCAACACGATGCTGCGGACGTTGGCCGGCGAGCAGGCGCAAGCGGTCGCGGCCAGTCTTTGCGGTCCGCTGCCGTCGCTGCGCGGCATCCGTCGTGGAGCGCTGAACGGCCCGCTCGTTGTGCCGATCGGCCCGTCGGGTGTGCTGCTCGGCAAGGTTGATGGCGGAAACCGGATAATGTTGCCGCTGGACGACGCGGGGGAGTTCAGCCGGGTGCACATTGCCGCGGAGGACGCGCTGGCCAAGCGGTTAATCATCCGACTGGCCGGGGCCGGCGAGCGGATCACGGTGCACACCCGAAACATCCAGCGGTGGGCCAGTGTTCGGATGCCGGACATCACCGTCAGCGACCAGTCCAAGCCAGTCTCGGGCACGACGGTCAGTGTCGTGGACGGCACCCTTGCGCCCGCGCCGCGGCCCAACACCCTGGTATCCGTGGGTGATCCGGGCGAGCCATACCGCGGAACCGTCAGCGTGCTGATCACGCAGACCGGGCCGGCGACGGTGGAACTCACCGCGGCCGGTCAAGTGCATACGGTGGAGGTCGAGTTGTTCCGAGCCGAAAATCGCTACGTATCCTTAGAGCCGACCACATTGCGAAGTTCTGATCTCGAAGCGGTGGAATGACAGTGACCGGCAGCACCACGCCCGGAGCCGCACGCAAGCTGTTCGATCAGGCGATGGCATTGTTCGGCGCAGGTGCGCAAGCCGACACTCAAGCCGCTTATGAGGCGGCCGGGGCGCGGTTTCGGGAGGCGACGGAGATCGACTCGTCGATGGCCGACGCGTGGCTGGGGCGGATCGCGACCGGTGACGAGACGTTATCGACGGTGCAGCAGCTCTTTACGTATGGAACCCGGCTGCACCGGGAAACCAACCGGCTCGGCGTGCGCCTGTCCGCGCCTGTCAAAGCGGGTCCCTACCTGTCGATTTCGGTGACCGAGGCGTCGCACGCAGGCATCGCGCTGGCGAGCGCACTCATCGATGACCGCCAGTACGAAAAGGCCGAAGCACTGTTGGCGGATGCATCGTTGCTGGACACCTGGGAGAATCACCAGTGGCGGCAATACATCGAGGCGTATTTGATGTTCGCCACGCAGCGCTGGCCGGACGTGATCTCAGTAGCGGCGGCCATCTTGCCGCCCCAGGCCATCATCATGTCGGCGGTGACCGCGGCAACCTGCACGCTCGCTGCTCATGCCGCCGCCCATCTCGGTCAGGCCCGGGTGGCGCTGGACTGGACCGACCGCGTCGAGCTGCACGCGGGACAGGGAGGCCGCGCAGAATCGCGCCGTCAGCACCACGAAACCATAATCGCCGCAATCGATCCCAATGACTTTCCGTTGATCGCAGCCGACTTGGCCTACGTCCGGGGGATGGCGCACCGCCAGCTCGGCGAGGAAAACAAAGCGCAGATAGGGCTGTCGAAGGCCACGATCAACGGCGCGCTGATCGAGTCTGCGAAAGAAGCGCTGGCCAACCCCGCGCTACAGCTGGTAGTCACCGATGAGGAGACCATCGGCACCCGCAGTAACAAATGGGACGTCAGCACGGAGCTGTCGGAGCAGCAGCGGCAAGAGGAGGGAAACCAAGAGCGGCGCCGCGTTCTCCTGCAGGAGGGTCGAGCGTTGCTCGACAACCAGGTCGGTTTGGCCGGCGTCAAGCGGGCGGTCGCCGAACTGGAAGATCAGATCGAGGTCCGAGCGCTGCGCCTGGCGGCCGGACTCCCGGTGACCAATCAGACCAACCACATGCTGTTGGTCGGACCGCCCGGCACCGGTAAGACCACCACCGCGGAAGCGCTCGGAAAGATCTACGCCGGGCTGGGCATAGTGCGCCATCCCGAGATCGTCGAAGTCAAGCGGGCCGACTTCTGTGGCGAACACATTGGCGCATCGGGACCGAAGACGAACGAATTGATAGACCGGTCGCTGGGCCGGATCCTGTTCATGGATGAGTTCTACTCGCTGGTGGAACGGCACCAGGACGGTCGGCCGGACATGATCGGCATGGAGGCCGTCAACCAGCTGTTGGTGGCGCTTGAGGTGCACCGATTCGACTTCTGCTTCATCGGTGCGGGATACGAGAAGGAAGTCGACGAATTTCTCACCGTGAACCCCGGGCTGGCGGGCCGGTTCAACCGCAAATTGCGGTTCGAGTCCTACACGCCCGACGAGCTGGTTCAAATCGCCGTTCGATACGGCGTGCCGCGTGCCACCGTTCTGGAACCTGCCGCCGGCGACGCGCTCAGGGCAGTCTGCACGACCTTGCGTGCCTATCACGCACCCGACGGCCTACACGGCATCGACGTCATGCAGAACGGGCGGTTCGCGCGCAACGTAGTTGAGCGTGCCGAGCGGCTGCGCGACTCGCGGGTGGCGGCCCAGCACCGCAGCGACAAGGGCTCGGTCACGGTCGAAGACTTGCAGTCGCTACGCACCCAGGACGTGATTACTGCCGTCCGGGACGCATGCGCGGAAAAGCATGTGCCGCTTGCAACTTAACGGCTAAGCCACCGGCTCAAATCGGAAAACCGCGAGCCGGCCGGCCAATGCCTCGAATTCCTCGGCCGTTCCTTCCCGCACCATTCCGGAGCGTTTGGCGAACGCCACGCCGACCGGCACTTCGGTGGGAAATGCCCGCAACACCGGGCGGGCTTGCTCGGCGCTCAGCTCGACGATCTTGACGCGTCGCGCGCGTCGGCCCCGGGCCAGCGTGCCGGTGCCCGCGGCGCGGGCGTTGGCCGCCCATTCGGCGCCGGGGTATCCGGCCACCACGTACAGGCCGCTCCGAAACTCGAACGGCGTCATCGGGGTGCTGCGGGGCAAGCCCGATTTGCGGCCTGGCACTGTCAACACCATGGCGGGACCGGTCGGTATCCCGAGCCGCTGCACCGCAATCATCAATTTGTTCATGGGTTTGAGGTAGCGCGGCGGACGTGGTTCAGACATGGCTGCTCTCCCTTTCCGGGTTCTTAAATAGGTCGCGGTGCCGGGAAACCCAGTCCGCGAAAGTCGTTGCAGGCCGGTCGAGGATCTTCTCCACGTCGTGGGTGACAAGCGCAGGTTTGCCGAGAGTCTCGGCGAGCATCGCCGTGTAGGCGTCGGCGAACTCGGCGGGGAAACCCAAGCCGATGAATCGCTGCCGCACTAACTGCGCGGGCACTTCGAGATACTGCAGCGGGCGATTCAGGACGGCGCCGATAACGCTCACCAGTTCTGAGTTGGTGAACGCCTGCGGACCGGTCAGCGGAATCCGCTGGCCGACAAGCTCATCGGTGAGCAACGCGCGCGCCGCGACCGCCGAGATGTCGCTGTCGACGATGGGTGCGGCCGACGCCGCCGCATAGGGGCCGGCCACCAGGTCGCCGCCGCGGATCTGGGCGGACCACATGCCGGCGAAGTTTGTCGCGAAAACCGCGGGCCGCAGGCTCACCCACGCCAGGCCGGAGCCGACGGCGAGCTCTTCGACCTCCTTGTTGCGATCCCCGCGAAAGCGCGATGGCTGGCGCGAAAAGTCGTCGTCGGCGTTGATTGCCGACAGCGCAACCAGCTTGGAGACACCGGCGTCCCGGCATGCGGCAGCAACGGCGGCAAGCTCCGGGCCGAGCGCGCGGGAATTGAGAAATACGGCCGACGCTCCGGGTAGCGCTTCGGCGATGGAGCCGACCACCTCGACGGCAGGGGGAAATTGCGCGGTCTCCGGGGTGCGGGTGACGGCCCGTACTCGGGCTCCTGCGGCGGCGAGTTCGGCAACCAGGGGGCGGCCGACGTTGCCGGTGGCTCCGGTTACGACGATCGACATGGCGTGGTCCCTTCGTTTGTTGAGGCGGCTTTTCTTCAAGCTCTTCAACAAAGACGGGCCCAAAGGTGGGAAAGTTACAGTTCCAAGTAACTTTCTTTCCCAGCGGATCGTCGATAATTCATGAACCATTCGCAGGCACCGAGTGAACAGGTCAGCGAGGCATGGCGCCGGCACCGGCCGTATCTGGTCAACCTCGGCTACCAAATAATCGGAGATGTCGGCGACGCCGAAGACGTTGCGCAAGAAGCCTTTCTGCGGCTCTCGCGCACCGGTTCGAACGAGATCGACGACGTCCGCGGCTGGCTCACCGTCGTCACCACCCGCCTCTGCCTCGACCAGGTGCGCTCGGCACGCGCCCGCTACGAACGTACGGGTGAACCCCCCGACGATGGCCGCGGCGGTCACGAGGACCCGGCGGACCGGGTCACCCTCGACGACGAGGTCCGCACCGCATTGCTGGAAGTCTTGCGCAGGCTCAGTCCGGCCGAACGGGTCGCCTTCGTGCTGCACGACGTCTTCGGTGTCCCTTTCGACACGATCGCCGAAACCGTGGGCCGCCCCGTTGGCACCTGCCGTCAGCTCGCGCGCCGCGCGCGCGGCAAATTCGCCACGGCACAACCGAAGTTGAGCCAGGTGGCCTCAGCCGAGCACCAGCTGGTCACCGAGAAATTCATCACCGCATGCGCCAACGGCGACATCGCTTCCTTGACCGCAGTCCTGGATCCAACCGTGTGGGGGGTCGGCACGATCCTGGCCGATCCGGCGCCGCCACCCCAGGTCAACCACGGCCCGCACAATGTGGCCACCAACCTGCTGCAGTATCTGGGCCCGGGAGTGACGCTGGTCAGCGGTCCCGCCGGGCAGGCGGTGCTGCTCGCCTTCGCCGACCGCCGGCTCTTCGCCGCCATTGTGCTGACAGTCCGCGGCAGCCTGATCGCCAAGATCGAGGCGATCGCCGACCCCGCTGCGCGGGCTTAACGCGCGCGTTCGGGCTGCGCCGCGAAGTACCCGGCGATTGTGGCGGTTATCTCGAGGAATTTGCGCCGTGTCGCCGGCGACATTTCGTTGTTCACATCGATGACGCCGCCGGGCCGCAGGTGGGGATCGAAGGGAACCTCGACCACCGGCTGTCCGTGGTCGACAAACTCGCGAGCCAGCAGCGCTCGGGTGCGCTTGTCGGCGTGCCCGTCTGAATCGTTGAGCACCACGATGCTGTTGTGCAGCAGCCGTGTCAGGCCGCGGTCCGACAGCCACTCCATGGTTCTGGCGGCGGCGGAGGCCCCGTCCGCCCACGGCGAGGACACCACGATCAGCGCGTCAAGGTCGCGCAGGACTTCCTGAGTAACCGGCGCGTCCATCGTCGAACCGCAGTCGATCACCGAGATCGCGAAATGGCGATCCAGCCGCAGCGCCGCCTCCCGGTAGATCGCTGGATCGAGAACCCTGCGCGGACCCGTCGCCGGTTCGCCGGCGAGCACGTGTAAGCCCGCGGAGTTGCGCCCCACTCGCGCGATCACATCGGTGAACGACCGCAGGTTCTTGTCGGCGGTCAGTTCCCAGAATGAGCCGGTGGCTTGTGGATCGATCCTGCTGCTCAGTCGGCCGAAGGCGGTGTCGGCGTCGATCGCCACAACGCGGTCCTGCCTGCGGAGTTCAGCGAAGATCGAGCCCACGCTGGCCGCCACGGACGTTTTCCCCACGCCGCCCTTGCCCAGGACACCGACTTTGTGGTTTCCCCGCAGGACGGTCCGAATGGCCGCCTCGAATTGAGCGTCTTGGCGTCGCGCGGCGGACGGACCCGGATTGATCAGGCCGAACGTCGCCAGCCGGACTATCCGTCGCCAGCCACGGTCCGCTGGGCCCCAATAGCCCGGCGGCGGGGCGGGCGGAGCCGGCTGCCGGTGCGACGGGGGCGGTGGCGGCTGAGGCGGCTGAGGCGGCTGAGGCGGCTGAGGGGTAGGCCTCGGCGCAATCGGCGGGAAGTCGCGCGGCGGGAGACCATGCGGGCGCGCGGCACGGGTGCCGGGCTGCTCGGGTCTCAGCCGGTCTCGCAGAAATTCGTCGCGGTCGTTCATGTGCTCCTCGGGTGTAAGCATCCAGTATCGGCCACGTGCCGCTTTTAGACTCTTATTAGTATTGTGCAAACTTAGTGAGGCGTCATCGCGGCGCCGCCTCCATGCCTTCGGTGGTGTGGTGAGTGCAGCCTGCGCCCGACCGACAGCATTGCTGCCTCGCTTTATCGTGTGCCATGTTGCCGGTGTGACAACGCCCCATGCCGCCGACGGCGCGGAGGGCCGACAACCGGCTGAGATCACAGCAAACATGGGTAAGCGGCGTTGGAAGGTGGTAAGGAAACGGGCATCCAGTCGCGACGGGTGGATTGCCACCGGCAAAACGGGCCGTGGTGATGTGGTCCGGTCCGCGCTACGGTGCGGGTACGTGCGGTCGCCAGGCAGGTTAGTATTAGGGAAGTTGGCATGTCAGGCGGTCTTTGTCATATCGTTTTACGACTTGTCGAGACCGATCGCACGGCCCCCGTTCAGCGCTGCACGGACGCAACCCTTACCGGACCATCTCCGCTTGGGGGGCAGCCTATCGACAAGACCGAACGGGCCCAGCCCGCAACCTCAGGGTGCGGCCCAGTCGGAACCGCACATTGCCGCGCAGAAAGTTCTGGTGAAGGGTTAGGTGGGTATGACGCCCAAGCGCGTCGGGCTTTATAACCCCGCGTTCGAGCATGACTCGTGCGGGGTAGCCATGGTCGTCGACATGCACGGCCGTCGTAGCCGCGACATTGTGGACAAAGCGATCACAGCGCTGCTCAATCTCGAACATCGCGGTGCCCAAGGGGCTGAACCGCGCAGCGGCGACGGCGCCGGCATCCTGATTCAGACCCCGGACGCGTTCCTCCGGGAGGTCGTGGACTTTGAGCTGCCCGCCGCGGGCAGCTACGCCACCGGTATCGCGTTTTTGCCGCAGTCGTCCAAAGACGCTGCGGCTGCCTGCGCCGCGGTGGAAAAGATCGTCGAATCCGAGGGCCTGCGGGTGTTGGGCTGGCGGAACGTGCCCATCGACGACTCCTCGCTGGGTGCACTGTCCCGCGACGCGATGCCTACCTTCCGGCAGCTGTTCGTGGCCGGGGCTTCGGGCATGACCCTGGAGCGCCGCTGCTACGTGGTCCGCAAGCGGGCCGAGCACGAACTCGGAACCAAAGGCCCGGGGCAGGATGGGCCGGGCCGGGAAACCGTCTACTTCCCAAGCTTGTCCGGCCAGACATTCGTCTACAAAGGCATGCTGACCACCCCGCAACTCAAGGCGTTTTACCTTGATCTGCAGGACGATCGGCTCACCAGTGCGCTGGGGATCGTGCACTCGCGATTCTCCACCAACACTTTCCCGTCCTGGCCTTTGGCGCACCCGTTCCGCCGTGTCGCCCACAACGGCGAGATCAACACCGTCACCGGCAACGAGAACTGGATGCGGGCCCGCGAGGCGTTGATCAAGACCGACGTCTTCGGGTCGAAGGACGACGTCGAGAAGCTGTTCCCGATCTGCACCCCGGGCGCCTCCGACACCGCGCGCTTCGACGAGGTCGTCGAACTCCTGCACCTGGGTGGCCGCAGCCTGGCCCACGCGGTGTTGATGATGATCCCCGAGGCCTGGGAACGTAACGAGTCGATGGACCCCGCGCTGCGGGCGTTCTACCGCTACCACGCGGCGCTGATGGAGCCGTGGGACGGCCCGGCGTCGATTACCTTCACCGACGGCACCATCGTGGGCGCGGTGCTCGACCGCAACGGCCTACGGCCGTCGCGCATCTGGGTCACCGCGGACGGCCTGGTGGTGATGGCTTCCGAGGCCGGCGTGCTGGATCTGGACCCCTCGACGGTGGTCCGCCGGATGCGACTGCAGCCGGGCCGAATGTTCTTGGTGGATACAACGCAGGGCCGCATCGTCGCCGACGAGGAGATCAAGACGGAGCTGGCGGCCGCGCACCCCTACCAGGAGTGGCTCGACAAGGGAGTGGTCCCGCTCGAGGACCTGCCGCAGGGCGAATACACGCGAATGCTGCACCATCGACTTGTCATGCGACAGTTGGCTTTCGGTTACACCTACGAGGAAATCAACCTGCTGGTGGCACCGATGGTTCGCACCGGCGCTGAGCCGCTCGGATCGATGGGCACCGACACCCCCGTCGCGGTGCTCTCGCAACGTCCGCGGATGCTGTTCGACTACTTCCAGCAGCTTTTCGCTCAGGTGACCAACCCGCCGCTGGACGCCATCCGCGAAGAGGTGGTGACCAGCCTGCAGGGCACCACCGGCGGAGAGCGCGACCTACTCAACCCGGACGAGGAATCCTGTCACCAGATCGCGGTGCAACAGCCGATTCTGCGTAACCATGAACTGGCCAAACTGATCAACCTCGACCCCGACATCGAGGTCAACGGGCGCCGGCATGGCATGTGGTCCAAAGTGGTTCATTGTTTGTACCGGGTCGCCGACGGCGGCGCCGGGCTGGCTGCCGCGCTGGACGACGTACGCGCCCAAGCGTCGGCGGCCATAGCCGAAGGCGCGCGGGTGATTATCTTGTCGGACCGCAATTCCGACGAGCAGTTGGCGCCGATACCGTCGCTGCTCGCTGTCGCCGGGGTGCATCACCACCTGGTGCGGGATCGGACCCGGACTCATGTGGGCCTGGTGGTCGAATCCGGCGATGCCCGCGAAGTGCACCACATGGCGATGCTGGTCGGTTGCGGCGCCGCGGCGGTCAACCCATACCTGGTGTTCGAGTCAATCGAGGACATGCTTGACCGCGGTGTCATCGAGGGTATCGACCGCCACACGGCACTGAACAACTACGTCAAGGCGGCGGGCAAGGGTGTGCTGAAGGTGATGTCCAAGATGGGCATCTCGACGCTCGCCTCCTACACCGGCGCGCAACTGTTCCAGGCGGTAGGCATCTCCCAGGATGTGCTCGACGAGTACTTCACCGGGCTCAGCTGCCCGACCGGCGGGATCACCCTGGACGACATCGCCACAGACGTGGCCGCCCGGCACAACTTGGCGTACCTGGACCGCCCGGACGAACGCGCGCACCGCGAACTCGAGGTGGGTGGCGAATACCAGTGGCGCCGCGAAGGCGAGTACCACCTGTTCAATCCCGAGACCGTTTTCAAGCTGCAGCACGCCACCCGCACCGGGCAGTACAAGATCTTCAAGGAGTACACCCGTCTCGTCGACGACCAGAGCGAGCGGTTGGCATCGCTGCGCGGGTTGCTCAAATTCCGCACGGATGTGCGGCCCCCGGTTCCGCTGGACGAAGTCGAGCCGGTCAGCGAAATCGTCAAGCGCTTCTCGACCGGAGCCATGAGCTACGGCTCGATCTCCGCGGAGGCCCACGAGACGCTGGCCATTGCGATGAACCGCCTGGGCGGCCGGTCAAACTGCGGTGAAGGCGGCGAAAACGTCAAGCGATTCGACCGCGACCCCAATGGCGATTGGCGCCGCAGCGCAATCAAACAGGTCGCCTCCGCCCGATTCGGGGTTACCTCGCACTACCTGACCAACTGCTCCGACATTCAGATCAAGATGGCGCAGGGCGCTAAACCTGGTGAGGGCGGCCAGCTTCCAGCGCACAAGGTGTACCCGTGGGTTGCTGAGGTACGCCACTCGACACCTGGCGTGGGATTGATCTCGCCCCCGCCGCACCACGACATCTACTCCATCGAGGACCTGGCGCAGCTGATCCATGATCTGAAGAACGCCAACCCATCCGCGCGGGTGCACGTCAAGCTGGTCTCGGAGAACGGGGTGGGGACGGTTGCGGCTGGAGTCTCTAAAGCTCACGCCGACGTGGTCCTGATCTCTGGGCACGACGGCGGCACCGGCGCAACCCCGCTGACATCCATGAAGCATGCGGGTGCGCCGTGGGAATTGGGCCTGGCCGAGACGCAGCAGACATTGCTGCTCAACGGGTTACGCGACCGGATCGTGGTCCAGGTGGATGGCCAGCTCAAGACTGGACGCGACGTGATGATCGGCGCGCTGCTCGGGGCCGAGGAGTTCGGTTTTGCCACCGCCCCGTTGGTCGTTTCCGGCTGCATCATGATGCGGGTGTGCCATCTGGACACCTGCCCTGTCGGCGTCGCCACCCAGAACCCCGTACTGCGGGAGCGCTTTGCCGGCAAGCCCGAGTTCGTCGAGAACTTCTTCATGTTCATCGCCGAGGAGGTTCGGGAATACATGGCGGAGTTGGGCTTCCGCACCTTCAATGAAGCCGTCGGCCAGGCGGGAGCGCTGGACACCACGCTGGCGCGCGCGCACTGGAAGGCGCACCGACTGGACCTGACACCGGTGCTGCACGAGCCGGACTCGGCATTCATGAACCAGGATCTGTACTGCAGCTCGCGGCAGGATCACGGCCTGGACAAAGCGCTCGATCAGCAGTTGATCGTGATGAGCCGCGAGGCACTCGATTCCGGCAAGCCGGTGCGCTTTTCCACCACCATCAGTAACGTCAACCGTACCGTGGGCACAATGCTCGGCCATGAGTTGACGAAAGCTTATGGCGGCCAAGGACTACCGGATGGCACCATCGACATCACTTTCACCGGATCGGCGGGCAACAGCTTGGGCGCCTTCGTGCCTAAGGGGATCACGTTGCGTATCTACGGCGACGCCAACGACTACGTCGGCAAGGGCCTGTCCGGTGGCCGGATTGTGGTGCGGCCGTCGGACAATGTCCCGCAGGACTATGTTGCTGAGGAGAACATCATCGGCGGTAACGTGATCCTGTTCGGTGCCACCAGCGGGGAGGCATTCTTGCGCGGAGTAGTCGGCGAGCGATTCGCCGTTCGGAACTCTGGCGCTCACGCAGTGGTCGAAGGCGTTGGTGATCACGGATGCGAATACATGACCGGAGGGAAAGTTGTCATCCTCGGCGGCACCGGCCGCAACTTTGCGGCCGGCATGTCCGGGGGTGTGGCCTACGTCTACGACCCCGACGGCGAACTCCCAGCCAACCTCAACGCCGAGATGGTCGAACTCGAGGCACTTGACTCCGACGACAGCGACTATCTGCGGGCCATGATCCAGGCACACGTCGATGCCACCGATTCCGCTGTGGGCCAGCGTATTCTCGCCGACTGGCCAGGACAGCATCGACACTTCGCCAAGGTGATGCCGCGGGACTACAAGCGTGTTCTGCAGGCCATCGCCGAAGCAGAACGTGACGGCGTGGATATCGACAAGGCGATCATGGCGGCCTCACATGGCTGATCCGAACGGCTTCCTGAAATACACGCATCGGGAATTGCCGACGCGTCGGCCTGTCCCGCTACGACTTCGCGATTGGAACGAGGTCTACGAGGAATTCGATGGTGAGACCCTGCGTCATCAGGCAACCCGCTGCATGGATTGCGGTATTCCTTTCTGCCACAACGGATGCCCACTGGGCAATCTGATCCCGGAATGGAATGACCTGGTGCGCAGCGGCCGTTGGCGCGAGGCCATCGAACGGCTGCACGCCACCAACAACTTCCCGGACTTCACCGGCCGGCTGTGTCCGGCGCCATGCGAACCGGCGTGCGTGCTCGGCATCAACCAGGATCCGGTCACGATCAAGCAGATCGAGCTGGAGATCATCGATAAGGCCTTCGACGAAGGCTTCGTGCAGCCGTTGCCGCCGGACAAGCTGACCGGAAAGACTGTCGCCGTGGTGGGTTCGGGCCCGGCAGGTTTGGCGGCCGCGCAGCAACTGACCCGCGCCGGCCACAGCGTCAGCGTCCTTGAACGCGCAGATCGCATCGGCGGCCTGCTCCGGTACGGGATTCCGGAATTCAAAATGGAAAAGCGCGTCCTCGACCGGCGGCTAGAGCAGATGAGCGCTGAGGGAACCGCATTCCGCCCGGGCGTGAACGTCGGGGTCGACATCACCGCCGAGCAGTTGCTGGCCGATTTCGATGCGGTGGTGCTGGCCGGTGGGGCCACCGATTGGCGCGACCTGCCCGTGCCCGGCCGCGAGCTGGACGGGATCCACCAAGCGATGGAGTTCCTGCCATGGGGTAACCGGCAGGCACTGCACGAGCTGCCCGACGACGTGCTTGACGAGGACGGTCAACCGCCGATCACCGCCAAAGGCAAGAAGGTAATCATCATCGGCGGCGGTGACACCGGGGCCGACTGTCTGGGCACCGTGCACAGGCAAGGCGCGGTAAGCGTGCACCAGTTCGAGATCATGCCGCGTCCGCCGGACGCCCGCGCCGAATCCACGCCATGGCCCACCTACCCGCTGATGTATCGGGTGGCGTCGGCGCACGAAGAAGGTGGCGAGCGGGTGTTCTCGGTGAATACCCAGGAGTTCGTTGGCGAAGACGGGCGCGTGACCGCACTCAGGGTGCACGAGGTAGCGATGCAGGACGGCAAGTTCGTCAAGGTGGACGGCTCCGATTTCGAGCTCGAGGCCGATCTGGTGCTACTGGCGATGGGATTCGTGGGTCCGGAGAAGCCGGGCCTGCTCACCGACCTGGGAGTGACGCTGACCGACCGCGGCAACGTCGCCCGAGGGGCGGATTTCGACACTTCGGTCCCCGGCGTTTTCGTTGCCGGGGATATGGGGCGCGGGCAATCTTTGATCGTCTGGGCGATAGCCGAGGGCAGGGCCGCTGCCGCGGGTGTGGACCGGTATCTGATGGGGTCAACCGCGTTACCGGCACCCGTCAAGCCGACGGCCGCGCCGCTTCAATAGTCACATCAGTCACACCGGAAACATATTTATTTTCGATCGGCGTGCCTCCTTTCGTTTGCCAGGCGGCGGGTGTCTAATAAACTGCTGTGGGGTTCGTCACAGAGGGGGCCCCGGTCGAACGGACCGATCGCAGGAGTGATCACTGTGCACATCAACCCAGTGCCTCGGACACGAATGGGGCGAATCGCCAGGTCATGGTTTCGCCATCCGGTGAAGAGTCGCGAGTTTCCCGCTAAGCATGAGCGTTTGGTAACCGCTGAGGATCTGCTGTTGTTCGGGGTGTGACCGCCCGAACGCTTCACTGACAGCCCTCAATCTGTTTGCTCATCCGTCCCACAACCCCGAATCCCGGATTGCCTCAGCCAACGGTTCCAGGACGGCGGGGTCGTGCGGCGTAGGGATGTAGACGATACCGAGATCCAGGCCCTCAGCGGCCAGTCCGGCCGCGTCCTCAACGACCTGCCCGTAGTTGCGGTCTTCCTCCAGGCGAAGATGGGCGGACAGGGTGATCTCTTTTGGGTCCCGTCCGATGTCGGCGCAATGCGAAGCCAGTACGTCTCGTTTGTGGGCGAACAAATCCGGAGGACCACCGACGAAATTCCAGTGCTGCGCGTAACGGGCGGTGATCCGCAGCGTGCGCTTCTCTCCGCTGCCGCCGATGCAGATCGGCGGGTGTGGGCGCTGCGGGCCCTTGGGCTCGTTACGTGCGTCCTTGAGCTGGTAGTACGTGCCGTCGAAGTCAGTGGTCTCTTCGCTCAGCAGGCTGGTCAGTACCTGACAGGCTTCCTCGAACCGGTCGAACCGTTCCTTGAGGGTGCCCAGCTCGATGCCATAAGCGCCCGACTCCTCCTCGTTCCAGCCGGCGCCGATGCCGAGCTCGAGCCGGCCGTTCGAGATGATGTCCAATGCGGCTGCCATATTGGCCAGCACGGCGGGGTGGCGGTAGTGAATGCCGGTGACCAGCGTGCCGAGTCGTAGCCGCTTGGTGGCCTGCGCGAGCGCGGTCAGCGTCGTCCAGCCCTCCAGGCAGGGCCCGCTGCTGTCGGAGAAGATCGGGTAGAAGTGGTCGAAGGTCCAGCCGGACTCGTAGACGGCGATGTCATCGGCGGCCTGCCAGACGGCCAGCATGTCAGCCCACGTGGTGTTTTGGGGTGAGGTTTTGAACGCGAATCGCATGAAATCGACGTTAGCCCAGCTTTCTGAAACGAGCTGTGACCCGCCGGGCACACTGAAGTCATGGATCCGGTAATCGCGCTGCGGCAGATCGCCTACTACAAGGATCGGGACCGTCAGGAGCCCAGACGTGTGATGGCTTACCGTAACGCCGCCGACGTCCTCGAAGGCCTTGATGAGGCCACGCGCGAGCGCCACGGACAGGCCAACAGCTGGCAGTCGCTGCCGGGTATCGGGCCCAAGACGGCGAAGGTAATCGCCCAGGCCTGGGCCGGCCGCGAACCCGATGTGCTGGCTGAATTACGCACTGCTGCGAAGGATCTCGGCGGCGGGGAAGTCCGGGCCGCGCTCCGCGGCGATCTGCACCTGCATTCAAACTGGTCGGACGGGTCGGCGCCGATTGAGGAAATGATGGCCACCGCTGCGGCGCTCGGCCACGAATACTGCGCGTTGACCGACCATTCGCCCCGGCTGACGATTGCCAATGGCCTGTCGCCGGAACGGTTGCGCCAACAGCTCGACGTGATCGACGGGTTGCGCGAAAAGTTCGCCCCTATGCGCATTCTCACCGGGATCGAGGTCGACATCCTCGACGACGGCAGCCTTGACCAGGAACCCGAGCTATTGCAGCGCCTCGATGTGGTTGTGGCCAGCGTGCATTCGAAGCTGTCGATGGATTCCGCCGCGATGACCCGCAGGATGGTGCGCGCGGTGCGCAACCCCAGCGCCGACGTGCTGGGGCACTGTACCGGTCGATTGGTCGCCGGCAGCCGGGGCATCCGGCCCGAATCAAAGTTCGATGCCGAGGCGGTGTTTACCGCCTGTCGTGATCACGGCACCGCAGTGGAAATCAATTCCCGTCCCGAACGTCGCGACCCACCCAGCCGCCTGCTGAACCTGGCGCTCGAGATCGGCTGCGTGTTCAGCATCGATACCGACGCGCACGCGCCGGGGCAGCTGGACTTTCTCGGTTACGGCGCCCAGCGCGCGTTGGACGCCGGCGTGCCCGTTGACCGGATCGTCAACGCCTGGCCGGCCGAGCAGCTGCTGGAGTGGACCGGGTCAGTCGGGTAGCAGCGGCATTTCCAGGCCTGAGTCGCGTCCGATCAGTACCCCACGGGTGAGGGCGGATCTGCCATAACGATGGCGCACCTGGTCCATCGCGGTATCGACCGCGGTTGATTCCCCGCCAAACGGCAGCGTCAGCTGCTGGGCCCCGCCGCGGTCGATACCCGACACCGCGAAGCCAACCAGGGTCAACCCCCGCTGAGCCATTACGGGAGCGGCCGAAGCGATCAGCAGCCGAGCGGCGGCAAGAATGGGCTGCGTCGACGAGGTGGCCCACGGCAACGTGCGCGATCGGGTGGCCCGGCTGAAGTCGTCGAACCGCAAGCGCAGCAGCACCGTTCGCCCGTTGCGCCCGGCGGCGCGCATGCGGGCGGTGATTCGGTCTATGAGGTTGACCACGACGGCGTCGATTTCTTTGGGCGACATGCGATTACCGGCGCGGCCGAGCGCGCGCTGAGCACCCACAGAGCGGCGCTGCATACCGGTTTTGACTCGGCGGCGGTCGATGTTGTGCGACAGTGCAAACAGTTGACGTCCCATTGCAGCACCCACCAGCGAACCAAGCGTCGACTCGCTGAGTTCCGCGACATCGGCCACGGTCTTGATGCCATGCGCGTTCAGCTTGTCGGCGGTCTTGGCGCCCACACCCCACAACCGGCGCACCGGCAACGGATGCAGGAACGCCAACTCGTGCTGCGGCGGCACCAGCAATAACCCATCGGGCTTGGCTTCCTGACTGGCAACTTTCGCCAGGAACTTCGTGCGGGCAATTCCGACGGTGATGGGCAGGCCGACACGGTTGCGCACGTCGGCTCGCAGCCGCTCCGCGATCTGGACCGGGGTGCCGGAGACCCGGCGCAGCCCGCTGACGTCGAGGAATGCCTCGTCCACCGAGACAGGTTCGACCGTCGGCGTGGTGTCGCGAAACACCTCGAACACGGCGTTGCTGGCGCGGGTATAGGCGGACATTCGCGGCGGAACCACCACGGCGTGCGGGCACAGGCGCCGCGCCTGCCCGCCATCCATCGCTGTGCGTACTCCATAGGCCTTTGCCTCATAGCTTGCGGCCAGCACCACCCCGCCGCCCACGATCACGGGCCGGCCACGCAAGGTCGGGTCGTCGCGCTGCTCCACGGATGCATAGAACGAATCCAGGTCCGCGTGCAGGATGGACGCCTTCGGCGATCCCTCAGAAGGGGGGCGGTTCATCGTCGTCCGATGGGGGGCGGGGGGCGGTGGCTTGGTATGCCTGTTGTCTGCGCTTGCGGTTGTGGTTGCGTTCGGTGGCCACGCGCTGTTCCCGGTTTTGCGCCCGGGTGCGGCGGCGTTTGGGCATCATCGCGGTCCGTTCGCCGCAATAGTCCTGGGCTGGTTCGGCTTCGACGGCGGGCATACCGCCCACGGCGTAACACAGGCTGGGGAACAGCAGGGCGCTGCCCGGAATGGTGACATGGGTGTGCCCGGCCGGTGAGGTCAAGATCAGGGTCCCGTCGGCGAGTTGTTGTTCACCCCAACCCCAAAAAGTTTTCACCAAATGGTGAGTGCGGCAATAACATTTGAGATTGCCCGCATGCGTGGGGCCGCCCTGAGAGTGGGGAATCGTATGATCCAGATCGCAGTCCCGCGCGGGGCGGTCACAACCAGGCCAACGACACGTGAGGTCGCGGCACCGCACGAAATCAGCCAACGCCTTCGACGGGGTGTAGCCGGGCTCGGGTGGACTGTCACCAGGATGAACCAGCGGCACCAGTTTCGCGGTGCCGGCCAGCTCGGCGATCAACTCCGGGGAGATCAGCCCGTCGGCAGCCACCTCGGATCCCGGTGCGCCACCGGTCAGGCTGGCCTGCTCGGCGATCACATGAATCACCACCGGCGACGAGGCGCGCCGCACCCCGTCCGCACAGTCGGGAGCACCACACCGACACCCCAACCGGTTCGCCCCGGCAGCCAAGGCACCCAACGCATCCGCGCGACGCTGATCCCGGGTACGGGGATCGCCCGGGCACACCGTGGCCGCCAACGCATTCAACCGTTTGTCCAGGGCCGCGGCGTCGGGGTGCAGCAGCTTGCCGGAAAGTTCACACAGCCCGTCGAACGGCTCACTGATATGCACCTCACGCCCGACCCGGCGCTCGGCGCGCCGGCGCACCGCATCCCGATCGGCTTTCACCACCATCGCATCGACCTTGCCCGACAACCGGGCCCGGCTCATCGACGGCCAGCGCGCCACGTTGGCCGCCAACTTGGCATCCACCCGCGCCAACACCAAGGGGTCCACAATCAAATCTGTGCGAAACACGATCGTCTGAAACATCAGGTAATTGATCTCCCCGGCGGCAAACACCCCACCCACCTTCGGGAGACGTTCACGCTTGGCCCTCGCATACCGCAACCGCGACGCAGCTAGACCCTGGCTGATCCCCAACCCTGCCGCTACCTCCGCGGCCACCGCCTCCATGGTGTCGACCACCCATTGGTCAGACTCAGGACCTTCGGCGCACCGATGCGAGAACAACTCCCAGATCCCGTCCAACTGCGCGGCTGCACCCCGATTCTCCGCCCGAGAGGCCGCGCAGATCCGCTCCACAATCACCGCCGGAGCGCCATGTTCGAACATACATTCGATCATGCCATGACCGTACGACAGCGAACCTGTCATCTCCCAAGACATCGGTGACAGTTCTGTATCAGGACATCGGTGACGGTTCGGGTGGTCTTGGTGG
>Ga0302319_10005045_pt1 | contig 26758 bp, 20 predicted proteins | sample Bog_T0_2_FD_203319 | JGI IMG/M metagenome (GOLD analysis project Ga0302319, IMG submission 203319) | Peat permafrost microbial communities from Stordalen Mire near Abisko, Sweden - Bog_T0_2 | ecosystem: Environmental > Terrestrial > Soil > Wetlands > Peat | place: Sweden: Abisko, Stordalen Mire... | reverse complement strand
AGAAGATGGCTCCCCAGGTGGTGAGGCTCTGGAACCAGATGGCGGAGCCAAAGTACTGCATAGCGATGGGGGCCTGTGCCATATCTGGAGGGCCTTTCAAGAGGGGCTACAACGTCCTTAAGGGCATCGACCGCTTTGTGCCCGTTGACGTCTACATTCCGGGTTGTCCCCCGCGCCCAGAGGCTCTCCTGCACGGGCTAATGGAACTCCAGAAGAAGATCAGCGGCCAGTCGATCTCGGGGCCCGACGCCCCGCGCCATCTCAGGAGTGACACGAACTGCGAATTCCCTGTGCCCGAGTTTGGCGAGCACGACCTGTTGCCCCCGAAGAATTCCGAGGTCTGGCACGTGCCGGATTCCTCGTCGAAACCGTAGGCCGCACCGCGCACGCCACGATGGAACCCCTGGACCAAATCTGCCATCGACTGCTCGACCGGTTTCCCGGAGCGGAGATCTCCGTGATCCAGAATCCCGGGCCCGCGGCCCAGCACTCCCTCCTTGTCGGGGCGGCCGCGCTCAGGCAGGTCGCCGAGTTCCTCAGGGACGACGCCGCGCTTGGGCTCGACTACTGCTCAAACGTGACCGGAGTCGATTGGCCGGACAAAGTCGTGGTCGAGACGACAAAGTCCACGGTGCCCGACCCCGCGGGCGGGGCGCCGAAAGTCACCGAGCAGAAGACTGAACGCCTGGAACCCGGCTTCCTCGAGGTCGTTTACCACCTCTATTCGATGGTCCGGCGGCACGGCCCGGTCGTCATCAGGGCGCGAACAGCAAACCGCACGGACTGCGCCACCCTGCCCTCCCTAACACCGGTCTGGCGCTCTGCAGAGTTCCAGGAACGCGAGATCTTTGACCTCTTCGGCGTCGTGTTCACGGATCACCCCGACCTGAGGCGGATCCTGATGTGGGACGGTTTCAAGGACCACCCGATGCGCCGCGACTACGTGGAGCCGGAGGACTACGAGTGGGAGCCGACGCCCCACGGCGACCTTGTAGAGAAGGCGAAGCGCGCGCACGCGCATCCCGGAGGTGCCCCGACATGAGCACTTTAAGCGACTCCCCTCTGTTCCCGTCGGGCGGCGCCCATGTGAAGGCTGTCACCGACGAATTCCACGGAGACCTCCTGGAGGTCTCGATGGGGCCCCACCACCCGTCCACACACGGCGTGTTCCGCATGGTGGTGACACTCGACGGCGAGCGGATCGTAAAGCTCAAGCCGGTCCTTGGCTACCTGCATCGAAACCATGAGAAAATTGGCGAGGCGACGAGCTACCTAGGGTCCATGCCGTACACCGACCGGCTCGACTACCTGAACGCGATGACCAACAACTGGGCCTACGCGATCGCAGTTGAGAAACTGGGGGGGCTGGCCGTTCCCGAGAGGGCCGAGTACATAAGGATCATCCTTGCGGAGCTTTCGCGCCTACAGAACCACGTGTGCCTGGCGGGCTTTCTTCTCCAGGACACGGGCGCCAGCGGCACCCCTCTCATGTACGCATTCCGCGAGCGCGAGAATATCCTCGGGCTCTTTGAATCGCTCAGCGGCTCGCGGATGATGTGCAATTACCAACGTTTTGGCGGTTGCCGCGTGGACCCTTCGCCGGAGTGGATGCAGCAGGCGTCGGCCCTGGTGGACGGGTTTGGCGCGTTCCTCGATGAGTTTGAGGAGCTGATCACGGGCAACGAGATCCTGATGGCGAGGACCCAGGGCATCGGCGTGCTGAAGGCTGCGGACGCCGTGGCCGCGGGGATCACGGGCCCGATGCTGCGGGCAGCAGGAGTGGCCTACGATATCCGGAAGGTGGACGGCTACGGGTTCTATCCGCGCTTCAACTTCAGGGTGCCGCTGGGCGCGCATGGCGACACCTATGACCGCTACATGATCCGCATCCTCGAGATGCGGGAGTCGATTGGAATCCTCCGGCAGGCCCTCCGGGACGCACCCGCCGGCCCCATCATGGACCCGAAGGCAAAGCTCCGGGGTTTCAGGCCGAAGCCCGGCGAAGCCTATGGGCGCATCGAGGGGCCCAAGGGAGAGATAGGGTTTTACTTGATAAGCGACGGCACCCCCAATCCCTACCGTTACCGAGTACGTCCCCCCTCCTTCGTTAACCTTACTGTGCTCGAGGACCTCTGCCTAGGTCACACAATCGCAGATTCGGTGGTGATCCTCGGAAGCATCGACATCGTCCTTGGGGAGGTCGATCGATGAGCCCCTTCGGCCCAGACACCCGAAAGCGGCGCGATCGTGGCGCCAAGTTTCCTTTCTTCTTACCATGCTAGGCTCCGGACTCATCCAAGGCTTGGCGGTCACCGCGAGGAATTTTGTTGGGTCGTTTCACGACCCGAAACGCCTGACGACGCTCGAGTACCCCGAGAAGAAGACCGTGCTTCCCGAGGCGTTCCGCAATTTTCCATTTCTCGTATCGGAGAATGCCGAGGACCCGATGGGCACGCTGCGCTGCGTCGCTTGCCAGATTTGCGAGAAGGAGTGCCCGCCACAGTGCATCTACATCGAGAAGAGCAAGGACAAGAAGCCGGACGCCACGGGCAAGATGCAGATCTACCCGGCGATCTTCCTGATAGACAGCTCGGTGTGCATGAACTGCCAGATCTGTGTGGAGGTCTGCCCGTTCGACGCCATCAAGATGGACCATGAATACGAGATCGCGACGCAGGACCGTTTCAAGGCGCTTCTGCTCGACAGAGAGCAGCTGGCGAAACCCAACAGTTACTTCCATTCCATACGCCCGGAGGAGGCCGCCGAGGTCGACGGCCGGCTAGCCACCGAGCGCAAGGCTGCGGAGGAGAAAGCAAAGGCCGCCGCTCAGGCGAAGGCGGCCGCCCAGGCCAAACCGGCACCCCAGGCCGTGGCAAAGCCGCAGCCTGCGCCCGGCGGGAATCCGCCCAAGACCACGAACCCGGCATGAACCCGCCGTTCGCAGTTCTTGATCCGCTCCTTGAGCGCGCCCCTCAGATCCTGCGCGACCTGCTCACGTCGCACCTGCCAGAGCCATGGCGCTGGTTCGTGAACAGCCTCCTTGCGATCATCGTCATCCTGGCAGTCTTTGGCTTCCTCTTTGCAGCGCTGACGCTCGCCGAGCGGAAGATTCTTGGGAGGGTCCAGAACCGGCCCGGCCCGAACCGCACCGGTCCCTTCGGACTGCTTCAGCCGATCGCTGACGGGATAAAGATGCTCTCCAAGGAGGACATCGTCCCCCGGGATGCAGACCACCTCCTGCATTTCCTGGCACCCGTCACGCTGCTGGCCTCCTCGATCCTCGCCTTTGCGGTCATCCCCTACGGCCGGAACCTGGTTCCGGTCGATATGGACGCGTCTGTCCTCTATTTCTTCGCAGTCGGGGCAACCACCGAGCTCGCAGTCTTCATGGCAGGGTGGTCGAGCCATAACAAGTATTCGCTCCTGGCGGCCATGCGGGCGCTAGCGCAGCTCATAAGCTATGAGCTCCCGCTCCTCCTCTCGTGGCTTCCGATCGTGATGATCTCAGGGACTCTCTCGACGACCGGTATCGTGGCCGCGCAATCGGGATGGCGCTGGGGTTGGATGCCCACCTGGCACATCTTCACGCCCTGGGGGTTCGCGGGCTTCATGGTCTTCATGGTCGCGGCCCTCGCAGAATCGAACCGGTCCCCCTTCGACCTCCCCGAGGCGGAGAGCGAACTTATCGCGGGCCACCTTACCGAGTACAGCGGCTGCAAGTACGTGTTCTTCTTCATGGCAGAATACTTCGGGATGATCGCGCTGAGCGGCATGGCCGTGACACTCTTTCTCGGGGGGTGGCACGCCCCGCTGCCATCACTCGAGTTCATTCCCTCCTACGTTTGGTTCGCTGCGAAGCTTCTTACCCTACTCTTCGGGTTTATCTGGATCCGCGCCACGTTCCCGCGGCTTAGGATCGACCAGCTGACCCGCTTTGCCTGGAAATTCCTCGTCCCTCTTGCCCTGATCAACCTTGGCACCGCGGCATTCTGGTCGCTGAGCGCCGGCTGGTCCGGCCCCTTCCATCTGGCGCGCTGGGCCGTTGCCGTGGCCCTGGTCGTCGTTCCCTTCGTCGTCATGGGCCGGCGCCTAAGCGGAGGTGTTGCGCCCCGCACCTATAGCTTCGCCGCATGACGAACGCCCTCCTGATCCTCATCTCATTGGTGACCCTTGGCGCCGCAGCCACGGCGATGGTTCTGCGCAATTTGATCCACAGCGTGCTGCTGTTGATTGGCAGCTGGATCGGGGTCTCGGTTTTCTACCTTTGGGCGGGCGCTGAATTCGTGGCATTCGCCCAGGTGCTCGTCTATGTGGGCGCGGTCTCGATGGTGGTGCTCTTTGCTGTGCTTTTGACCCGCCGTTCCCGGTCCGACATCTCGGTTTCGCCGGACTCGGTAAGCCGTGCCATTTCGGCGTTCCTCGTCGGGGCATGTGTCCTGGGGGTGCTTCTCTACGGGGCGGTCTTTTCCGCGCTTCCGGTTCCCGAGGGTCACCGGCCCAACGCAAGCGTGCACCAGCTCGGGATGGAGCTCTTGGGTCCCCAGGCCGCGGCCCTGGTCATTATCGGGATGATTCTGACAGTGGCGACGCTAGGCGGGGTCGTCATCGCTTCTACGGGGTCGGGCGAGAAGAAGGAGGACCCCTCGTGAACGGCCACGGGCTCCAAATCTGCCTGGTCTTCTCCAGCCTGCTTTTTTGCATTGGACTGGCCGGCTCCCTGTCCCGCAGCAACAGCATCCTGGTGCTGCTAGGAATCGAGCTGATGCTCAATGCCGCGAACCTCAACTTCATCGCGTTTTGGCGCTACGGGCAGGCGTCCGCACCCGCAACGGGTGTCATCTTCGTGGCGTTTTCGGTCGCCACGGCTGCAGCCGAGGCTGCGGTAGGGCTGGCTTTGGTCATCGCCGTCTACCGACGGCAGAAGAACATAAGGCTCCAGGAGGCTGTTCGGCTGAAGGGCTAGGGCTGCCACAAAAAGCATGAGCTTCTCCGTCGAGCACCTCTGGCTTATCCCCGCGCTACCACTCTTAGCCGCGGTGATCGGTGCTCTGGCGCCCCGGAGGGCGCGCTCTGTGGCTGCCGGGGCGGCAATCGCCGCAATTGCCGCCTCGTTTGTCCTGTCATGCCAAGCGCTCTCAGCGGCACTCAAGGCCCCGTCTGCGCACCAGGTGCTCAACTTTGACTGGTTCAGGCTGGGTGAGGGCACCGTGCGCCTGGGTTGGCTCCTCGATCCCTTGACGGCGCTCATGTGCGTCATGGTGAGCTTCGTGAGCGGGCTCATCTTTGTCTTCAGCCTGGGTTACATGAAGGAGGACGATAATTTTAAGCAGTTCTTCTGCTTCCTGAGCCTTTTTGCCGCGGCGATGATGGGAATCATCGTTTCGAACAGCCTGCTTCTTGTGTTCGTATCCTGGGAGCTTGTCGGCTTGGCCTCGTACCTTCTGATCGGCTTCTGGTTCACCAAACCCGCCGCCGCCGCGGCAGCGAAGAAGGCCTTCATCACAACCCGAATCGGCGACATTGGGTTCTTCATCGGGCTGCTTTGGCTCAACAACGCTGCCGGTTCCCTCCTCTTCTTTGACGGCGGCCGGGGCGTGCTGGAGTCCGCGACACTCGCCACCCTTTCCTCGCAGCTCACGGTGGGGGGCCTCGCGGTTTCGACGGCAATTGGCCTCCTGGTTTTCTGTGGGGCTGTCGGAAAGTCGGGCCAGTTCCCCCTTCACGTGTGGCTTCCGGACGCGATGGAGGGACCAACCCCCGTTTCCGCACTGATCCATGCGGCGACCATGGTGGCTGCGGGTGTGTTCCTGATTGCGCGCGTATATCCCCTGATGGCGGCCGACCAGGCTCTCTCGATCGTCCCTGTCCACGCCCTCACGGTCGTGGCCTTCATCGGGGCCATAACAGCGCTTCTTGGCGCCTGCATCGCCGTTGCCCAAAACGACATCAAGAGGGTTCTCGCATTCTCCACTGTGTCGCAGCTCGGCTACATGATGATCGCGATAGGCGTCGGCTCATGGGTCGCTGCGATCTTCCACCTGCTCACCCACGCCTTCTTCAAGGCACTCCTGTTTCTTGGTGCGGGATCCGTAATCCACGCCGCCCACCACGAGCAGGACATCCGCAGGCTCGGTGGACTGAGTACGCGGATGCGCATCACGTTCGCAACCTTCGCCATCGGCATGATGGCGCTCGCCGGCGTGCCCTTCCTCTTCTCGGGCTACTGGAGCAAGGAGGCCATCCTGCATGCCGCCTACACCTGGGAGGTATCCTCGATTCCGCTCGTGATGGCGCTCATAGCGGTGGTGCTGACGGCGTTCTACATGACGCGTCTTGTTTCGGAGGTTTTTTTCGGGAAGCCCAGGTCGGAGGCCGCGGGCCATGCGCATGAGAGCCCGGGGGTCATGACCGTTCCGCTCGTGCTTCTTGCCGCTTGCGCGATCGGTTTGGGGTTCCTCGGTACCCCTATGTGGCCATGGCTCCAATCGGCGCTCACCGGCGCGCCCGTTGAGCCGCATTCGCTTCTGGAGGGCGCAAGCCTCATCGTGCTCTCGGTACTGTTGGTGCTGACCGGCATTGGCGCCGGCTGGGCGCTCTATGCGCGCCGCGTTCGCCAGACTCCATTGGCACTGGATCCGGTAGAGGCCGCGTTGCCCCGGGTTTTCGCCTTTGCCGCCGCGCGCATGAAATTTGACGAGCTCTACGCGTCCACATTTGGCAAGCTAAACTCCGGGTTTTCGTTCCTGGCCGCATGGTTGGACCGCCGGGTATGGGGAGCGGTCATTGATTCCCTGGCGAGGCTCGGGGAAACTGCCGGCCGGTTTAACCGGGAGACCGATGACGACGGGCTTAACGCGGGTTTTAACGCGGCGAGCGAGGAGCTGCGCACGGTTGGTAAGCGCTATTCGCGAGCGCAAACCGGTGAAGCCCACGGCTACCTGCGGATAATGGCCATAGGGTTCGTTGTTCTGGCCATCCTGGCAATCATCGGGGGGAGACGATGAGTCCGTCCTTCCCGCTGCTCTCGCTGATCGTCTTTGTGCCATGGCTTGGCGCTATCGCCCTCCTATGCTTGCCCCGGCTCAGCCCGGGACTAACCCGGATATTGGCGCTCGCGTTTAGCCTCTCCACTTTGGCCCTTTCCGGGCTTGCCCTCTGCTCCTTCGACCCTTCGGCCGCGGGGTTCCAGCTTTCCGAGCAACACGACTGGATCTCCTCACTTAGCGTCCACTACCGTCTCGGATTGGACGGCCTTAGCCTGATCCTGGTGCTACTGACGGGCGCCCTTGGACCTCTTTCAATCCTGGCGTCATGGCGCCAGCAGACCAACCCCAGGCTCATGTGCATGCTCTTCCTGCTTCTGCAGGGTGCCGCCCTTGGGGTTTTTCTGGCGCTCGACTTCGTGCCCTGGTTCCTCTTCTGGGAACTAAGCCTCGTCCCCGCCTACTTCCTGATCCGGATTTGGGGCGGACCTGGCGCCACCCGGGCAGCGTACCAGTTCGTGATCTATACGGTCGGGGGCAGCGCGTTCATGCTGCTCGGCTTTGCCGGGATATTCCTGGCGACCGGCACGCTCGACTTCACGGTGCTTGCGGGTCTCGCGGCCGACGGGTCGCTGGCGACCAAGCTTTCGGTCCTCGGTGGGTTCTGGCCGACGGCCGTGTTCTTCGGGGTCCTGCTGGGCCTGGCTGTCAAGGTTCCGCTCTTCCCGTTTCATACCTGGTTGCCTTCGGCCTATGCCGAGGCCCCAACCGGGGCCTCGATGTTCATGACCGGGATCATGTCGAAGATGGGAGTATACGGGTTCCTTCGTATTCTCTGGCCGCTCTTTCCAGCTGCCCTGCACCGGTTTGCTCCGGGACTTGTCTGGCTCGCCTTAGGGGGCGTCGTGTTCGGCGCCTTTGCCGCCATGCGCCAGCGCGACCTTAAACGCATGGTCGCCTATTCCTCCATTAACCATGTGAGCTATTGCCTCCTTGCGCTTTTCGCGGTGTGCGCACTTTCGCGTCCAAACCCCGATGCGGCGTCCGCCGCGCTCGTGGGTGCGATCCTCCAGATTTTCAACCACGGCATTTCGGCGGCTGCCCTCTTCTTTTGCGTGGGTGTCCTCGAAAGCCGGGCGGACGGCAAGCGCGGTCTCGGGGATTTTGGCGGCGTGCGGGCCGCGGCGCCGCTCTTCGCGGGGCTATGCGGGATTTCGATGTTCTCGTCGCTCGGTCTCCCCGGCCTGAACGGCTTCGTGGGGGAATTCCTGATTTTCAGCGGCGTCTGGGGCCTGGTGCCATGGGCGGCGGCCCTCTCCTGCCTCGGTCTCTTTGCCACCGCTTTCTTCCTTCTTACCTTCTGGCAGCGGGTCTTTCACGGGCCGAGGGCTGGCGCCGCAGAAAAAACCTTCCCTGACCTCACAGGCGTCGAGACGGCCACGCTTGTTCCCCTGGTAGCCCTCATGCTCGCATTTGGCATCCTGCCGCAATTCCTGACCGTGCTCGTTAATCCCCTGGTCGCGTCCTGGGTCGCCCACCTCGTGCTGCCATGAACGCCCTGCCCTGCACGATCTACCTCTCCTTTACGGGCGCCTTGCTGGCGCTCGCGGCGGGCCGGCGTTCGCCCGGGGCGGCGCGCCTCGTGGCGCTTGTGTTCGCGCTCCTTGCCTGGGGTGTCGCGCTGGTGGCGGCGTTCAAGTTTGTGCCTGACGCTGCGGGGCCTGTGACCCTCGTCGACAGCCCTTGGATCCCGCAGATGGGGATCCGCTACCACCTTGCAGCCGATGGCATCAGCCTGACGCTGGCGGTCCTAACGGGTCTAGCTGCAACGGCGGGAATCCTGTTCTCATGGAACGTGGATAAGCGCACGGGTGAATTCTTCGCGTTCTACCTGACGCTCATCGGAGGAGTTTACGGGGTCTTCCTGAGCGCCGACGCCTTCCTCTTCTTTGTATTCTACGAAATCGCTATCGTTCCGAAGTACTTCCTGATCGCGATCTGGGGTTCCACGAACCGCGAGTACGGGGCCATGAAGCTCGTGTTGTACTCGTTTGCCGGAAGTGCGCTCGTCCTTGCGGGACTACTCTGGGCGTATGCCGCGGGCGGGGCCCACAGCTTTGGTGTGGCGGAGCTGGCCCAGGCGGCCGCCGGTTTTTCCCACGGGCAGCAGGTCTGGATGTTCGCCCTGGTATTCCTTGGGTTCGCGGTCCTTGCGGGCATGTTCCCGTTTCACACCTGGGCACCCACCGGGCACGTCGCCGCGCCCACGGCTGCCTCTATGCTCCTGGCCGGAGTCGTGATGAAGCTCGGGGCCTACGGCTGCCTTCGCGTGGCGATGCCTCTCTTCCCGTTGGGCTTCGCCTTCTGGCAGCCCATTATCTTTTGGCTGGCTCTAATCGGGATCATCTACGCGGGCCTTGTGGCCCTGGTGCAGGAGGACTTCAAGTTCGTGATCGGCTACTCGAGCGTAAGCCACATGGGATTCGTGCTCCTTGGCCTGGCCGCGGCAAACGCAAGGGCTGTCAGTGGCGCGGTGCTCCAGATGTTCTCTCACGGCGTCATCGCGGGCCTGCTCTTCGCCGTGGTGGGGCGCATGGTCTATGACCGAACCCACACGCGGAAGCTTGCGGACCTCCGGGCCATGGCCCTCTACAAGAGGATGCCATTTGCGGCCGCCGTGTTCGTTCTTGCCGGCCTGGCCTCGATGGGCATGCCCGGTTTCAGCGGCTTCCCTGCTGAGCTAACGATCCTGATCGGCACATGGCAGGCGGCGCCATGGGCGGCGGTTCTGGCCGCCGTCGGGGTCCTGGTGGCCGCGGCATTCACGCTCAGGGTGATCCAGGTGTCATTCTTTGGTCATGACTCATCCGCCGGAGCCGCTGCGAATCCGGAGCCGTATGCCCCCATCACCCTTGCTGAAAAATGCGGGGCTATCCTGCTGCTCGGCGCAACGGTTCTTATTGGGGTGAAGCCCGACCTCCTGCTTGAGCTGATCCGTCCGGCGCTCCAGACGCCGTTCTTCCAAGCGGTGCTGAAGGGGGGCGGACTGTGAGCTTCGACTACGCTGGGCTATTCGGGGCCCTTCGGCCGGAAACGGCCCTGGTGGTGGGCGCTCTCCTGGTGCTTAGCCTCGACCTGTCGCTCCTAAAGGGCAGCAGCGCCGGGGCGAGGCGTGGCGTCGCCCTGATCCTCGGCTCCTTGGCGCTCGTGGTCGCCGGATGGCTGGCATGGGTCGGACCGCATGGTCCGGTTTTTGGCGGCGTTCTTGTCCTCGACAGGTTCGCGACGGCCACCCGGGTGGGGGTTCTATCGCTCATGCTCCTCGCGATGGGAACGGCCTCCTGCAACCGGGCAGGTCGGAATCCAGCGGAATTGGTGGCCGTGATGCTGTTCGCCGCCGTGGGCTTTACGCTCATGGCCGCCGCACAGCAGCTTCTCATTGCATTCCTCTCCCTCGAGCTCGCGAGCCTCTCCCTCTACATCCTGGCCGGGTTCGACAAGAGTCGGCCCGAATCGGCCGAGGCCGGACTCAAATACTACCTCTTCGGCGGCATGGCCGCAGCCTTCCTGCTATTCGGACTTAGTCTGGTATACGGACTGACGGGATCGATCGACCTGCCGGCGATCGCGGAGAGCCTCAGGTCCCAGCCGCCAAATGCGCTCCTGATGGTGGCCCTTGTCATGATTCTCGTGGCCTTTGGCTTCAAGGCTGCCGCGGCGCCCTTTCACCTTTGGGCCCCGGACGTCTACGAGGGCGCCCCGACGGTCGCCGCGTCTCTGGTCGCCTCGGCCTCAAAGCTCGCGGCCTTTACCTTCTTTACCCGCATTCTATGGACGGGCTTTTACCCGGTCGCGGGAAGCATATCAACGAGTGCCGTGACCCCGGGCTGGCTTGCACCTCTCGCGGCCATTTCAGCGCTCTCGATGCTGATCGGAAACTTTGGGGCCTTGGCACAGCAGAACGTGCGCCGCCTGCTCGCCTACTCGGCGATCGCGCATTCCGGAGTCCTAATGCTGGGCGTCATGGCGGCCGGCGACTATGGCGTGGGGCCCCTTTTCTATTACGCTTCAACCTACGGGATAGCGGCGGTCGGAGCTTTCGCTGTCGTCGGAGTTGTGGAGGCCTCGGGCGGCTGCCAAAAGATAACGGACTTGGCGGGGCTTGCGCGACGCTCGCCGCTCCTGGCCGGCTGTCTTTCAGTCTTCATCCTCTCGCTCGCGGGGATTCCCCCCCTTGCGGGTTTCTTCGGCAAGTTCTCGGTCTTCGCCTCGGCCCTTCGGCTGGGTGGTCTCGCCGGTCCCGCGGGCTGGCTTGTCGTGCTCGCGATCGCGCTGAGCGCGGTTGCCCTCTACTATTACCTGATCGTCCTTAAACAGGCGCTCATCGAGGCCCCGGCGCAGGGGGCCGGGAAGATAGCGATCCCCGCTGCTGCCGAGGTCGCCCTCGTTGCCGCTGCAGTTCTGCTCATCCTGCTCGGGGTGAGGCCGTCGCTCATCCTGGGTCTATTTTAGCAGATTGCTTAGGTTGCGCGCTGCGTTACTGCGCCGGCTTGGCGGGTGCCGCTACCGGCGCCGGGCCCATGAAGAGGGGCTTGGACTTTAGGATGCTCTGATAGAGGCCCCAGCTTAAGGGCAGCGCCACTAGGATCCATGCGAGGGCGATTAACCAGGCGGGGCTTTTTGAGGAGGGAGCGTTCATGGTGAATCCGGCAGCTGGGTCTACGGGTTTGAGCGATCCACCGGTCAGGCGGTCCACTCCCTGTGATGGTGCTTCGGGTCAACCTCGCGGACAAGCAGGTTGCAGATGAGTCCGACGACCAGGATGCAAGCCATCAGGTACATCGTTGTGTTGTAGGCCTGCTCCTTGGGCACCCCGTGCGCCTTTTGGTAGGCGGAGATGTTCGTGACCAGCTGCGGCCCGAGCACCGCAGCCATCGACCATGCGGTGATCACGCGGCCGTGGATGGCCCCGACCTGCATCGTGCCGAAGATATCGCGAAGGTAGGCCGGGGTCGTGGCGAATCCGCCCCCGTACATGGAGATGATGACCGACGCGATCGCCCCGAAGAAGGTCACGCTGTTAAGCTTCTGCGAATAGGGAACAAGCAGGTAGAGGATGCACCCCAGGATGAAATAGACGCAAAACGCGCCCTTTCGCCCGATGACATCGGAATACGAGGACCAAAAGAACCTTCCCCCCATGTTGAAAATGCTCAGGAGCCCGACAAAACCCCCGGCCGCAGCGGCGCTTACGCCGAACATGTCCTGGGTCATCGGCGAAGCCTGCGCGAGCAGCCCAATGCCGGCCGTCACGTTCGTGCACAGCACCATCCAAAGGAGCCAGAACTGGGGGGTTTTCCATGCGACATCGACCGATACCTGGGCAGAAGTCACCAGCTTCCGAGTTTCTGTTGAGGGAACGTAGCCCTCGGGGACCCATCCTTGGGCGGGCACGCGCACGATCAGGGCGCCAAAGTTCATCATCACAAAATAAAGGCCCCCCATAACAAGAAAGGCCTCCGAAACCCCGACCGAGGTGGGCGACTTAAAGTGGTCCATGAGGACCACCCCCAGGGGGCCGCCCACCAGGGCGCCGCTTCCAAAGCCCATGATCGCCATGCCCGTTGCCATTCCCGGGCGATCGGGAAACCACTTGACCAGGGTGGATACCGGGGCGATGTAGCCCAGGCCGAGGCCAATTCCCCCTACCAGACCATAGCCAAGCGTGAGGAGCGCGAAATTGTGGAGCCGCACGCCAAAACTCGCGATGACGAGCCCGCCGCAGAAGAAGCAGGCGCTGGCAAACATGGTCTTCCGGGGACCGTTTCTCTCGACCCATTTGCCGAACACCGCGGCCGACAGGCCCAGGATGATGAGGCCGAGCGAGTAGGTGCAGAGCACGATCGTGGGCAAGGACCAGTCGCCCGCCGTGGGCTTCGTGACGCCGAGCGAGCGGCTTAGCGGCAGGTTGAATACGCTGAAGCCGTAGATTTCTCCGATGCACATCTGAACCGCAATTGCGGCCGGTGGGACGAGCCAGCGGCTGTATCCGGCGGGGGCAATCGTGTGCTCTCGGTCTAGGAAGGATGGCATGGCGGGGTATTGGGGCGGGTTTGAGAAACTGGAAATCGAGCAGGTACTAGCCGGTCTCGAGCGCGGCCTCGGCGCGCATCGCCGCAGCGCCCGCCTTGGGGTTGGTTGCGGGCCCAACCGTGATCACGACGCTCTTGGACGTGGGTGTGTTGCTCACGTCGGCCACGCTGTCCACGGGGACCAGGACGTTCGCCTCTGGGAAGTACGTCGCGGTGCAGCCGCGCGGGATGTTGAAGGGTGCCACCATGAAGGCCGCGGCATGGCGCCGCTCGCCGTTAAAATGGCTCGTGAGGTCGACCAGCTGCCCCTGAACGAGGCCGCGATCGGTCATGTCCTGCAGGTTCATGAAGATCACCCGCCGTCCGTTGAAGATGCCGCGGTAGCGGTCATCAAGGCCGTAGACCGTCGTGTTGAACTGCTCGTGTGTGCGAATCGTCATCATGACGAGCTGACCGGGCTCGAGCGTCGCCGGCGGCAGGACGTGGAGTGTGAAATTCGCTTTTTTGTTTGGCGTGTGAAACTTCCTCTCGTCGCGAGGCGCGTTCGGCAAATAGAAGGGTCCAAGCCTGATCCTTTGATTGAAATCTTTGAAGCCCCGCACAACCCGTTCGATGCGGTCCCGAATCCGGTCGTAGTTTCCGGACAGCTCATCCCAATCGGCCGGGGCGGCGGGTCCCAGCACGGACTTGGCCACGCCTGCGACAATAGCCGGCTCGCTCCTCAATTCGGGTGAGGCCGGCTGAAGGCTGCCCCGCGACGGGTTAATGATCCCCATGCTGTCCTCGGTCGTGACAAACTGTTCCCCCGAAGCCTGCAGGTCGCGTTCGGACCGCCCGAGGCACGGCAGGATGAGGGCGGTCCGTCCCGTGATCAGGTGCGAGCGGTTTAGCTTCGTGGCAACCTGTGCGGTCAGCGTGCAGCGCCTCAGGGCGACCGCGGTGAACTCGGTGTCGGGGGTGGCCGAGAGGAAGTTGCCACCCATGCAGAAAAGTACGCTCACCTGGCCCGAGTGCATCGCCTTGATCGTGTCCACCACGTCGCGCCCGTCCACGCGCGGGGGCGCAAAGGAGAACTCCTCCCCTAACCTGTCCAGGAATCGCGCCGAGGGCTTCTCGAAGATCCCCATGGTCCTGTCCCCCTGGACATTGCTGTGCCCGCGGACCGGGCAGGCCCCGGAACCCGGGCGGCCGATGTCCCCGCGCAGGAGGAGGAAATTCATGACCTCCTGGATCGTGCCGACCGCGTTCTTGTGCTGCGTCAGACCCATGGCCCAGCACGCGATCGTGGCCCGCGACGCCATGGCGACCGAGGCGGCCTCCCGGATCATTTCCCGGCTGAGCCCGCTGGCTTCCGTGACGGCGTCCCAGGACACGTTGCGCAGATGTTCAGACAGCTCCTCGAACCCGCTCGTGAATTCCGCAATGAACGCACGGTCAAGGACCGTCCCCGGGTTCGCGTCCTCCGCCTCAAGCATTTCCTTCATGATTCCCTGGAAGACGGCCATGTCGCCGTTTATCCTTACGGGCAGCCACAGGTCCGCGATCGCCGCACCGTTGCCAAAGAGGATGCCGGGCGCGCGCAGGGGGTTCATGAGCTCCTGCGGGTTCTTGAAATGCTCGAGGCCGAGCTCGGGAAGCGGGTTAATGCTCACAATCTTGGCGCCTCGGCGCTTGGCCGCCTGCAGCGCCGTCAGCATGCGCGGGTGGTTGGTGCCCGGGTTCTGCCCAACGATAAAGATCGCATCGGCCTTTTCGAAATCGGGCAGCGTCACCGTGCCCTTTCCAATGCCGATCATCTGGCCGAGCGCGGCCCCGCTCGACTCGTGGCACATGTTCGAGCAGTCCGGCAGGTTGTTCGTGCCATAGGCCCGGACGAAGAGCTGGTAGAGGAATGCGGCCTCGTTGCTCGTCCTCCCAGAGGTGTAGAAGGAAGCGTGGTCGGGGGACGGCAGGCCCTTCAGCGCATCGGCCACCAGCGTGAAGGCATCCTCCCAGGGTATGGGCTCATAGTGGGTGGCACCCGGTCGCAGCACCATGGGCTCCGTGAGACGGCCCTGCTTCCCGAGCCAGTAATCGGACCTGGAGGCGAGCTCCACGATGCTGTGCTTCTTGAAAAACGCGCGGGTGATGCGCTTCCTCGTGGCTTCGTCCGAGACGGCCTTGGCGCCGTTCTCGCAGAATTCGGCAACATGGCGGTCGCCGTCCGGCGACGGCCACGCGCAGCTCTGGCAGTCAAAACCATCCTTCTGGTTGATCTGAAGGAGCATCTTCGTGCCCCGCACGACCCCCATTTCGCCGAATCCAAAGGCCATGGTTTCCGCCACGGCCTTTAGTCCCGCCGCCGCGCCCTTCACCGCATGTATGCGCGTCCCCTCGACCTCGATCGGTGGCAGAGCCTCGGGTTCGGGCGTCTCGGGGTTCGCCATGGCTTAGAAATCCACGGGGCCCTGGGCAGCCTCGACCAGTCGCTGCGCGCCGGAATAGACGTTCACCCGGTCCCCGCGGGCAAAGCCGAGAAGCGTGGCGCCAAACTGGCGGGCTAGGTCCACGGCGAGGCTTGAGGGCGCACCCACAGCCACAAAGATCGGTATGCCTGCCATGAGGGCCTTCTGCATGAGCTCGAAACTGGCCCGGCCGCTCACCACCAGCACGGCGTTCCCAAGGGGTGTGGCGCCCGCCAGAAGCTGCGCGCCGATCACCTTGTCCACGGCGTTGTGTCTGCCCACGTCTTCGCGCGCCAGCAGCAAGTGCCCCGTGGGTCCGAAAAGGGCGGCTCCATGGAGGCCTCCCGTTCGCTCGAACACGCTCTGAGTCCTGCGCAGCAGGTCGGGTAGTCCGACGAGGGTGCTTAGGGGCACCCGAGGCTCCTCCGGGGAGAGCCTGATCTCCCGGGCCGCGCTCAGGGCCTCGATCGAGGTCTTGCCGCAAACCCCGCAGCTTGAGGTCGTGTAAAAGTGCCTTTCGAGCGCCCGCAGGTCGACCTCCACGCCGCTCGAGAGGCAGACCCGGATCGTGTTGGCGTTCAAGGGGCCCCCGGTCTCCCTCGGCACGGGCACAATCTCCGCGATCTGGCTGTGGTCGCAAATGAGTCCCTCCCCGAAGAGGAATCCTGCCGCCAGCTCCGCATCGTTCCCCGGTGTTCGCATGGTAATGGAGACGCTCCGGTTCACCCTCGTCCCCCCGCGCCGCTCATAGCTGAGCTGGATCTCAAGGGGCTCTTCGGTCGCAAGCGCGTCCTCATGGGCGGACAGGTCACCGTCCACCGACCGTAGGAGGTTTACCGGGGTGGTGCCGCCTTTTGGGGTGAGGCCGGACTGCTGGGGCACAAGGCTGACGGGCATGGGGGGCGCAGCGGGGGGACTCGGTGCTTCGCAAATGCTGATAACCCGAATTTGCGCCCTGTCAAAGGCCTGCGCTGTTTTTGGGCCGGGAAGCGCGCATTTGTAACCTGCAGGCACCCAATTCCGGGTTTAGGCCACTATTCCAGGTCCTTGGGCGTATTCCAGTTGGTGAGCCTACGGCGGTCGCCTGCGCGCAGCGGCAGTACGACCATCAGGCGGCGGCGAACGAGCGAGCCGAGCAGGGTTTGGAGGGAGAGCCTCCCCTTCCCCAGGTGCGCCAGGCAAAGGCGCCTGGCGGTGCTTGGATAAATGGCTGCCAGGGGTTCGAAACCGTCGGGGCCACGAACGACGGCGCCTACACCCGGTTGGCACTTCCGCCTAAGCCTGCGAAACCACGCTGCATCAACGCGCGGGAGGTCCACGGCCAGGACGGCGACCCACGGGGACTTGGAAAACGACAACGCCGCAGCAAGGGCCCCCATGGGGCCTGTCCCGGCTGCAGCGTCCCTAATCTCGCCTCCCCTCCAGCCGTAGGAGCGCTGGCGCGGCCTGAGAGCGAGCGCCAGCGGGCGCGCCCCGGCTTGTTCCAAGACGCGGATCTGGCGCCTCCAAAGCTCCGTGCCTCGGATCCGCAGGCGCGCCTTATCGCGGCCCATCCGGGTCGAGCGCCCCCCTGCCAGAACGACGCCCGCCAACGGCGCGCCCTCTGCGGTCACGCCGCCTCCCGCCTGAGCACACCGTCCGAAAGCACCCTGCAGCGCAGGCCCCCGCGCCCCTTGAGCCATTCCTCGGCGCCCGGTGCTACCGCCTTGTCCATCCAATGGCACGGCCGGCATTCCTCCGTCGCCAAGAACAACACACCTTGGATGGAGAACCGCCGCCCGATTAGGGCGTTTAGGTCAGCGCCACTTAGGATCACGTTCCGCCGGAGCACGGACGGCGCGTGGCCGGGCACCTTGAAGTGCTCCTGGAGCTGCCGCCATATCTCCTCGGAAAAAAAGGTCACCTGTCCTTTGTAGTCAGGGCGGTAGCCGAAGAACCTGTCCCCCTTTAGCCCCATGCCGGTCACACACTTCACCTCCTCGACCTCGACGGCCGGGTGCGTGCCGGCCACCTTGCCGTACCGGCCGAAAAAGTTGTGGCCTGGCGAAATGAAGATTTGGCGGACCAGCGTCATGCGGCTGCTTTGCGGTGGGCGGGGGATGGATTGCCCACCTGCAGCCATAATGGGCCCAGGGTGCGTGGCGAGGCGAAAGGACGCTACCGGCTGGCCTGTCGCCCCGAACAGGGATTGGGATAATTAGACCCGCCAGCTCTGCAGGATCCGCATGTAATTGGCGCGCTCGAAAGCCGCCGGGTCCGCGCAGCGCTTCAGGTTCATCGCGCCTCGGAATTCCGCCACGCTCTCATACTCGTGTTCCTTCATCCAATCCTCCACGCCGTCAAGGAGGCTAAAGAGTACCCTTGGGCCGTGTCTTAGGAGCACGGACACGAGCTGCACGGTGTGGGCGCCGGCGAGCACCGCCTTCACGATATCGTCGGAGCTGTGGACGCCTCCGGTGGCCGAGAGCGATCCGCGAAGGTGCGGCGAGATGATGGCAAGCCAGCGGAGCCTTAGGAGAAGCTCGCTTGGGTCTGAAAGCTTAAGCTGGGGGTTTACCTCCAGCATATCGATTTCGAAGTCAGGCTGATAAAACCGGTTGAAGAGAACCACCCCGGAGGCCCCGACCCTCTCTAGGGAAGGGCAAATTGGGCGGGCGAGGTGTGGAAGGGGGAAAGCTTCACCGATACCGGGATGTTCACGGCTGCGGCCACCAGTCCGACGGTCTCAAGCATTTCCGTTTCAACCTGCTCGGCGTCCAACGAGGGGTCCGTGGCAAGCTTGTAGAGGTTCAACTCGATGGCGCTCGCCCCCGCGGCCTCCATCTTGGCGGCATAGTCGGTCCAACCTCCGGGCCGGCACCCATTCAGGGAGGCGATCACGGGGATGCTGAGCGCGGCCCTGAGGCTCTCGATCTGCTTTAGGTAGCGGTCCGGGCTCAGCTGGTACTCCGAATAGGCAGGGAAATAGGAGGTCGCCTCTGCATTGCTCTCGGCCGGAGTCTCGATCAGGTGGATCAGGGCCCGCTGCTCGGCGTCTATCTGCTCCTCAAAGAGCGAGCGCATGACAATGGCGGAGGCGCCCGCGTCCTGAAGCTGGCAGGCGACGTGGACCTCCTCGGAGAAGGGCGACGCGCCGATTACCAGGGGGTTGTTCAGCTTGAGCCCGAGGTAGGTGGTTTCGAGGTTCATGATCGGGATGCGGGGCTTGGGGTCGTGGAGGGTGCGATGGGCGCCGGGGCCCGCGGGGCATGGCCGTTGCTGGTCGGCTCGGCCGAGGCGGCGAGCTGCTGGTAGAGGGCGTAGTGCCGCCTGACCTCTGCTTGGGCCATGGCGCCGAGTTCCGTGGCCCGATCTGGGGCGATGTTCTTAAGGATGCCGAACCGGGTCTCGTTGGCTGTGAATTTCGAGAGCTCGGTTTTCGGCGGTCCGGAGTCGAGCCTAAGGGCCACACTCCCTTTCGCGGCAAGCCGCGGGTCGTAGCGGAAGAGCGGCCAGTAGCCGGTGTCGACGGCAAGCTTTTGCTGCTCAAGGCCGAGGTGCAGCGGGAAGCCGTGGGCGATGCAATGGGAATACGCGACGATCAGCGCCGGCCCGTCGTAACTCTCCGCTTCGCGGAATGCGGCGATCGTCTGGCTGTCCTTGGCGCCAAACGCTACGCGGGCGACGTAGACGTGCCCGTACTGCATTGCGATCAGGGCCAGATCCTTCTTGGCGATCGCCTTTCCGCCGGCGGCAAATTTGGCCACGGCCCCCATCGGAGTAGACTTCGAGGCCTGCCCGCCCGTGTTGGAGTACACCTCCGTGTCCAGAACCAGCACCTTCACATTCGCGCCGGAGGCCAAGACATGGTCCAGACCGCCGTAACCGATGTCGTAGGCCCAGCCGTCGCCGCCCAGGATCCAGACGGACTTTTTTACAAGGTCGTCGGCGAGCGCCGCCAGGCGCAGGGCATCCGGGTCACTGAGGGGCCTCAGTGCCAGGCGCAGGGCCAAGACCCGCTCGCGCTGCGCGGCGATGCCGGTTTCCGTGCTTTGGTCGGCGCCGAGGATGGCGGTGGCGAGGTCGGGACCGACGCGACCGGCGATACGCGTAAGGATTTCACGCGCCGTGCGGGAACGTTGCTCCACGGCAAGGTGCAGGCCGAGGCCGAACTCTGCGTTGTCCTCGAACAGGGAGTTGGCCCACGTGGGACCACGGCCCTGTTTATCGGCGCAATAGGGGGTTGTCGGAAGGTTGCCCCCGTAGATGGATGAGCAGCCGGTGGCATTGGCGATGATGAGGCGGTCGCCCACGAGCTGGCTCAGGAGCTTCACATAGGGCGTCTCGCCGCAGCCGGCGCAGGCGCCTGAGAACTCGAACAGGGGCACGCCGAACTGGGCGCCCTTGACGGTGCTCATGTCTAGCTTCGTGCGGTCCGGATCGGGAAGCGCCAGGAAGAAATCCCAGTTCAGGCGTTCCTTTTCCAGGCGGGGCGCTTGGGGTACCATGTCGATCGCCTTGTGCCTGGGGTTAGTCTTGTCCTTGGCCGGGCAGACCTGGACGCAGATCGAGCATCCCGTGCAATCCTCGGGGGCCACCTGGATCGTGTACCGCTGCCCTGGGAACTCCGTGGAGCGGAACGGAGCCGAGAGGAAATCCGCCGGAGCCCCCTCCAGCTCCCCGGGTCCAAAAAACTTGGCGCGGATGGCCGCGTGCGGGCAGACCATGGCGCACTTGTTGCACTGGATGCAGATCGAGGAGTCCCAGCTGGGCACCTCGAGCGCGATGTTGCGCTTTTCAAAGCGCGCGGTGCCCGTGGGCCAGCAGCCGTCCAGCGGAATAGCACTGACGGGCATGAGGTCGCCCTCCTCCGCTAAGAGGCGCGCCGTCACCTCGCGCACAAACGCGGGGGCCCCCTTGTAGGCCGGTGGCACCGTCGCGGTGGCCTCGGAATCGGCGGCTTCCGGGATCTTTACCTCGCGCATGCCCGCAAGGGCTGCATCCACAGCGGCGTAGTTCATCCGCACGATCTGCTCGCCCTTTTTTCCGTAGGTCTTGTCGATTGCCTTCTTAATGTGTTTGATCGCCTCCTCCTGGGAAAGGACGCCGGAAAGGGCGAAGAAGCAGGTCTGGAGCACCGTGTTCGTGCGACGCCCCATCCCGCTCGCCTGCGACACCTGGGTCGCGTCGATGACGTAGAGACGCAGCTTTTTATCGATCAGGGTGTTCTGCCACTCCAGCGGGAGCTTCTTCCACGTCTCATCGGGGCTGTACGGCGAATTAAGGAGCACCGTGGCGCCTGGGGCCGCATAACGGAGCACATCCGTCCTGCCGACAAAGCTGAATTGGCTGCACGCGACGAAATCGGCCTTGCGGATCAGGTAGGGCGCCCGTATCGGCCTTGGGCCGAACCGAAGGTGCGAGGTGGTCATCGAGCCCGATTTCTTTGAGTCGTACACGAAGTAGCCCTGCGCAAAGTTGGCCGTCTGCTCGCCGATAATCTTGATCGAGTTCTTGTTGGCCCCGACCGTGCCGTCCGCTCCCAGGCCCACGAACACGCACTGGCGGACACCCTGGCTATCGACGTCGAACTCTGCATCAAACGGAAGCGACGTTCCGGTGACGTCGTCGGTGATGCCGACCGTGAAATGGTTAAGGGGCTCCCCTTGGGTCAGGTGCTCAAACACCGCGCGTACCATCCCGGGCGTGAACTCCTTTGAACCGAGGCCGTAGCGACCGCCCACGACGGACGGGGAGCTCGCGAGCGCCATGCGCCCCTTGGCGAGCGCCGCCACGGTGCTCAGGTAAAGCGGCTCCCCGATCGAGCCCGGCTCCTTCGTGCGGTCAAGGACCGCGATCGCCTTCACCGTCCTGGGGAGCGCAGCGAGAAACGATTCCACGTGGAAGGGAAGGAAAAGCCGGACCGCGATGACTCCCACCTTCTCGCCCTTCGAGACAAGCCAGTCCACGGTCTGTATGGTCGTTTCCACGCTGCTGCCCATGGCTACGATGACGCGCTCGGCGGCGGGGTGCCCGTGGTAGTCGAAGAGGTGGTAGCTGCGGCCCGTGACCGCGGCCAATTTATCCATGGTCTCCTGAACGATCTTTGGTAGGGCGTCGTAGAATCCGTTCACGGCCTCGCGGCCCTGGAAGTAGACATCCGGATTCTGGGCGGTGCCGCGGAGGGTCGGCTTGTCGGGCGTCATTGCGCGCGCCCGGAAGGCAGCCAGGTCCGCCTCGTCGATCACGCTCCTGAGGTTCTCGTCGGAGAGGACCGAGAGCTTGGACACCTCGTGGGAGGTGCGGAAGCCATCGAAGAAGTGGATGAAGGGGATCCTGGAGCGGTAGCTGGCCGCGTGGGAAACGAGGGCGAGGTCGTGCGCCTCCTGTCCGGAATTGCTGCACAGGAGCGCGCATCCCGTGGCCCGGCATGCCATGACGTCCTGGTGGTCGCCGAAGATCGAGAGGCCCTGCGCCGCGAGCGCCCGGGCGCTCACGTGCATGGTGAAGGGAAGGAGTTCGCCCGCGATCTTGTACAGGTTCGGGATCATCAGCAGCAGGCCCTGCGAGGCGGTGAAGGTCGTGGTGAGCGCCCCGCCGAGAAGGCCCCCATGGACCGCGCCGGCCACCCCAGCCTCCGACTGCATCTCGACAATGCGCGGCACCTGCCCCCAGAGGTTTGGCTTTCCGAGCGCAGCCCACTCGTCGCAGGTTTCCGCCATGGTCGACGATGGCGTGATCGGGTAGATCGCGATCAGCTCGTTAAGGCGGTAGGCAACCGAGGAGACAGCCTCGTTCGCATCGTAGGTTACAAAGCTTTGTGACGTGGGAAGGCCGCTGTTGGACATGGAGATAAAGGCAGAAAGTGCGTGTTGTAGGGCATATACTGCCATGAGCGCCCACTGCCCGCTGCGCAGATATTGTCATTTTAGATGCGCAGATTAACGAGATGCCTCCCGGAGCCGCGGCGCCGCGTACCGTGAGGGCCGAATGTACCCGATTTCAGAGCGAAAACTTCGGCGCCATTTGATGGGCTTCTGGGTGCGTTAAGATTGCTTACAATCCGACGTTTTCCCCGTTTTGACGGTCGGCGACCTACGACCTGGGTCCGTTCCTAGACTCAAAGGCAATTCTTCGCGCGGCTTTCCCCTCCTTCGAGCGAGGCAAAGTGCCCTCTCGACTAGGGATAGGTTCGGCGCAAACTGGTAGGCGCCACTCCCCCGCACAGCGAAACCCTTGAAGAAACCCACTCACAGGTTGCTCCCGTCAGGCAGATCTCTTTGTGCCGCTAGTGCTTGCGCCCCAATTAATCCCGCGGTTATGCGGGTGGATCGAAAGCCAGATAGAACCCCGTAGCGCGGAAATGAAAAGCCTGCTGCGCACGCTGCGCAATTTTTTCAATTCCCTGAGCCTGACCGTGGTGCTGCTCACCATGTCCATGGTGCTGGTTTTCGCTGCTACGCTGGACCAGGTACACCTCGGCATCTGGGAGGTTCAGGAGAAGTACTTCCGGAGTTTCTTCGTCATGTGGAGCCCCTTGGGGCCAGGCCTTTCGTTCCCGGTCTTTCCTGGCGGTTACATGGTGGGCACCCTCCTGCTCGCCAATCTGATTTGCGCGCACGTGTACAGGTTCCGGCTATCGTGGCGCAAGGCGGGGCTGCAGCTTGTCCACGCTGGGCTGATCCTGATGCTCCTAGGCGAGCTTCTGACCGGCTTGGTTAGAAAGGACAGCTCGCTGAGGCTATCAGTGGGCGAAACCAAGGATTATTCCGAGAGCTTCCGTTCCTTCGAGTTGGCCGTTATCGACCGGGGCAATGCCGGCTATGACGAGGTCGTGGCCATCCCGGAGGCCGTCCTGGCCAACAAAAGCACGCTGAAGCACCCGAAACTGCCGTTCGAGCTTTCGATCCTGGAGTATTACCCCAACGCGGTGCTCAAGGTGCGGGATGGCTCGGGTCCTCCCGTGGAGGATGACCCAAACAGCGGCTTTGGGACCCGTGTGGCTTTAGATCCCGCAGCGCCCGGGGAGGTAAATTCACCGGGCGCCTATCTGCGGATCTCGGCGTCCGGAAAGCCGCTTGGGACCTGGCTGGTCTCACCGCTGCTGCCTGATCGCCAGAGCTTTACCTACGATGGCCATGACTGGGAGATCGTGCTCCGGCCCGAGCGGTTTCCGCTTCCGGCCTCGCTTACACTTCTGAAGGTCACGAACGACCTTTATCCCGGAACGAGCATTCCAAAGAACTTTGCAAGCCTCGTGCGCATCCAGGGCGGCGAACGAAAGGAGGACCGAGAGGTGGAGATCCACATGAACAGTCCGCTGCGAATGGGCGGCCAGACGTTCTACCAGTATCAAATGAACGCCCCAGGAAGCCTTTCGGTCCTGGAGGTCGTGCGTAACCCCGGTTGGCGGATACCCTACGCCGCGTGCGTCATGATGGGCGTCGGGCTGGTGATCCAATTCAGCATTAGCCTGGCAGGGTACCTCAAAGGAAGGCCCGCGGGCGTCGTAGCCAGCCCTTCCACCCAGGGTGAAGGCCGGGGACTTTTACGGATGATCCCTCTCGTCGCTCTCGTTCTTGGCATGTGCTATGTCGGCTCGCCTTTCCTGGCCAAGCGCGGCGGAGACGGGTTTGACCTCACGGCGCTTGGCCGGGTTCCCGTGCTGCTCAATGGCAGGATCAAGCCGCTCGATTCCGTTGCCCGGTCCACCCTGCTCACGCTGCAGGGGCGCCAGCGGGTCGGAAATCCCGAGGCAAGCGAGCCCCTTGTAGCCTCCCCGGACCATTGGCTCGCGGATGCGCTATTCGAGCGGTCCACGGCGGATTCCTACCCCACGTTCCGGATAGACTCCCCAGAAGTCCGAATGGTCCTGGGACTCGGCGAGGACCAAACGAGGATTAGATATCAAAGCGGCACGAAGCGTCTGCTTGCGCTCTTCGGCTTTCTTCCGGCAGCGCGCGCGCGCTTCTCGTTTGCCGAGCTCAGTCCCCATCTCGGCGAGTTGGAGCGCCAGGCACGCCTCGCGGACGGCGTCCAGCGGGAGCTCCGAACCACTTATCAGCGGAACCTCCTAGAGGTGCGCGACCACGTGGAGCTCTACGTAAGGCTTAAGAGCAGCCTTGAGCCTCCGGACGCAGCCGACTTCCGCGTCGACCTCGCCCAGTTTGCCGCGCTCCTGCCTGAGGGAATAAAGGCGGTGAAGGCGAATCAGGAGGGCCGCCCATACGACCCCGGCACCCTTAAGGGCATGAAGGCGATGGAGGAGCGGTTCGGCTTCATGGAGCAGATGGGCTACCTCCTGCCGGTTCCTCCGGACGAGGGCGACGGGGATCGCAGCCACTGGCGGTCGGCGGGAACGGCGCTCCTGGAATCCTTCGGTAGCGGCCGGCTTAATCCGAGCGCCGTGGACTTTGCTGTAATTGGGCACGCGTGGCGCGCGGGGGACGCCGTTCTGTTCAACAGCACGCTGCAAAGCATGAACAGGCGCCTGGACCAGCGTTATCCCTCCCTTATGAATAGGGTCGGCATTGAGCTACAGTTCAACCGGATGGAGCCATTTTACACCAGCATGGTGCTCTACGGCGCGGCGTTCCTCCTTGCTGTACTTTCCTGGCTGCGGTGGCCAAAGGCGCTCGGCGTTGCCGCATTCTGGCTCGTCGCGATCGCTTGGGTTTTGGCCTCGGCGGGCATCGCGACCCGGATGTGGCTTGAGGGTCGGCCACCTGTGACCAACCTGTATTCGTCCGCGCTTTTCGTCGGTTGGGGAGCGGTGGCGTTCTGCATCGTTCTCGAGCGCATGAACCGGAACGCCGTGGGGTCGGCCGCGGCAGGGATGATCGGCTTTGCCACACTCCTGATCGCCCACCACCTTTCCCTGGCCGGCGACACACTGGAGATGATGCGCGCCGTCCTCGATTCAAACTTCTGGCTTGCGACACATGTGGTGGTCGTGACCCTCGGCTACGCGTCCACGTTCCTTGCGGGCTTCCTGGCGACAGTCTACATTTGCCGAGGCCTGTTCACCCGTTCCCTCGACGCGGCCACCGCAGACTCGCTCGAGCGGATGGTCTACGGAATCGTGTGCTTCGCCACGCTCTTTAGCCTAGTCGGAACCATCTTGGGCGGGATTTGGGCGGACCAGTCATGGGGTCGCTTTTGGGGATGGGATCCAAAAGAGAACGGCGCCCTGCTTATCGTCGTCTGGAATGCCGTGATACTCCATGCCCGGTTGGGGGGCCTGATCCGGGCACGGGGGCTCATGGTGATGGCGGTGTTTGGTAATATTGTCACGAGCTGGAGCTGGTTCGGGGTGAACATGCTTGGCGTCGGCCTGCATAGCTACGGCTTCATGGAGTCGGCATTCTACTGGCTCATCGCCTTTGTGGGATCCCAACTGTTGCTTATGTGCCTGGCGCTTAGACCTATAGAGCGATGGCGCAGCTTCGCTCCCCGGGCGCGCCCAGCCGGCTGACGGCTCAGCCGCCACCGTCACCATTGGGTGGATCCTCGCCGCTTTTCTCTTCCAGGTCCTTGGGGGGCACGGCCGGGTCTGCTGTCTCGGGAGTGTCGGCGGCGGTGCGCTCCTGCGCCTTCAGCTGCTCAAGCTGCAGCGGATGCTCATCGATCATTTCCTGCTCGGACATCCGACCCGTCAGCCAAGCCAGGTTCATGGGGTAGACGTCCGGGTTGAATATTACAAAGTAGAGGTGCCAGACGACGATCGCAAGGGTTGCTAGGATAGCCTCGTAGAAATGCACCGAGCGCGCGGCATCAAACCCTAGTTTAGTTATCCAGCCCATCGAGGCGTTTTCAAACCATAGGATAGCCCCGGTTACACCCATCAGTAGGGTGCCCCAGACGAGCGCCCAATACTCAGCCTTCTCGATGTAGCAGAACCGGCCGAATGCGGGCTTGTCCGGCGAGATTCCGATGTTGTACTTGAAGACATACCATGGGTCCGTGAGGTCCCTCCAGCGGGGAAGCAGGTCTCTGAACAGCTTCCGGCCGGGCTTTGTGAACGCGAGGTAACAGGCATGCCATACTCCAGCGGACAGCATGATGACGCCGGCGGCCCTGTGGACCAGGCTCCGGAGGTCGAAGGCGCGGCTGCTGAACTGGCGAATAGCGACGACCCACCAGGCCTCCGGGTAGCGGAGCATGAAGCCGGTCACCACAAGCATTACGAAGCTAACCACAAGGACGCTGTGCTGAAGCCGTTCGTTCAGGGACATCCTCAAATAGAGCCGATGTGCGACCG
>Ga0302319_10005044_pt1 | contig 26761 bp, 10 predicted proteins | sample Bog_T0_2_FD_203319 | JGI IMG/M metagenome (GOLD analysis project Ga0302319, IMG submission 203319) | Peat permafrost microbial communities from Stordalen Mire near Abisko, Sweden - Bog_T0_2 | ecosystem: Environmental > Terrestrial > Soil > Wetlands > Peat | place: Sweden: Abisko, Stordalen Mire... | reverse complement strand
AATAAAGCTGTAAGCGGTTCCGCCTGTGGCGAACTGCACGGCCGGATCAACAGGGCCGCCTGGGGTTGCCGGTTGGACCGAAAGATTCAGATTCACCGTGAGCGGTACAGGGTAGCCATCCAGGAATTGCAGATTGAGGCTGGGCTGCTCGGCCTCCGATTCCGAACCTGGACCGGTGAAGACGATCTTGATATTTGGCAGAGTCACAGTTATGGGGATCGGACCCGACGTTTGACCGGTACCAGGATCGGTAACGCTAATCGCCCCCGCCTGAGTCTGCTCGAAGAACGCCGCGGGGATCGTCGCCGTTAGCTGGTCCGAGTTGGTGTACGAAGTGGAAAGAGTTGTGGGTCCAGAAGCCCAAGCGAGTTTGACGATAGAGCTCGGGCTAAACCCGGTACCGGTGAGCGTAACCGTGACGGGCGTACCCAGCGTGCTCGGACTTTGATAAGCCCCGCTCGCTGGCGAAACGGATGTGAAGGTAAGTCCGGCATTTACCTGAATGGTCACCGAGGCTGAAGCGGTAGTGTAGTCGATGGTGTCCGCCGGAGTGTAGATGACGTTCAGGGTCTGCGTGCCCTCGGGGAGAACAGTTCCCACGGATGGCGTGTAAGTAAAGGAGCCGCCGGAAGGCGAAGCTGTTGCGTTAAGCTGTGCAGCACTGAGTTGAATTCCAAATCCAATGGCAGTTGGAGTGGGCCATGTGATCACTGGAGTTGCCTGGTTGACTTGGATTGGAACCGAGGCAGTTGCGGCGTTGTAATCCGTGGTGTCAGTGGGCGTAAAGCTCACGTTCAGAGTTTGCGGACCGGCGCCAAGTCTGGTGCCCGCAGGAGGATTGTAGGTGAGAGTGCCGGCTGTCGAAGGCGTTGCGTCCAGCTGTGAAACGCCCAGGGCAGTCCCATAGGTGATTGCAGCGGGCGCAGTCCAGATTATCGACGGGTTGGCACGGTTGACAGTAATCGAAACCGTTGAAGTGCTTGAAGAGTAATCTACGCTGTCAGTTGGAGTGAAAACAGAGGTCAGCGTATGTGATCCCGCAGTGAGTACTGTTCCGAGAGCCGGCGTGAAGGCGAAGGTCCCAGGCACTGAGGCCGTAGCGTCGAATTGCGTTGCACTCAGCGGAGTTCCGTAAGCGATAGAGGCTGGAGCAGACCAGGTGATGGTGGTCGAGGCCTTGCTGACAGTGATCGAAGCGGTCGCTGTCGAGCCCAGGTAATCGACCGTATCGTTTGGAACGAAACTCGCACTTAGTTGATGCGTGCCTGCAGTCAGAACAGTTCCGAGCGCTGGCGAATACGTGAAGGTTCCGGGTACAGAGGCGGTGGCATCGAGCTGTGTGCTGGTGAGCGCAGTCCCGTAAGTGATTCCTGCAGGGTTGGACCATGAAACTGTGGATCCGGCCTGGGTAACGGTAATCGAAACCGAAGAAGAAGCGCCGACGTAGTCGACACTGTCAGTGGGCACGAAAGCGACATTCAGCTGGTGTGTGCCCACGGTGAGAACTGTTCCAGTTCCAGGCGTGTACGTGAATGTTCCGGGCACCGAGGATGTGGCATCGAGTTGCGTGGCGCTTAGCGCCGTGCCGTAGATGATGGAGGCAGGGCTCGGCCAGGAAATGGTCGCCCCTGCCGAATTAACGACCTCGCTGAGTGAGGTGGAAGTAACGCCGCCAAAGATGCTGGAAGTACTGGGAGTGAACACTGCCGTCAGCGGCTCCGTACCCGCCGGCAGAACGATGTTGGCGACGCCTGCCTGTGCCGCGCTGTCAATGAACTCGGCGATTCCATTCAATCCAACTGCGAGGTCTGGATTGCCGTCATTATTGAAATCTGCGCTGGTAATCGACTGACCGTATACGGCGGCCAAAGACGTCTCACCAGTCATTGCGCCTGTCGACGAACCCAGCAGGATAGTTGTGCCTCCGCCCTGCCCGGTGCCTGCGACCGCAATGTCCATGTGGCCATCTTTGTTGAAGTCATTCATCGTAATCGCCACTGGCTGTGACCCTACGCCATAAGTGGTGCCCGCCGGGAACGTGCCGCTTCCGCTACTGCCGTTATTGATCAGCACGTCGACGGTGGAATCGACGGTGCTGGCGACAACCAGGTCCGAATAACTGTCGCCGTTAATGTCGCCTGACGCGATTGCATCGGCCGATCCAGCAACGGGATAGTTTTGCGGGCCGGTGAAACCACCGCCATCGGTGTTGTAAAGGAAGACTGCAGCATCGGGGCCCGCGTTGTCGCTGACTGCGATATCGGCATACCCATCGTGGTTGAAGTCGGCAACCGTAATTCCGGTGAAGCTGCTGGAGTTGAGCGTTGCGCTCCACGAATTTGCGTACTGGAAATTGCTTGGCGTACTTCCAGTACCGTAGAAAGCGGTGACTGTGTTCGAACTGATGACGGCAATGTCTTGGTTTCCGTCTTTGTTGAAGTCGCCTGTAGCCACACCAAGCAACCCTGATGCCTCGAGTTCCTGACTGATTGCAAGATCGCCTGCGGCATTGCCCGCAGCCATCATTATTGCCAAATTGCCGTCAGACGCCGCGAGAACCAGATCAGTGTAACCGTCGCCGTTGAAGTCCCCTGCGGCCATGGCGACCGAAGTTGGATCGATGCCCGAGCTTGAAGCGTAGGTCACCGGCGCCTGGAAGGTGCCGTCGCCGTTGCCGAGCGAAATAAGCAGAGTTGCAACACCGGAGCCGGATTCAAGAGCCGCGATGTCCTTGTTGCCGTCCTTGTTGAAGTCGCCGGTGACAACAGCGATAACTGTCTGCCCGGTGATGGAGTCAAGTGTACCCACACTGGCGAGGCCACTTGAACCATTGATAGTGGTGAGAGTTCCACTGCCAATCTGAATGCCGTTGTCCTGGAAGCTGATGCTTCCGGTTGGGACGCCGAGGCCATCGCTGGTGGCGGTCGCTGTGAGGCCGATCGGCGTGGGATAGGTGACCGGATTGGCGCTGGAAGCGAGAGCGACTTTGACTGCCGCGGGAGCAACGTCGAGCGAAACCGTGTTAGATGCGGAAGCTCCGAAGGAAGCGCTGCCTGCAAAAGACGCCTGCACGGTATATGTCCCCGGCGGGAAGAGACCATAGCTGTAACTGGCGAAGCCATCGCCGTTCAGTGTCAGGTTAACCGCCGCTGCTGTAGGTAAGCCCGTGAGGGTGATCGTCTGGCCGGCAGGCAATGCGGTTCCGTTTGCTTGTACCTGGAATGTCACCACAGCTCCGGCTGTCGCGGAACTGGTGGAACTCACCAGTTCCAATGCAGTGGATGCGGAGGACACCTGTATGGTGACCGAGCTGGTTGCCACAGCGTAGTTGGTGGCATCCAGCGGGGTATAAGTCACGCGTAGTGTCTGAGTGCCAACAGGCAAAACGCTGCCCGCGGGAGGTGAATAAGTGAACGTCCCTCCCGAAGGAGTCGCGGTTGCGTTCAACTGGGTTGCACTGAGTACAGTGCCATAGGTAATGGCGGCAGGGTTTGACCAGGTGATGACTGGCGTGGCCTGATTGACCTGGAGTAAGACGGACGCGGTTGCGGTGGAATAGTCCACCGTGTCGGTTGGCGTAAAGGTAACGTTCAGAGTCTGCGGGCCAGCACCGAGGATGGTTCCTGCTGCCGGACTGTACGTCAGAGTGCCAGGGATCGACGTCGTGGCATCGAGCTGAGACGCACCCAGTGCGGTGCCATATGTGATGGCGGCAGGCGCGGGCCACGTAATAGGCGAGTTTGCCTGGTTGACGGTGATTGAAACACTGCCCGAAGCCGGCGAGTAGTCTGTGGTGTCAGTCGGCGTGAAAGTGACTGTCAGTGTGTGCGGCCCCACGGCGAGGATGGTCCCGGTAGCTGGAGTGTAAGTCAATGTCCCAGGCACCGAAGCAGTCGCATTCAGCTGGCTCGCGCTGAGTGGCGTGCCGTAGGTGATCGCAGCGGGATTCGACCAGGTGATAGTGGACGTGGCCTTGTTGACGGTAAGCTGTACGCTCGATGTTGCCGTGGTGTAGTCAGTAGTATCAGTCGGCGTGAAGGTGACAGAAAGTGTGTGTACCCCCGCCGTAAGAACTGTGCCCGCAACCGGATTGTAGGCAAACACACCCGCGACCGGAGAGCTTGCGGCGAGCTGTGTCGCGCTCAGCGCTGTGCCGTAAGTGATCGCCGCAGGCGGAGCCCACGTGATCAAAGATGTGGCTTGGTTCACGGTAAGCTGAACGCTCGATGTGGCAGTGGTGTAGTCGGTCGTATCAGTCGGCGTAAAGGTGACAGAAAGCGTGTGCCCACCGGCGGTCAGAACCGTGCCGCCGATCGGATTGTAGGCAAACGATCCAGCGACAGGCGAACGTGCGGCGAGTTGTGTGGCGCTCAGCGCCGTGCCGTAGGTGATCGCAGCAGGCGGAGCCCAGGTGATTGAAGGCGTGGCCTGACTCACAATAATCTGTACGCTCGATGTTGCGGTCGTATAGTCCGTTGCATCCGTCGGCGTAAATGTGACAGAAAGCGTGTGCGTCCCTGCCGTCAGAATCGTACCGGCTACAGGATTGTAAGCAAACGTGCCAGCAACAGGAGAGCTTGCCGAGAGTTGTGTAGCGCTCAACGCTGTGCCGTAGGTGATCGCCGCAGGCGCGGTCCAAGTAATGGAGGGCGTGGCCTGATTCACCGTAATCTGCACGCTTGATGTTGCCGTGGTGTAGTCCGTCGCATCAGTGGGCGTGAAGGTGACGGAAAGCGTGTGCGCTCCTGCTGTGAGAACCGTGCCGGCTACGGGGCTGTAGGCAAACGTGCCCGCGACGGGGGAGCTCGCGGCGAGTTGTGTCGCGCTCAGTGCTGTGCCGTAGGTGATCGTCCCAGGCGTGGCCCAGGAGATAGCAGGCGTGGCCCGATTCACCGTCAGCTGCACGGTCGATGTTGCCGTGGTGTAGTCCGTCGCATCGGTCGGCGTGAAGGTGACAGACAATGTGTGCGTGCCCGCCGTCAGAACCGTACCGGCTGCCGGGTTGTAAACAAACGTGCCCGGGATCGTTGAGCTTGCTGAGAGCTGTGTCGCGCTCAGCGCTGTGCCGTATGTAATCGCCGCAGGCGCGGTCCACGTGATGGAAGGCGTGGCCTGATTCACGGTTAGCTGCACGCTCGACGTTGCCGTCGTGTAGTCAGTCGCATCGGTCGGCGTAAAGGTGACTGAAAGCGTGTGCGCCCCTGCCGTCAGAACCGTGCCGGCAATCGGGTTGTACGCAAACGTGCCCGCAACAGGAGAGCTTGCTGAGAGCTGTGTCGCGCTCAGCGCTGTGCCGTAAGTGATCGCCGCAGGCGCGGTCCACGTGATGGAAGGCGTCGCCTGATTCACCGTCAACTGCACGCTCGATGTTGCAGTCGTGTAGTCAGTCGTGTCAGTCGGCGTGAAGGTGACATTCAGTGTATGTGCGCCCGCCGTCAGAACCGTGCCCGCAATCGGGTTGTAGGCAAAAGTACCCGCAACTGGTGAACTTGCCGAGAGTTGTGTCGCGCTCAGCGCTGTGCCGTAAGTGATCGCCGCAGGCGCGGTCCACGTGATGGAAGGCGTCGCCTGATTCACCGTTAACTGCACGCTCGATGTTGCAGTCGTGTAGTCAGTCGTGTCCGTCGGCGTGAAGGTGACATTCAGTGTATGTGCGCCCGCCGTCAGAACCGTGCCCGCAATCGGGTTGTAGGCAAAAGTACCCGCAACTGGCGAACTAGCCGAGAGCTGTGTCGCGCTAAGTGTTGTGCCGTAGGTAATCGCTGCAGGTGTGGCCCAAGTGATGGAAGGCGTGGCCCGATTTACAGTCAGCTGCACGCTTGATGTCGCCGTGCTGTAGTCCGTTGTATCGGTCGGCGTGAAGGTGACAGACAGCGTATGCGTGCCCGCCGTCAGAACGGTGCCAGCCACCGGATTATAGACAAACGATCCGGCGACGGGAGAGCTTGCAGAGAGCTGTGCCGCGCTAAGCGCTGTGCCGTAAGTGATAGCCGCAGGCGTGGTCCATGTAATGGAAGGCGTGGCCTGATTCACGGTCAGCTGCACGCTCGATGTTGCCGTCGTGTAGTCCGTTGTATCTGTCGGCGTGAATGTGACAGACAATGTGTGCACGCCCGCCGTCAGAACAGTACCGGCTATCGGGTTATAGACAAACGAACCAGCGACAGGAGAGCTTGCGGAGAGCTGTGTCGCGCTAAGCGCTGTGCCGTAGGTGATCGCCGCAGGAGGTGCCCACGTGATGGAAGGCGTCGCCTGATTCACCGTCAGTTGCACGTTCGATGTTGCCGTGCTGTAGTCCGTTGTATCCGTCGGAGTAAAGGTGACAGACAATGTGTGCACGCCCGCCGTTAGAACCGTACCGGCTGCTGGGTTGTAGGCAAACGTCCCAGCGACAGGCGAGCTTGCGGACAGCTGCGTCGCGCTCAATGCTGTGCCGTACGTGATCGCCCCAGGCGCGGCCCACGTGATTGCAGGCGTCGCCTGATTCACCGTCAATTGCACGCTCGATGTCGCCGTGCTGTAGTCCGTTGTATCCGTCGGCGTGAACGTGACAGACAACGTGTGCGCGCCGGCCGTCAGAACCGTGCCTGCCACCGGGTTATAGGCAAACGTGCCCGCGACCGAAGAGCTTGCGGAGAGTTGTGTCGCACTCAGCGCCGTGCCGTAAGTGATCGCCGCAGGAGCGGTCCACGTGATGGAAGGCGCGACCTGATTTACAGCAATCGACACGGATGCCGTGGCAACAGCGTAGTCGACGTTGTCCGTCGGCACAAAGCTCACCGCGAGTTGGTGCGCTCCGGCAGTGAGAATTGTTCCGGCAGCCGGAGTATATGTAAAGCTGCCCGCCACCGGGGAACTTGCATCGAGTTGCGTGCCGCTCAGCGCTGTGCCATAAGTAATGGCGGCGGGATTCGCCCAGGTGACGGAAGGAACAGCCTGATTGACAGTAAGCGTCACTGTACCCGTGGCGCTCGCGAAGTTAATGCTGTCTGTCGGCACAAAGTCAACAGTGAGTTGATGGATTCCGGCGGTTAGGACGGTTCCGACAGCCGGGGTGTAGGTAAGTGTCCCCGGCACCGAAGCGGTAGCATCCAGCTGAGTAGCGCTGAGCGCTGTGCCATAGGTAATTGGCGCAGGGCTGTTCCAGGTAACTGTAGTGGATGCCTGGCCCACGTCGATCTGCACGGTCGTTGTTGTCGCTGTGTAATCGACGCTGTCATCCGGCACAAAACTCACAGACAGTGTGTGCGGGCCAGCTGTGAGAAGGGTTCCGGCGGCAGGCGTGTATGTGAAGGTGCCCGGCAATGAAGTTCCTGCGAACGTGGCTGTCGCATTCAGCTGGGTAGCGCTGAGCGGCGTCCCGTAGGGGATTGCGGCAGGATTCGTCCAGTTAAGCGTGGGCGTGGCCTGGTTGACGACTTCGAAGAGAGTCGGGGAGTTACCTTCCGTAAATATGGTTTCCCCAGCGGTGAAAATGCCCGTCAACGGCGACGTCCCAGCCGGTAGTAAAACATTGGAAACGCTGGCCTGTGCGCCAGTGTCGAGGAAGATGGATGCGCCATTGTTTCCGACCACAAGGTCGGGATTGCCATCCTCATTGAAATCGCCAGTGGCGATTGAAAGCCCGTTTGTGCTGAAATTCCCTGAGGGAATGGATGTCTCGCCGTACATATTGCCGGAGGAGGAACCCAGCAATATGGTTGTGCCTGTGCCCGCACCGAAACCAGTACCGACAACTGCAATATCGGCATAGCCATCCTGGTTAAAGTCATTCATGGCGATTGCCGTAGGCTGGTAAGCAATGCCATAGGAGTTTTGGGCACCGAATGTGCCAGGGCTGCTTGTCCCGTTGTTGATCAGCACAGCGACCGTTGAGTCGCTATTGCTCACAACCGCCAGGTCAGGAAATCCATCGCCGTTGATGTCGCCGGATGCGAGTGCAATCGCAGACACTCCGACGGCGTTGAAGCTGGGTGAGAGGAAGCCGCCATCCCGATCGTCAATGAAGACTGCCACATCGGGGACCGAACTATCGGTGACGGCGATGTCGGCAAATTGATCCTGGTTGAAATCCGCCACCGTGATTCCCGTGTACTGAGCGGTGTCCGATGTTGCGCCCCATGAACCTTGCACCGGGAAGTTGGCAGCTCCATTGTTATAGAAGGCAAGTATCTGGTTCGAACTGATGACGGCAAAGTCCGAGAAACCGTCTCCATTGAAATCGCCAGTGGCAACGCCGATCGCACCCGGCATTGAGAGAGTCTGACTCAGCGCAAGGCTATACACGTTGCCGTTCACTGAGGAGAGATAAACGGAAACGGTGCCGTCGCTGTTTGCAATTACGAGATCGTCGTCCCCGTCCTTATTAAAATCAGCTACAGCCATGGCGACCGCGGTTGAGTCGACAGTAAAGGTTTGCGCCGCCTGGAATGTGCCATCGCCGTTGCCCAGCGATATCAAAAGCGATCCGGTGTTATTGCCCTGGAGCACAGCGATGTCCGGGTTGCCGTCGCCGTTAAAGTCACCCGTTACTACTGCGCGATCGGTCAATTCAGGATTGGCATCGACGATCCCGGAATAGGTCAGACCGCTCGAACCGTTTGTAGAGGAAAGCCCGAAACTGGCGAAGGGGCTTCCGTTGTTCTGGAAGCTGATGAACCCTGTGGGAACGCCAAGACCATCGGTGGTTGCATTGGCGACCAAACCAATCGCAGTGGGATACGTGACTGGATTGGCGCTCGGGTTGAGAGTTACATTGACTGGCGTGTTACTGACATTCAGAGTGATTGTGTTCGACGTAACGTTCAGCTGGCTTCCAGGTGGAAGAAAGGACGCCTGGATGGTGTATGTTCCCGGCGCGAATAGACCGTATTGATAGGAAGCGACGCCGATTCCATTGGTGATTGGAGTTACGGGTGCGGCATTGGGAAGGCCGGTGAGCGTGATCGTCTGACCAGTAGGAATCGCGGATCCAGCGCCTTGCACAAGTAGATTCACCACGGTGCCGGCGGTCACATTGAACGCACTGCCGTCGAATGGCGCGGTACTTGTGAGCGAGATTGAGATCGATGATATCTGAATGCTCGTGCAAGCGACGTTGTTCACCGCGTTGTAATAGCTGTCACCGGAGTAGGAGATGCAAATGTTGTGGAGCCCCGGCGTAAGGGATGAGGTAAACGACGATGTCGTTCCGGTCGTCCCGCCATCCGAAATGAGGTATTCCAGGTCAAATTGACTTCCGTTGTCTAGGAAGGTGACATATTGGGAGGGCGCTACTCCATTAGCCACTCCAATAACGCTGGCGTTAAACGTCAGGCCTGTCCCATAAGCGTACGGCGAACTGGTGGGGCTGACCGTTAACATCCCGGTGGGTGTGCCCTGTGTGATATTTACCGTCGAGTTCCCACTGTTTGATAGATAGAGAGGGCTCCCGTCGTAATTTGCGGTCAGATTGTAGGTTCCGGGGACAGGCAGCGGCGACAGCGATGATCCATTGATGCTTGTCTGCGCGTCGTTGCTGTAATACCACGGCTGCAAGTTACATTGAGTTGCGGGGCATTGGTTGATCTGCGCACTGGTTGTGCCATTCAGCGCAAAGTCCAGATAGCCGTCTCCATTCATGTCGCCGGTCACAATGAAATCGGGCAAGGTTCCCGGGGAACTATCGTTGCTGTAGGGCAACTGACCAGTGTCGAAAGAGTTCAGAAGTGTCCAAGTGCCCGCACTGATTCTCTGAGCCTCACCTACCCAGAGATCGTTGTTGTTTCCCATGAAAGTGTAGACAAGGTTCCAGCCAGACGCGATCGCTGCTCCCGACGCAGGCTGGCCGATGACAGGGAAAGGAGCACCCGCAATCGCGCCTACCCCGTTCACCTGCACGGAGGTTGAAGAGGTCAGGGAGCCCGGGAAACTGGAGCCAGTGTTTTCAAAAACAAGGTAGTTACCGTTGTCGCTAAAGTTTGGATTGCCGCCAGGATCGGTGATCGCGACATCGGGATATCCATCGCCATTCACGTCAGTCACCGCCATGCTCTGAACGTAGTAGCTGCCTGCAGTGAAGGTGTTTTGGCTTCGGATATAGTAACCGTACCCGTACTGTTCGTTAAGGAAGACCGAAATGGCTCCGTTACCGGAATTACTGGTGTAATCCTCCAGCACAAGATCGGTAAAACCATCCTGGTCAAAATCGGCAGCGGCCGCGGCAACAACGGGGCCATACGCTGACACTGTGCTGGCAAAATTGACCTGTTGCCCCTGCGTGTTCTGCACAATGTCGAAAACCTGGAAAACACCGTCGATGCCATCGATGACAGCAATTTGGAGGTACGGGATCGGGCCGCCAGAGTAGAGGTTGTTGAAGTTCCCCAGGACAACCTGCGTCGGATTGCCAATGAACGAGTTGCCTCCGAAGGCAATCGGTGCCAGGAATGTGCCGTCGCCTACTCCCGGCATGTAATAGGCCGCGAGGGTAGTCACGGTCGCGGTGTTGAAGGACGAACTTGCGCAGACGACTACCAGATCCGGTATGCCATCGTTGTTGACATCGCCTACTGCGAAGTCTTGAGGGATGCAGCCCGCGTAGACCTGTTGTTCGGTCTGGAACGCGTTATACCCGGTGCTTAGCATCACCTGCAGATACGGCGCGGATGCCCCAAACCCGTAGTTGAATGCGGGCAGGCCCACTACATCTACAAAACCGTCGCCATTAAGATCGGCAGACAGAAGCTTCCCGCTTCCATTGGCGTCCATGGGCTCGATAAATGGGGAAATGTAAGTACCCGGCGTGGAGACTTGCGAAAGTTGAGCCGATCCAAGCGGTGATGAATAAGTATTGCCGCCAGTCCCGTTAAGCGTGAAATCAACCTGGCCCACAGGAACCGCAGCATCCGTGGTCGCGCCCCGCGCAACATTTGCATTGAAGTTCGAAGTTAAGGACGTCCCATAGGGAATCGATGTGGGAGTTGTCGAGGTTGTGACTGTATCGGTGTATTGGTTATACACCTGCAGGAAAACCGGGCCACCTGTAACAAAGTAACCTGCATTTCCCGTCGAAACGACTAAGTCGATGCCGAATTCGCCCACATTTAATGCGGTAGGAATGGTGAACTGGAGCTGGGGTATCGGGGCACTCAAGTTGAAACTGCTGGGAGTAATGTAGATCGGCGCCCCGGGGATCAGTACCTTCACCAGCGAGTTCGCCTTAATTCTCGGACCGGTCAACGTGTAGGTGGTTGTCGTTGAGGCCCCCGGAGTTACAGCAGCGGGACTGATTGAGATCAGTCCGCTCTCAAGAAGGAGCGTGCCGTTGACAACCTGCTGCTCGTAATTGGCGTCTCCGCTGTACACCGCGGTATAGGAGGTCGTGGAAAGCGCCGCATTCAGTGGGCCATAGCTTCCCCCGCCATTCACCTGAATCGAGCCGAGAGCTGAACCGAAATTGCCGCCGGAGATGTTCGGATCGTAGAGCGTAATGGTACCCGTCGGCGCAACCTGTCCGACGGGCACAGGCAGGTTGAAAGTAAATGGGAGCGTCTGGTTGAGAGTAGTCTCGGCCGGCACGCTTACCGTAAGGATGGCCGGCTGATTTACGGTTAGCAGATAGGGCCCAGTTGTAGTCGCTACATAAGGGTCAGTCTGGGCCGGGATATACGCAGCGCAAACCGAAAAGGTCCCTGGAGTGAATCCGTCGTACTGGGTGGTTGCAACCGCATCGGAGGTGCCATTTCCAAGTGGGCTGACCGGCACCGTGCTGGTGAAGTTGGCAAACGGCAAACAGCTGGTGGAACTGGTGGACACGTAAAACTGAACCGTTCCCGGTGGCACGCCAAAACCCCCACTGAGATACGCGGTAAGCGTGGAAGGCACACCATCGCCCGCCGGATTGGGAGAGGCCCCAAGATCGAATTTGGTAAGCGGATTGCCTGATGGTGCGGCGTTCACTGTCACAAGAACGGGGCCAGCGGTATCCGAGCCGTAAAGGTCATTTGGGCCGGGGATATAAAGTACGCAGACCGGAAAAGTCCCAGTCGCGCTAGGTGTCCAGTTCTCAGCGGGCGTGTTGACCCCCACCACACCAATCACATTGTCTGTCAGCGAGCAGATTCTGCTGCTGCTCGAAATGTAGTATTCGAGGTCGCCGGTCGGGGTGCCGTTTTGCTCGAAAATCGTAACGTTCAGCGTTGTTGACTGGCCGATGGTGAAGAAAGTGGAAGATGCCTGCAGCGAGAACGAAGAGAACTGAGAGCTTTGCGCGCCGACAGTGATGGGATGAAAGGACGAGGCCGCGATTGCCAGAGATGCTACGAACACTACGATGAAAAGACGACGAATCATTGACCACCCCGTACCGGTGGAATAAAGAGCACGCGTGACGTGGCGCCATCAGCTTCAATCATCCAGCCTGGCGTAGCAGCAGGAGCCGCGAGTTCGAAAACTGCATTCCCGTTTAGTTCCGACAACTGGGTTGGAGAGCACGCGCATGTGGATTGAACCGCAGGGGTGACGCCGGTTAGATCAATGCGCAGGATCGAGCCATCGGTCTGGTCAGCAGTCACAGCCCAGTGTCCATCCTGGCTGGCTGCCACTGCGAAGGGCTGATTGAGGCCGTTTGTGTGGGTCGCCAATACTGAAGCAACTCCGCTGTGGTAACGCACAAGCATGTTGGCTGCGGAATCCGCGATAAGAGAGTCTTCCGAGCCCGCGATAAAGGTCATTCCGCCGTATCCTCCCAAAGACACCAGGGAGGAGCGATTTCCGCCCGTATTAATGGACGTGACGGTGACTGCACTGCTGCCGCGTGTTGCAAGCATCAAAGTTCCGGCGTCGCTAACGGCCGCGCCTTGAACCGCGCCGGCCGCACTGACCGTACTTAGAGCAGGCGCCTGAGGCAGCCCGCTCATAATGAGAACCGAAGTCGACCCGGGAGCAAAGACTGCGGCATAGCCACCCCTCGGCGCAAAGGCTATTACGGATTTCGGAGAGATGTTTTGTGCCACGGTGGACGGCAACAGAGCAGGTTCCGTCATGATCTGTAGATTGCCTTTGGGATCGATCAACAGCGCCGTCTGGGTAAGCGGTGCAAAAGCAGCTGCCACGTAGGCGTTCGCAGGAAACAAGGCGGGACCAAGTTGGGCCGAGCCCGGCACACCCACAAGCGCTCGAAGGGTGGAGTCGCCCGGGTTCCAGATCAGACCCATTCGCGCTCCCGTCGAAATGTTAGTTCCCGAGGGAGTGTTAGATCCGCTTGGTCCCTTCCCTGCGGAGGTGGGTGTATATGTGCCGCAGCCGGAAAACAGCAGCATTACTACGCACATAACTCCGGAGATATGGGCTCCGCGCGGCCCTGGAGAACGCAGTGTCAAGGTGACCGTCCTTAGGTTTTCAGTCGAAAGATGGGGATATCACGAGTGCAAAAACGTGAAGAGAATGCCGGAAGGTTAACCTGCCCGTTGGGCCTAAGTCAATCACTTTCTGGTAACACGAAATGAAACTTCGGACACGGTTAGGCAGGCTAGGAACGGGGCTGACATGCGTCGACCACGACAAACTTCCTAATTAGCGTGGGCAAAGTCCGCATCGGCAAGTGATTCAGTTTCCGGTATCTGGTCGTAAAGAGTTCCGCGCATTTCATAAAGACTTGAGCGATCCGGATACTTTGCAATCAGGTCCGAATAAGCTGTCAAAGCGTCATACCAAAGCCGCTGGTCGAAAAGGTATTTTGCCCGCGCCACGTCCGCCTCAAAACCGGAGCCGGAAATCTGGCCCATCGCGGAGTCCATCTGCGTGCGCTCCGGTTCGCCAACGACGACGATCATCGCGGCTGACGGAGGCGGACCCAACAAAGGTGAGACTGGGTCTACTCTCCATAGATACGTTGCACCGGGCTGGAGTGGCGGTGCATCGGCGGGATAGGTAAGGCTGGTCCCGTTGACATCTCGATTCCAAGCGAATGTGCCCGTTACGTCCTGGATGCGAAATTTGTATTCCGCGCTCGGGTCGCCGCGCCATGAGAATGAAGGGCGGAGGCTGTAGACCCTCGCCTTATGCGGCGCATAGAGGGCGAGTTTCTGGCCTGCACCTCGCGAAGCTCCTCCCACCTGGTTCGCGCTTGCCTTGGCCGGAGCAAGCTCAAAACCATCGAGCTTGGCCTGAGCACGGCGAGGGTGAGCCTGCTGCTGATTCTGCGGTGGAGGAGGCGGCGGCGCCGGCTTGGTTTGCGCATTATTCTGGGGACTTGCAAGCGTTGCACATGCTGCCAATACAACTGAAATGATCTGTTTTTTCATGCCAATATCTCCGGTTGGTTTGCCTCTACCGCTGAGGTCTTTCCCTGTTTGCGGGGTCCTATTCCATAAATCGTAATCTGTTTGTCAAATCCTCTTACCGCTGTAGCGCCGAGTGAGAAAATGCCGGACATTTCGTCCTTCACCCTCTCATACGTTCCCTGGGAGAGAATAATCTCCGTGCCTGTTTCCTTATTTAGACTTTCCAGCCGGGAAGCGAGATTGACGGTCTCTCCGATGACAGAATACTCAAGCCGGTTCAGTGACCCGACACTTCCGCTGGTCAGCATTCCGGTATGAATGCCAACACCAATCTTGAGGTCCGGACAATCCTCATCATCCGGGCGGTCGGCATTCAGTTCCTCGACTCGCTTTAACATGGCCAGTGCACTGCGAACCGCATTGCAGGCATCTTCAGACTCGCCCTGCGAGAGCGGCACGCCGTACACCACCAGCAACCCGTCCCCGATGAACTTGTTCAGAAAGCCGCCATGGGCGCGTATGACTTCGTCCATGGCAGTAAAGTAGCGGTTGAGCCAGCGTAGCACGGTTCGCGAAGGCTTTCCCGCTGTAATGCCCGTGAAGTTGCGAATATCGCTGAAGAGCACCGTCGCGACGCGTTCATCTCCTTCGAGGCTAACTTCGTCGCGCCTGAGCCAGATGGCATTGGCAACCTGCGGGTCTACGTAGCGAGAAAACATTTCCATCAATTGCTTTCGCTGTTGTTCTGTCTCAGAGCGCAGCAGGTTAGCTTTCACGTATTGCCAGCCCACACCGCACGGCAAAGCAACCGCCACTCCCAGAAGTGTTTCAAGATTCGGAAACCATAGGTGATACACCGTAAAGAGAATTTGCGTGGGGATATAAACGGCCAACATAAACACCAAAGTCAGGGCGAAGGCGACACTGAGTCGAACGCGCGTAAATACCCACGTAGACGCGCCAATCACAATGAGGTTAGCGCACCAGCGAATCCAGACTGGAACCTCGCCGATGGCATGTCCATGGAGCAGCGTTTCGATGGCCGCCGCATGAAGTTCAGTTCCCGCAATCTGCTGGCGCTTGCCATCGGATTGGCGCACGCGGAAGAGTGGCGAGAAATCCCGGTCGCGCGCAGCATCGCTGCCCTGCCCGATCAGAACCAGCTTGTTGTGGAGGCGAGCAGGATCGACGGCTCCGGTAAGAACATCCCATGCTGAAATATGCTGTGCCGGATGCGGTGACCAGTCGCCGATGCGGAACGTGCCGGCATCCGGATCGTGAAAGGGAACGCGATAGCCGCGAAACAGAGCGGCATGCTTGTTGAGGGGCTGGAGAATGCAGTTCTTGCATTGCGGATCGACTTGCGCCAGATACTCCTCCGCAAGGAACACAGGAAAGCTTTCCGCCTTTTGCTTGCCCCATACGAAGAGTTCCGCATCCCGCACATAACCGTCGCTGTCTAACACCATGTTGATGCCTGCATAACCAAAGGCCCCCGGCTTCCCTTCCGTGCAAAAGCCAGTGGGGAGTTCCGGTTTCTCAGGCTGGCAAAACATGGACATCGGCATAACTTCCGGAAGCTGCCCGGTTCCCCTCTGCGCGGCGACGACCACATTGCCCGCGGAGGTGAGTGCGCGCTGCATGGCAGCATCCTCGTCCGCGTCGCGCGGCTCGGAAAGAAGAATATCCAGTCCAATGACGGCAGGAGTGGCCTTCCCCACGCGCTCAATCACTTCGGCGACTGTCGAGCGTGGAATGGGAAACTTGTTGATCTTGGCGAACGTGGCATCGTCGAAGTCTACAAAGACAACATCCTGCGAGACCGGCGCGTATGTGCCGTGGTTCACCAGGAAGTCGTATGTCCAGGCGGTCAGGTCGGCAGACGCAGGCCATCGGTCGAGCATCGACACCAGGACGGTCAATCCCAGTGCCACAATGCCCGCGACAATCAGGCGGTCTGGCAGACGGCGTTTCATGGATGAGCGACGGTGGATTGCTGCGCGAGTACTGAATCAATATTCTTCACGTATTTGCGGGAACGATCCGCTTCATTCGCATCGGGATTCTTGTCGATTACATTTTCAAAGTGCTTGCGCGCCGCAGCCAACTGCGCCACGCTGCCCGATTGGTTGTACTGTTGGGAATAGAGAACCCCGAGGCGGTAATTCGTAAACAGATCGGTCGGCGTGAACGTCAACGCCGACTGACAATATCGGATGGCCGAATCAACTTTCTTCTGCAGGAACTCACAATCGCACAGGCCGGTGTTCGCCTGGCCGCGCAGTTCCTTCCAGATATCAGTTTGCGCCGCGCGTTTTTTTACGCCATAACCCAACAGATAACCGCCGAGATAGTAATTCAGCTTGCCGGCCTTGCCGCTATCAAAATTGGAAAGAGATAGGTAATTGTTGTACTCCGATTCAGCTTCGGCGCACCCGTTCTTCTGGCGCAGCGATTCAGCCAACCAGAAATGTGCCTCGGCGTTCCCGGGCGTCAACAGAATGGCTTGACGCGCAGCCTGAATGGCGTCGTCAAAATCGCTCTTGCGCGCAAACGCCTGGGAGAGCAAATAGTAAGCCATCCCGCTTTTAGGGTCGCGCTGCGTTACAACATTCAGCTGGCGGATCGCCTCATCCAGGTCGCCCGCATCGAGCAACGCCCCGGCATAGCTCGAGCGAGCTTCCAGGTAGTCGGGGTCTATCGAGATTGCTTCCTTGAACATATCCAGGGCGGCGCGGTCTTCGTACACGGCGTTGTAGGCCCGTCCGGCATAAAGCGCCGCCTGGCTGTATTTCGGATCGATCTTCAGCGCCTCTTCAAACTCCGCTGCTGCCTTGTGATAATTCGCTTCGTATCCCTTGTTATAAAACTCGAGACCCTGATTGAAATGCTCCACGGCCGAATGGCTGCGGTTTCGCGCAATCAGGATTCGCAAAGTAAGAGTCGTTTCCTGCCCTGGATACACTTCTTCCTGGCGGGGACCATCCGGCTCGTAGCCCATGTGTACGCCCTGAACCGTGTGCGAGCCGGGCGAGAGACCCGGGAGCCGGAGTGCAGCAGCCTTATTCACAACTCCGGCGCTCACCCCATCGACAAAGACCTCCACACCGTCCATGTTGGTCTCAATCACCAAGGTTCCATACTTCGGCGGCGGCAGGTTGGCCGCAGTTACGTGGGTCGGGTTATATGCAAGCAGCATGTTCGGATCAAAGCTGCCTCGCTCGGAAGTAGGATTCTGCGCCGCATTGGTCGCATCGCGCACGTTGGTATGAACATATTCAGCCAGCTCATCCGCGCTCACAATGCCGTCGCCGTTAGTGTCTGCCTCCCCCTCCAACCCTTTCACCACGTAGTACGTAAAAATCCCGTGACCGCCGCCCCACCTGTCGCTTTCGAAGCTCTGCTCTCGATCACGGCTGGCAGTGATGGAAAAGAGCGATTTATCCAGGTCCAGCAACGTGCGGTTTACGGTCGAACGATCGGCCTCCGGAGTAATGGCCCCAGAGTGGCATGAGTCGGTGATCAATACCTTCCACTTGCCGTTGATCTTTGAACCTATGTCCTTTCCCAGAGATTCCATGGGATACGCCGATCCCGCGATATTTTTTAGATCGATATCGTGCGGCGCAATATACGCAGTTCCGTTGGAAACAAACCCATGCCCGGCAAAATAGATCACCACGCGATCCTCTGGATGAGTCACTGAAGGGAGCCACGTCTCGAGCTCGTGGCGGATGTTTTCCAGCGTCGCCTGACCATCAATCAACTTATGCACGTTTTCAGCGGGAAACTGGCCACCTTCCGGACTGATGAGCACGGTGTAAACCGATTCGGCATCATGATCTGGAAACTGCAACTGCGCATCCTGCGGAAGGTTCTTATACTTTGAAATTCCGACGACCAGCGCATAGCTGCGCGGGATCTGCACAGTGGTCGTTGCCGCCGAAGCTGGCCCTTCCTTCTTGAAGGTCAGATCGCGATTCTGGTCCGGTGCCGCGGGCTGCTGCGGGGCGGGGGCCTGCGCCGACAGCGCAGGGCCGAAAAACATCGCGAAAGCGGCCAGGAGTGAGATGGCACTACGTTTCATAAATCGGGTCTCGGAAAAAGCCATTTCTGGCGGTTGCTGTCCAATTGTGGAAGTTGCCATACTTTTGTGACGGTTGCTACTTATGCGCGAGCAGGAACTCGTAAACCACAGGGCCCGACAGCGGCGCCCCGCTGCTCACCGTGCTGCCAGACGAATTATTCGTGAACTTCAAATCTCTTGAGGCTCCATTCGCCAGCTCAGTCAGATCGCGCGGTAAGGTTTCTCCTGGCGCAACGGCCTTGGGCCCGGCCGTAGAGTCAACGCAATCGCCTCGCGACTTGAATATTTCATCGTTGCACCGTGGGCGCATGGTCGACGGTGCTGTCCCCTGTGGAAGCGAGCCGTTGGTGCGGCTCTGGATCTGGCCCATGGACAAAGCTGCCGGACTAAGCAGGAAGTAGAGCTTTTCATAGCCCGGAGGGCCCGTCACTTCGAACCAGCCATTTTCCGTCGCGGGCATTAGATACTTCTTCCCGTGTTCAATGCGGTTGTCGTTTCCAGTCTCAGGGCGCGGAAACAGCACCTCGTACTTCCCTGTGGTATTCAGGTCCATTACGTAAAGATAGCCATCGACCGCGGGGGTCAACCGAAAACGCACTGTGTCACCGTCGGCGAAGACATGAGTTGGATCGACCGTCTGCACCGCGTCCCCCGTCTTTTTCTCAAGCACGATAGAGATCAGGCTTACGGGCGCGGAGTCCTGTTGCGCCGGTATCGCCGGCGACACGATTCCAAGGAGTGCGACAAAACAGAGCAGTTGCCTCCGCATACGACCTCTTTAAAGCACCGGGAAACTGAGTCTGAGATCTTTTCAGGCGATCCGGGGTGCATTCCAATTTTCGATTCTGAGGGAAGTACCGCACCATCATACTGCCATCGAACCAAAAATGGGGAGAAGAGATTTTTTAAGCGCCTAAGTTCCGGGGCATCGTGTAGAGTTTTTCAAAGCTCTTGTCCATCAACCGCAAAATGCTTTATGCTCCGGTTCTCACCCTTGGAACGTGCACATTCGGGCCGACTGGCGGCTTACGTGCGTGCGGCACCCTGGAAGGGACTATTTCTCGCCGGGAAAAAATGCCGGTCAGAAAGTGAATCACTTGCTCCGGATCGGAATGAGAATTTCGCAATGAATCTAAGGTTCTGGGGAGTACGCGGATCCATCCCGACACCTGAGTCGGACCGGCTACGGTACGGCGGCAACACAACTTGCCTGGAGATCGGCAATCCGGGCGAACAAGAGGCGGTCCTCATCGACTGCGGCAGCGGCATTCGTGCGCCAGGCGTGGAGTTGATGCGGCGCCCCGTGTCACGCATACATATTCTCCTGACACACTTCCACTGGGACCACATCCAGGGCCTGCCCTCGTTCGCTCCCTTGTTTCAGTCGGGTGTGGAGATCATCTTTTATACAAACCGGCCAGCCGATCAGGTACGAAGACTGCTTGGTGTCCTGATGGCCGAACCGTTTTTCCCAGTGCCCTTCGCGGAAATCGGCTCGAATGTTGATTTTCGGCAAATCGAGTGCGGAAAGGTATTTCAAGCCGGACCGCTGACGGTGGAACCCTTCCGATTGAATCATCCGCAGGGGGCGGTGGGTTACCGCGCAGAGTCAGATGGACAGGTTTTGGTTCACGCCTCCGACCATGAACATGGCAATCAGGAGATCGATGCTGGCCTGGTGCGCGCCGCGAAAAACGCAGACCTCCTGGTGATTGACTCTCAATACACGCCTTCGGAATATGCCACGAAAGTGGGTTGGGGCCACTCGAGTTTTAGTCACGCAACAACGACTGCCACACACGCTAGTGTCGGCGGCCTGCTTCTTTTTCATCACGACCCGAACCATAACGACGAATTCCTTGATGGAATGCTCGCCGATGCGAGAAGCCTGTTTCGCCAAACGGGCATGGCTACCGAAGGCGAACCGACCGACATTACGCGGTTCATCGATTAAGGACTCGCGATCCCGGACAGTTTGACCGGGTAGAAAATAATGGGACCGGGCCACTGAATCTTTCGCGTGGATTTAAATTAAACGATTGATTTTAATAAAGTTAACTAAACAAAGCATCAATTGGCAACACCCCGACTTGAATGCGCGGTCCATCATGACCATCTCAAGGATGGCAGGGTTGCAGTTCCAGGAAGAAGACTTCCAGGATGGACGTTCGTTAAGCACTCGTTCAGGGCTCGCGGAGCCGGATGCAGGTAAATCGCCGCGACGGATTGCCCGTCTACTTCACCTGCGTTTCGGCCAGGTTTCCCAGCACGGGAATATGGAATCGCTTTCCATTCAATGCGGAGATCGAGGTCGCGATCCAAAGCCCGAACCAGACGCCCCACATCACGCGGGTAAGGCCCAGAATGAAGTAAGCTCCCCCATGCAGGGCAGGCTGCGCAAAAAGGGTCAAAACGACGCTGACCAGGAATGCCGCAACGTTCAGCAGGATGGACTGCCAGCAGTGAAAGCGCACATACGAACTCTTGTTGTAGCGCGGCAGAATCAGAAAAAAGATTGCCGGCACAAACGTGATGTATGCGAGCGCGGCAATGCCATTTTCAGAGAGACCAGAACGAGTAGTAGTAGTTTCAGACACGTTAGCTCCTTTTGTGGGTTTTCCAGAATTCTGATTGGAATTGTGCAGCACAATGCCTGGGGTCGTAAGGGGAGGATTACCGAGGCCTTCGATGCACAGGATGAGCACGAAGCATGGATCGGCTCATACCGAGAGTCGCTGCAAGGCAAAATGCGCCGAGCGCATGAGTTGTCCTGGAAGGATCGGCGTCAATCACTAGACCTCCAATGACGGAAGAGTCACAGTTCAGAGCCAGACAGATGGTAATCACTATTGGTAACCGAATGGTAATGCATCGGTAACACCGTCTACAAGGGAATTCTTCTGCTCATTTCCGGATACTTTCTCTCTATTTTCTTAAGCTTCACTGAAATCGCAGTATTTTGCCTTCTGCGGGACACAACCGATTGGAAAGTGAATTGAACATGGCGGCCGAAAAAACGAACGGCATCATACGGCGAGGTCCCGCATTCGTGTGAACTTAAGGCACTGTTGACTCTGACCCGGAAGAACTTGATACTCTTTGAGGATTCGGGATCAGAGGAATGTACCGCGAGCGTGCAGCATCAGTGTGCGCGGTCCCTCAATTCAGGTCACCGGGAGGGCGTCATCAAAAAGCGGATGCGATTGGGCGATTTGTTGATCCAGGCAAAGATGGTCACACCGGATGATCTTTCAAGAGCGCTTGCGATTCAGGCTGAAAGAGGAGGCAGACTTGGCAGCCTGCTGGTGGCCAATGGTGCCATCACCCAGGAAAGGCTGGAGGCGTTTATTCACCGCATGCCGGCCGAACCCGCGGATATCGCAAAGACGAAGATCGATCCCATCGACCTGCTCAGCCTTTTGGTCCGCATGATTTATGTGGAACACCTCGAAACCGTTCGCGAGTTCATCGACACGATCAAGCTTCCCTATAACATCGTGACCGACCTGGTGCAGATGGCGGTAGACCGCAAACTGCTGCATACTCTTGGATCGCGCGATTCGGACAACCTTCTCGACGCAAAATTTACATTCACTGAAGCGGGCCAGCGCTGGGCAGAGAATGCTCTGAAGCAACTTCGCTATACAGGGCCGGCCCCAGTCACGATTGAAGAGTTTGCCGACCAGGTGAACCTGCAGAAGGTCACGAACGAAACCATCACCTTCGATCGCATCCGCACCAGCCTTGGGTACCTGACGGTCGAAGACAGCATGATCGAGCACGTTGGGCCAGCCTTGAATTCGGGCCGCGCCATTCTTCTTTATGGACCTCCGGGCAACGGAAAGACCTCTGTTGCGATGAGCTTCGCCAGCGCCTTTACTGACGTGATCTATATTCCTTACGCGGTAATCGTGGAGGGGCAGATCATGCGGGTATTCGACCCCAGCGTTCATACCGAGTTGGCCTCTGCTCCGGCTAACGACGACGGCATGATGTCGTTCATTCGAACCGGGGAGTACGACGCTCGCTGGGTTCCTTGCAAACGGCCCTTCATCATCACCGGCGGCGAATTGACGCTGGAGATGCTGGACCTGCGCTACGACGAATCAGCGAACTTCTACGAAGCGCCGCTCCACGTTAAGGCACTCGGCGGTTGTTTTGTCATCGACGACTTTGGCCGTCAGTTGGTATCTCCGAAGAATCTACTGAATCGCTGGATCGTCCCTTTGGAGAGCAGATTCGATTACCTGAAATTGCATACTGGCAAGAGCTTCACCATCCCCTTCGAAGAGCTGATCATCTTCTCCACGAACCTGGAACCGGAAGAGCTGATGGATCCGGCATTCCTGCGCCGGCTTCCCTACAAAATCGAGGTCGCGGGGCCTAAATTGGAGGTATTCAAAACCATTTTTCGAAATGAATGCGAACGGCAATCCTTGCCCTTCTCCGAGGAGGCCTTCGACTTCATCGTGGATAAAATCACACGAGAAAAAGGGATGGAACTCGCCAACTACCAGGTAAGGTTCATCATTGATCAGGTGGTGTCAACCTGCCGGTTCATGGGAGAAGGCGCACACTTCGAAACGCGATTCATTGAGTATGCAATCGACAATCTGCGCGTAAAGCGTCATGGGGCGCCCAGGACGAGCTCGGCATCGGTTTCATAAGCTACATCGGCGTCGTCTGTTCGAGAGTTGAAGACAGGCCGGGGGCAGTAGCGGGTAACTTCATTAGTAGGACATAGACGATGCCCGCCATGAAGAAGCCAACGAACCAAGCGTAATCGTAGAAGAAGTGGAGCGGTTTCACGGCCAGGCCGATGAGCGCGATGGCGACACCTAAAGCGAGCGCCACCACGGCGCGTGGATTAATGCCTTTGGTGTAGTGATAAGCGCCCTCGCGATGATAAAGCGAGTTCACGTCCAATTCAGTATTGCGAATCAGGAAGTAATCACAGACCATAATTCCCGCGATGGGCCCCATCAGGCCGGAGTAACCGATGAGCCAGCCAAAGATATAACTGTCGGGGGTCGCAAGCAGCCTCCACGGGCACATTGCGAGGCCGAGAAAACCGGTGATCATTCCGCCGGTGCGAAAGCTGATGAGCCGCGGATAGAGGTTTGAAAAGTCGTTCGACGGTGCAACCACGTTTGCGCCAATGTTGACACTGAGCGTTGACACCAGGATCGCGATGAGTGCCACAAAAGCGACAATTGGTTGATGAAACGCGCCCAGAAGTTCGATCGGATCCCAGATTGGATGACCGAAGAGAACTGCAGAAGCCGAAGTGACTGCGATGCCGACAAACGTATAGAGGGTCATGGCAACCGGAAGCCCAAATGCCTGCCCCCAGGCTTGCGCCGATTGGGATTTGGAAAATCGAGTGAAATCGGGAATGTTCAGTGCGAGTGTCGCCCAGTAGCCCACCATGGCGGTGAGGGACGGGAAGAACACGGCGAGAAATGCATGGGTGGAGTGAAATTGGCTGGGCGTTGAGAGCATTGAACCGAAACTACCGGCCTTCATTCGTACCCAGACGATGAGCGCAGCGGCCATAACAAACATGAACGGCGCCCCGAAGGCCTGAAGATGACGGATCGATTCGACTCCGCGCCAGACGATGACCATGTTAAGCAGCCAGAACCCCAGAAAACACGCCCATAGCACCCAGTCAATACTCGCGATGGAGGGCCAGATCACGACCAGCATTGAATGGATCGCGGTGCCGCCGATCCACGATTGAATGCCGAACCAGCCGCACGCCACAATGGCGCGCATTACGGCTGGCAGGTTGGCGCCGCGGACACCAAAAGGAGCGCGAATGAAAACGGGAAACGGAATACCGTATTTCGTACCGGCATGAGCGTTGAGGAGCATTGGAATAAGGACGATAAGATTGCCGAGTAAAACTGTGCTGAGTGCTTGCTTCCAATCCATGCCCTTGGCAATGAGAGAAGAGGCGAGTTTGTAAGTGGTGATCTCCATGGACATGGAAAACCATAGAGCGATGTAGTTGTACGTGGTCCATGTGCGCTGCGATGGCGTGGTGGGAGCCAGATCCCGATTAGATAGGGATGGGTCGATGGTACTCAAAGATCCTCCTATACGTTTCTTGTATTTTTTGCGTTATCGCTCTATTTCCATGCTCCGCCGCGCGCTTCGCGACGAAGATACTGGCCGCGGCCAGGCGTTCCAATGAAGTTGCCACGCGAGACAATGAGTTCTCCGCGTGAGTAGACATCGCGGGCATTTCCACGGACGTGGAACCCCTCAAACATGGAGTAATCCACGCGCATGTGGTGTGTGGCTGCGCTGATTGTGTGAGCAGCCACCGGATCCCAGAGGACGATATCCGCGTCACTGCCCACTGCGAGTACGCCTTTCTTAGGGTACATGCCGAAAATGCGCGCGGGGGCAGTCGAGACTAGCTCAACGAAGCGATTAAGCGTTAGGTTGCCCAGGCCCACGCCGTGATGATGCAGCAGTTGCAGACGGTTTTCAATGCCGGGGCCACCGTTGGGGATCTTAGTGAAGTCGTCCTTGCCCAGCGCCTTTTGGTCTTCGAAGCAAAAAGGACAATGGTCTGTTGACACCACCTGCAAGTTGTCTTTCCGTAAGCCTTCCCACAGTTTCGGCTGGTTCTTCTTCTCGCGAAGCGGGGGCGTGAAAACATACTTCGCGCCCTCCCAACCTTTATCCTGCACATCCTCAATCGAAAGCAGAAGGTATTGCGGGCACGTTTCCGCGAATGCGGGCAGGCCGCGGTCGCGCGCTTCGCGAACTTGATTCAAAGCGTCCTCGCTGGAGAGATGAACAATGTACACAGGCACGCCCGCCATCTCTGCCATCGCGATCGCGCGGTGCACCGCTTCCGCCTCTGCGCGCGTAGGCCGCGTGAGCGCGTGATAGATCGGCGCGGTCTTCCCCTCGGCGAGAGCCTGCTGCACGATGACGTCAATCACTGAGCCGTTCTCAGCATGCATGCAAATCAGCGCACCATTCTTTGCGGTCTGGCGCAGCGCCTTAAAAATGGTGGCGTCGTCCACCATCAGCACATTGGGATAGGCCATGAAGAGCTTGAAACTGGCCACGCCCTCACGCACCAGGTCGTCCATGTCTTCAAGGCCGGCATCCCCCAGGTCGGTGACGATCATATGCAGGCCGTAGTCGATGCACGCCTTGCCTTCCGCCTTCTTCCACCATGTATCGAGGGCGGTGCGCATCTTTGTCCCACGCGCTTGGATAGCGAAATCGACGATCGTCGTAGTCCCCCCGATGGCCGCAGCACGCGTGCCTGTCAAAAAGTCGTCGGCAGAGTTGCTGCCACCAAACGGCATGTCGAGATGAGTATGTGCATCGATGCCGCCGGGCAGCAACAGCAAGCCAGTCGCGTCGACGATGGTATCTGCAGCCGCGACTGGAATGCCTGCGCGGATTTCCTTAATCACCGCACCGTCAATCAGCAGGTCGGCCTGCGTGGTCGCATCCGCATTGACGATGGTGCCGTTTTGAATGAGAACGGTTGACATAACTCGTTGTCCTTGTCTGGTCGTCTAGGTTTCGTCAAACAATTTCAGCGCTAACTCGAAGTTATTGCGTCGGAGTCGTGCAGGATGCACCGCGAGTGCGCTCATCCCATGTTTCAGGTACCAATCCGTTATCGACACGTACCATCGTGATGCACTCGTCCACCGGGCAAACCAGCGAGCAAAGATTGCAACCAACGCATTCCGTTTCATCCACGCGCGGAATGCGCCCAAGGGGAGTCGAATACGGACCGTGCCCGTCCCCAACAGCCTCACGCTCCCTGCGCGTAACTGGCGTGCTGGTAATGGCTGCGCGGCTCCGGGCTTCCTGCTCGGCTGGAATCGGATGCAGCTCCACGTGGCCATCAATGGGCCCGGAAACGCGGTCGAGATGGATGCACTGGTGCGCTCCATCCCAGCATGCAATGTGGCAAAGATCGCAGCCAATGCACTTCTGCTCATTGATGTGCGCAACGATTTTGTAGTTGAGATTCAGGTGCTTCCACTCGGTCACCTTCGGCAAAGAGAGCCCGCGGAAATCATCGATCGACGCGAATCCCTTCGAGCGCATCCAGTTGTCCAGCCCTTCGGCCATGTCTTCAACAATGCGATAGCCGTAATGCATTGCCGCCGTGCAAACCTGCACAGTGCCGCAGCCGAGCAGGATAAACTCAGCAGCATCACGCCAATCGCTGATGCCACCGATCCCGGAGAGCGGCAATGCAGCCTCCGAATCCGACATGACCTGCTGCACCATATTCAGCGCGATAGGTTTCACCGCCGGGCCGCAGTATCCACCGTGCGAACTTTTGCCATCCACATTGGGACGAGGTATGAAGGTGTCCAGATCGATGCCCGTGATCGAATTGATGGTATTGATCGCC